>ULRA01082325.1_pt1 | contig 41487 bp, 29 predicted proteins | sample 1954981 | NCBI WGS metagenome assembly ULRA01 (sample SAMEA4835669, study PRJEB28245) | human gut metagenome | biome: gut microbiome; material: fecal sample | place: Denmark | collected 2008
ATAGCCGTCACACACGGCACAATAGCTTACTCCTCTGCCCTCAAACTTATTTTCACCGTCAATTCCCAATTTTTTGTGGGTTGCGCCCATGCAGAGAATAACAGATTTTGTCTTGACCTCGCTGTCGGAACATTCAAGGATAAAACCGTCATAATTTTTTCTTATGCCGACAAGGGATTGTCTGACAAAATTTGCACCGAATGACTTTGCGTGTGAATAAAAGTGCTGAATGAGGTCAAAGCCTGCAATATCGCTGAAGCCCGTGTAGTTTTCAACCGCATCAGTGAGGGCAATTGAACTGCCCTCGGGTGATGACGGATCAAGCACAATGCAGTCAAGTCCGCTCCGAGAGGCATAGAGTGCCGCCGTAAGTCCTGCCGCACCTCCGCCGACAATTACAAGGTCATACAAAACTCTCACCCGTTTTTTCGGAAATTGCTGAGATTATCCGTTCTTCGGTCTGAACCCCCGACATACGCAAAATTTCGTTGCCGTCTTTAAAGAGCAAAAGTGCAGGAATTCCCGATACACCGTAGCGTTCTGTCAATTCGGGATTTTCGTCAACATTGACCTTGACGGTTTCAAAATATGCTTTGTACTTGTCACCGATTTCTTCGATTACAGGCGAAAGCATTCTGCACGGTGAACACCATTCGGCATAAAAATCGGCAAGCACCGGCTTTGATGATTTTATTAAACTTTCAAATTCATTTTTCCGTATGTTTTGAATCACAATATCACTCCGTAAATCGTTTTTACTATTGTTCCCGATTTAAGGGTAATTATTATATCTTTGTCTGCGTATTCAAATTATGTGTAGCGGCAAACCGATTTTATTGTAAAAAGGCGAAAAAAGCCCCCTCGAAAAATCGAGAGGACTTTAAATTTTTTAATTTTCGCAAATTGCAATAGCAACAAATATTTTTGACAATTTTTGTATTGATTTATTTTAAGGCAAATGTCATTCAAAATACAAATTCCTCAAAGCCGAAATTTCTTTGGCATAACCGTCAAGCTCGTTCGGGGTTTCAAGGAAAAACGGAAGATTTCGCAAATTTTCATTATTTATAATTTTTCCGAACGCATCAATTCCAATGTAGCCCTCGCCTATTTTCTGATGTCTGTCCTTGTGGTTGCCGATAGGATTCATACTGTCATTGAGATGAATTGCCTTGAGTCTTTCAAGCCCGATTACACGGTCAAATTCTTCAAGAACTCCGTCAAGATTATTCACAATGTCATAACCGGCGTCAAAAACATGGCAGGTATCAAGGCAGACGCCGATTTTATCGTTTTGCTCCACACGGTCGATAATCATACGCAGTTCTTCAAAGGTTCTGCCGATCTCCGTGCCTTTGCCCGCCATTGTTTCAAGCAATACCGTGGTTGTCATATCATCGAACATTGCAGTATTCAATGCTGTGCCGATTTGCTCAACCGCAGTTTCAACGCCCTGTCCCGTATGACTGCCGGGGTGAAAGTTGTAAAGATTATTCGGGAGATATTCCATTCGTTTCAAATCATCCGTAAGCGTGTTCAGAGCAAATTCACGGGTTTCGGGTTTTGCCGAACAGAGGTTCATTGTGTATGGTGCATGGGCAAGAATTTTTGCAAAATTATTTTCCGTCATAAGTTTTATAAGTGCATTGACATCTTCGATATCAATTTTTCTTGCAGATCCGCCACGAGGGTTGCGTGTAAAAAATTGAAATGTGTTTGCTCCGATTGAAAGTGCATCCCTGCCGATTGCGTAAAAACCTTTTGATATTGAAAGATGAGAACCGATATTAAGCATATTTTCTCCTTTTGCGTTAATTTATTTGCAGTAAGCAGTTTATCGTAAAGAAAAAAGCCTTTCTGTCAAAAGACAAAAAGGCTTTAGTTGGTCGGGATGACAAGACTTGAACTTGCGACTCCACGCCCCCCAGACGTGTGCGCTACCAAACTGCGCTACATCCCGTTGCAACATTAATATTTTAACAAACACTGCGAGCGTTGTCAAGATGTTTTAAAAACTTTTTGAATATTTTTGCACCCTGAGTTCAAAAAGCAAAACGGACACTGCCGATTGACAGTGTCCGAAAAATGCTTAATCAAAGATTAATTCGTTAAAATCAGTCTTCTTTCTTCTTTCTTGCAAGGAACATAACGCCTGCTGCTGAAACCATAAGACCTGCCATTACGAAAACGATAGTTGTTTCAACACCTGACTTAACTGCACCTGTGCTTGAAGAACCTGAACCTGATGAGCTTGAGCCACCGTTGCTTGAAGAAGAACTTGAACCGTTGCTTGAGCTGCCGCCTGCTGCCTTAGCACCTGTCTTCTTAGCGCTGTCAAGCTTAGCTGTATCTGCCTTCTTACCTGTTGTAGGATCTGTGCAACCTGAGAGAATCTTCTCAACTGCAGGAGCAATCTTATCCTTATCCTCGTTGTTTGTAGCATTGAGCCTATCTGTTACAGCACCCATAACATCTACAGGGCTAACCTTGAGTTCGTCAAGAAGTTTCTGTGTAAGACTTGTCTTAGCATCATCATTGTAGTAAGCAACGAGGTATGTAGCCATCAATGTTACATCTGATTCGCCCTCAGGGAAAGCAGAACCGATGATGTTACCTGTTGATGTAATCTTCTTTTCAGGACCGCAGTCTGAATTGTTTTCCCATTTAGCTTCGTTTGCCTTCTTTTCTGAATCCTCAGGGTTTTCAAGCTGATTACCTGTGCAATAAAGTGTGTCGCCGATGCAGTTACCGTTCATAATAGCGTTGTATGACTGCATACCTGTGTTAGCACTGAAGACTACACAGTAAACTCTTCCGTCTGACTTAGAGATTGTGTTGCCTGTCATTGAAAGATCATATGTAGCGATGCCTGTTGAAGCGTCGTACTTACATTTTTCTTTCTTTGACTGCCAAGCCGGCCAATCGCCTGAACCGTCAGCCTTCCAAACGTGACAGAATACTGTCTTAACATTATTCCAACCTGACTTCTTAACATCAAACTTAATAACATTGCCTGCTTCAACTTCTGAAGAAGCGTCAGCTGAAACCTCTGATGAACCGTCGGCTGAAACCTCGCCTGACTGATCTGCTGCAGCAACAGCAGCGTCATCCTCTGCTTCTGCAGCGCTAGCTGTGATGGCAGCTGAACTGCACATTACTGCTGCTGCAAGAAAAAGACCTGCAATTTTCTTGAACATTTTTAATCTCCTCCTAAAATTGTTCATAAATATCCAAGATAGATTTTCATATCTTAGTATTGCTTATTATACTATAAAAATAACAAAACTGCAATAGTTTTGGTTTAAAACCGTTTTTGTTAATTGCACAAGATTTTATGTAACCGTTTGGCTATTTTTCACAATTCAACCGGCAAGTAAGCCATAAATACACATTAAACGATTATTTTAACATTGCATAAACAGTTTCTTTTACGCTGTCAAGAGCCTCTGAAATCTTCTCCGGCTGTTTAGCACCTGCCATAGCCATATCGGGCTTACCGCCTCCGTTGCCTCCGGCCTTCTGAGCAACAGCCTTTATGATTTTGCCTGCATTTGCACCGAGAGCAAGAGCATCTTTACCGCAGGCTGCGGCAAATGTCACCTTACCGTCATTTTCAGTTGCAAGAACACATACGCACTTCGGGGCAAAATCTCTTGCCTTTTCACACATTGTGCGAAGAATGTCGGCATTAGCCTTGTCAATTCTGCCTGTTACCACTCTTACACCGTTTTCCTCCGTTGTGCCTGCAAAAAGCTGACCGATCTGAGCAACGGCAAGCTTTGAATTAAGCTCGTTGATTTCTCTCTGCTGTTCCTTGATAAGCTGTTCAGCCTTCTGAACACCCTCAACAACTGCCTTTGGATTTGCAATTTTGAGTAATGAGCAAACATCCATAATAACAGCGCTCATACCGTTAATGTACTTGAGAACGCCCATACCTGTGAGAGCCTCAATTCTTCTTACACCTGCGGCAACCGAACCCTCCTGTCTGATTCTGAAAAGACCGAGGTTTGCGGTATTCTTTACATGTGTACCACCACAGAATTCAACAGAGAAGTCGCCTGCGCTTACAACACGGACAACATCGCCGTACTTTTCACCGAAGAGTGCCATTGCGCCGAGCTTTTTAGCCTCTTCAATAGGCATTTCCCGTGTCGTAACGGGGATTGCCTCAAGAATCTTTTTATTTACAAGATTCTGAACCTCAATGAGTTCCTTTGCCGTGAGAGCCTCAAAGTGAGTAAAGTCAAAACGGAAGTAATCGTCTGAAACAAGCTGACCTGCCTGCTGAACATGGTTGCCGAGAACCTCACGGAGAGCCGACTGAAGAAGGTGAGCCGCTGTGTGGTTTCTTGTGATATCCGCACGGCGCTCTTCATCAACAGCAGTTGAAACCTCTGCACCCACATTGATGCTGCCGCTCTTTACTGTACAAGCGTGAAGGTAAATTGTGCCTGACGGATTCTTTGTTGTGTTGTCAACATCAGCTGAAAAACTGCCCGACTCCATAACACCTGTGTCGCCAACCTGACCGCCGCCTTCTCCGTAGAACGGAGTTTTGTCGAGAACAATGATAGCATTTTCGCCCTCACCGATACTGTCAACTCTCACACCGTCCTTAACGATTGCAAGAACCTTTGAAGTTGACTTGAGGTCTGTGTAGCCTACGAATTCTGTATTTGCAACATCCGAAAGGTCTGTTGTATCAGAAATCCAAGCGTCTGCACCGGCATTCTTTCTTGCGTCACGGGAACGCTTTTTCTGCTCTTTCATGAGCTCACGGAAACGCTCAACATCAACCTTAATGCCTTTTTCGGAAAGAATTTCTTTTGTAAGGTCAATCGGGAAGCCGTAGGTATCGTTAAGCTTAAATGCATCCTCACCGCTGAGAACCTTAACATCTTCGCTGTCCATAATGCCGTTGAGCATCTTAAAGCCCTGATCAATTGTCTTGGCAAAGCTTTCTTCCTCAACCTTGATAACCTTTGTGATGAACTCCTGCTTTTCCTTGAGTTCGGGATAAGCTGTGAGATTTTCTTTGATAACCGTATCGCAAACCTTATAGAGGAAAGGCTCGTTGTAACCGAGAAGTCTGCCGTGACGAGCGGCTCTTCTGAGCAAACGGCGGAGCACATAACCCTTGCCCTCGTTTGACGGAAGAACACCGTCACCGATCATAAATGTTGTACTGCGGATATGGTCTGTGATAACACGGAGCGAAACATCGCTCTTTTCATTTTTGCCGTACTCAACACCTGTAATCTGTGAGATGTGTTTCATAATATTCTGAATTGTGTCAACGAGGAAAAGGTTGTCAACACCCTGCATAACACAGGCAAGTCTTTCAAGTCCCATACCTGTATCAATGTTCGGATGTTCAAGAGGAGTGTAGTTACCTTTACCGTCACTCTCAAACTGAGTAAATACAAGGTTCCAAACCTCAACAAAACGGTCACATTCACAGCCTACATGACAGTCGGGTCTGCCGCAGCCCTTTTCGTCGCCACGGTCAAAGTAGATTTCGGAGCACGGACCGCAGGGGCCTGAACCGTGTTCCCAGAAGTTATCTTCCTTGCCGAGTCTTACCATATGTGACGGATCAACGCCGACTTCTTTTGTCCAAATGTCAAAAGCCTCGTCATCGTCCTCATAGATTGAAACATAGAGCTTTTCGGGCGGCATTTCAAGAACCTTTGTAAAGAATTCCCATGCCCATGCTGTAGCCTCGTGCTTAAAATAGTCGCCGAATGAGAAGTTACCGAGCATTTCAAAGAATGTACCGTGACGGGCTGTGATGCCGACACGCTCAATGTCGGGAGTACGGATACATTTCTGACAGGTTGTAACACGCTTGCGAGGAGGTGTTACCTCACCTGTAAAATATTTTTTCATAGGAGCCATACCGCTGTTGATAAGCAGAAGGCTGTTGTCATCCTTTGGAACAAGCGAAAAGCTGGGGAGTCTTAAACAACCCTTTGATTCAAAGAATTCAAGGAACTTTTCTCTTAATTCGTTAAGTCCTGTCCACTTCATAAAAAATCTCTCCTTATACAAATTCACAGGGGAATACAATATTCGTTCAAATTTGTTTAAAGTATGCAACCGAGCAAAATAAAAAATCCCATTGTATAAAAATACAATGGGACAGGAATATCCTGCGGTACCACCCAAATTGACGCCAAGCGTCCGCTTTGAGTAATCGTCATAAGATTACATTTCCTTAACGCAGAAATACGCTGTGCTTAATCACACAGAGCTCAGGGGCAGCGCACCGAAACTTCACATAAAAGCCTTGCACCAAAACGGCTTTCTCTCTGAAATGCTGACATCTCGGTTAATCCCGTCACAGCCGAATATTGTAATTCAATTGTAGCAAATAATTTAAATCGGAGCAACACTCTGCTTTGCTTGCAAGGAGCAGAGTTTGCGACAGATTGCAATCAAGTGCATAGGAGCGTCAGCTCCTCAGTATTTCAGCGAGAGATTTGCTCACGCTGAAAGGCTGAATTGTTCCCCACCGTTTTTAAGGTGGGGAACATCAGTACTTAGATTATAGAACTGTTTCTTTGTGTTGTCAATAGCAAAATTCGGGATTAATCACGCTTTTTTCTGATAACCGAGCCTGACGGAACGGGAGCGTTGCATTTCATTGTAAGTCTTTGCATCGGGTGCGGCGCACTATCAACGGGCATACCCTCGTCGGTTGTAAGTGATTCACACTTGATTTCAAACGGCACTCCGCTTGGAGGAAGTACATCAAGTGTGTCGCCCACATAGAATTTGTTGCGCTGAGTGATAACTGCGGTTGTGTCGTCAACAAGCTCTTCACACAATGCAACATTGTCATAATGACGGATATATCCTCCGTTGCCCGTAACCTGACCGGGTTCTCTGCCGAAATAGAAGCCTGTGTTGTACTCACGGTGGCTGATTTTTTCAAGTTCTTCCCTTATCCACGGTTTGAGAACATAATCGTCACCCTCTGCAAAATAATCGTCAACAGCGTGACGGTAAGCGTTTGTTGTAACAGCGACATAGTAAGCCGACTTTGCTCTGCCCTCAATCTTAAAGCTTGAAATACCTGCCTTTACAAGCTCGGGGATATGCTCAATCATACAGAGATCTCTTGAATTGTAGAGATATGTGCCGTCACCTGTTTCTTCAACAGGAAAATACTGTCCCTGACGGTTTTCTTCGTAAAGATGATACTTCCAGCGACACGGCTGAGCGCAGTCACCGTGGTTAGCATCTCTGCCTGTCATATAGCTTGAAATAAGGCATCTGCCTGAAAATGAAACACACATTGCACCGTGTACAAAGCATTCAATTTCAAGCTCTTTCGGAACTTTTGCACGCATTTCGGCAATTTCATCAAGCGGAATTTCTCTTGCAAGCACAACCCTTGACGCACCCATATTGTAAAGCACATTTGCCGCCGCATAGTTTGTTACTCCCGCCTGAGTTGAAATGTGGCGCTGAACCTTTGGCGCATACTTCTTAGCCGCCTCAAAAACACCGAGGTCGGCAATTATGAACGCATCAACTCCGCAAGCCTGAGCATTCTCCATAAATTCCTGAAGATGAGGAATTTCATTATTGCGTGGAAGTGTGTTGCAGGTCACATGGATTCTTGCGCCCTTTGCGTGGGCAAGGTCACAGGCCTTTTTGAGCTGATCGTTATCAAAATTCTGCGGTGCGGAACGCATTCCGAACATTTTCCCTGCAAGAAAAACTGCATCTGCGCCAAAGTTTAAAGCGGATTTAAGGCAATCCATATCACCTGCCGGTGACAAAATTTCGGGTTTTTCAAAATTAGTTATCATAGCTTTCAATATACTCCAGATTTGCGTTTTGCTGTTCAAGTGTTGATGCGTAATAAGCTTGTCCCTTGCTGTCATGACAGAAGAAGTAATAATCAGAGCTGTTCGGATTGAGTGCGGCAATTATCGCATCCATACCGGGGTTGCAGATAGGACCGTAAGGAAGTCCCTTCCTGTCATATGTATCATATCTGCTCTTGTAGGTGCTTCTGTCATTTTCGGGAACATCCTCAAGACTTCTGTACGGATAGAACTTTGTTGAATCAAGACCGAGACTTGACACGCCGAGACTGCTGTCGGCTGTAAGACGGTTGTGTAGAATTGAAGAAATGTAGTACATATCCTCCTTGTCAGCCGCCTCTGCCTGAATGATAGATGCGATTGTCATAACCTGATCAAGCGAATACTTTGTGTCGCTCTCTTCAACCATTTTCAAAACTGTTGTTTTCTTTGAATATCCGTCAACAGTCTGTTTTTCGTTAATCTTTGTTTCGTAGTTGTTGAGAAATTTGTAGATTACGGATTCTGCATTTTCGTTTCTGTAGAATTCGTAGGTATCGGGATAGAGATAACCCTCAAGCTTGTAGTAACGCTTGTCCGCATTTGTTTCAGCCTTGATAAAGTCAAAGTCGCTGTCAAACTTTTCGGAATTGCAAAGCGAAAGAAACTCGTCCCTGTCACCCAAAGCACCGTTCTTTTCAAGAGTGTTGGCAATTTCAAGAACGCTTTCGCCCTCGGTAATTGTAACGGAAACCGTGTCGGTTCTGTTGTTGTTACTCGAAAGGAAGTTGATGATTGCCTCGTAGTCCATATTTCTGCGAATTTCATACGTACCCTGAGTAAAATCATCGGCAGACTTTGTGACATTGACAAAAAGCTTGAAATATGACGGCTCACCGATTACTTTATTGTCAACAAGTACCTTTGTAACATCGTCAACAGTCGGATTTTCGGGAATTTCAATTTTCACGGTTGAGGAGTCGGTTCTGTTCACGGCAAGCAAATCGTTCATGCCTGTTATCATATATACAGCCGCCATTGCTCCGACAATTAAAACCGAGATAATCCAGATAAAGCGGAAGGTTCTGCGATTATACTTGTTCTTTGCTTTAAGAGCCTTTTTTTCTTCCTTTTTCTTCTGCTTTAAAACCTGCTTTGATTCACGGGCCATTTGCTTTTTGACATCCTGACCGCTGTATGAATTAAGGTTTGACGGTTCATCCTCAGACTTGACGAAATTATCGTCCTCATACTCGCTTTCATCAATATTAAGTTTAAAGTTTTCGGCTCTTCTGCGACGCTGAGCGTTAAGCTCCTGTTCGCTCATATTAAAATTATCAGGGTTCATAATATCATTCCTTTACAAACTCGTTATTTGTTCGGTTGGTATATTTTTCGGTAATCACGGCGTCAACGGGGCGGTCGAACACTCCCGAGGGCAGAGTATGCTCTATACATTTGGAGTAGCAAAGCCCAACGCTTGTTCCCGAAAAATTCTGTAAAAATCTGTCATAGTAACCCTTGCCGAATCCAAGGCGGAATCCCTGCATATCAAAGCAAAGTCCCGGAACAAGGCAGAGTCCGTGTGAGAAATCCTCGTACTTTTCGCAAACCTCGGGGTTTGGTTCCATGATTGAGAACGCACCCTTTTCAAGCTGAGAAAGTGAATTTACAAGGTAAAAATCCATTTCGCCGAAATTATTTTTACACTTTGGCAAAGCAAGCCTTTTGCCGTCTTTCAGCGTTGTTTCAAGAATAAGCGAGGTGTCAACCTCAATCGGTGATGAAACAAAGGCAAAAAGCACATCACAGCTTTTGTATTCCTCACTTGCCAGAAAAGCGTTCTGCAAGGCGAGGTCAAGCTGTTGCTTTTTTTCGGGAGGACAGCTTTTTCGGATTTTTTTATATTTTGCACGGAGCTGACTTTTCAGCTCACGAACATTTTTCACAGGCATTGCATATCACCGATAACCTTGTCGGCGGCATCCTTTGATACTGCGAGAGAAACAATTGCGTGACCGAATTCAATTGCACAGCCTGCGCCCTTTGCGGTAATAATATTGCCGTCCGTTACGGTGTGAGTGCCTGTATAGTCTGCACCCTTGAGTTCCTTTTCAAAGCCCGGAAAACAGGTTGCCTTTTTGCCGTCAAGGATTCCGAGATGACCGAGAATTGACGGAGCGGCACAGATTGCGGCAACGATTTTGCCGTTTTCACAGCTATACTTAACAGCCTCAAGAACCTTTTCGTTTGCCTCAAGATTGAGAGTTCCGGGCATACCGCCGGGGAGTACAACACCCTGAACATCGTCAAGGTCGATATTGTCAATTGTGATATCGGCTTTTACAGGCACACCGTGTGAGCTTGTAACACATTCGCCTGTTACACCGACTGTTTTAACATCAAGCTTTGCCCTGCGCATTACATCAACGGGGGCAAGCGCCTCTGTTTCTTCAAAGCCTTCTGCAAGAAATACATAGAACATAGTAAACTTCCTTTCAGGAAAGAGTAATCCCGATATAGACATCGTCGGGAATTTTATGGTTTTTGTCGAGTGATTTAATCATTCCGCATTTTTGTGATTGGCAGTTTTCAAAAAAAGCGTTATCGGATTTACCCGTAAATACAAACCTTTCTGATTTTGTATTTTCAAGCAAAAGTGCGGAAAGTTCGTTTATATTTTCATAAGCCGAGTAAAAAACATCGGCAGTATTTTCGTTTTCATCAAATACGGCAAAGCAGTCATTCTTATTGATTACCTTTGAGCCGTAAATCTCATAATAGGACTTTGCAAATTCAAAAAAATTCTCATTATATATGAAAGAATTTTCTTTTGAACAGCCGATATTCAAGCCCTTCTCTGCAAAACTTTCAAGCGTTTGCCTTGAAATTTCACGGCTTTTTACGGTGCAGCTCGGAGCATATCCGAGCTTTGCGTAAAAGCCATACAAGCCGTCATTTGCAGGAAAAAGCAGAGAATAGACATCACCGTTATTCTTTGCATCATCAAGTGCAAAATCAATCAGCCTTGACATTATCCCGTTGCCACGGAAAGATTTATCGGTTGACGCACCGCAAAGATAATGCGATTTTTCGCCGTTGAGCGTACCTTTTACAAGGTAAAGAGCCGAAACAATTCTATCGTCAACAACGGCACAGCAACCGTCAAAAAGATCGCTGTCAAAAATCAGGTTGACGGCAGTTACATACTCGTCAAAACACGATAGCCACAGCTTTTTTAGGCTTTCGGTATCGGATTTTTCGGTTTTGCGAAATATCGTTTTCATCGGTTTTTCGGTTTTGCATTCCAGCGGTCGAGGATAATAACGGGATTGTATGAAAGTTTAGACTTTTTGAGTCCCTCAAGCCCCATATCTTCCTCACGGTTTATATACTCATACTGCGTAAGAGTTTTGGCAAATTCGTTGTTGATTACGGCATAAACACCGTCATATTCACGAAGTGCCTTTTCAAAGTTGATGTCATACACCTTGGGTGAAATTTCACTTCCGAGAGTCATGGCAACGGGCTTTGAGTCAACATACAGTACAGCGCCCTTGACATTATATTCGTCTTTGAGGTCGCACATTTCCCTGATTGCCATAATTTCGCTTGAAGCTTCGGGATCGGTGTCATTTTCCGCACACCACAGTTTTGCAACCGTTAATGCATCGGGAATGTTTGAATCCGACAGAGTTTCAAAACGGGTATCGGTGTAGGTTCTGTAAAATTTTGAAATGTGGTTACGCTTTGCGTGAAACCTTTTGCCCGCAAGGGTTGCAAGGTCACGGGAAGTGTAGATGTAATCCTGATTTTCGGGTGAACGGACATAATCAAATTTGTCGGGAAACATTGTTTCAAGCATTGCACGATTGCCGTTTGTCAGCATAACAATTTGCAAATTGCCGTTTCTCTCCTCGGCATCTTTGAAAACCTCTTCAAGCGCACCCTTTATATTTTTACCTGTAGGCATACAGTAACCCCAGACAGACTCGTCGGGATTACAATACACCTTGACAATTGTATCATCATAAAAAGCAAATTTAATATTGTATTCGTTTCGCCAAAGATAAGCGTTCAAAAGGTTGGTATCGCAACCCATGCACTCATCATAATCGTAGTATTTTTTTAGTTCGTTTATGTCACTTTGCTCAATTTTTTTAAAGCTCAGCATAAATTTCAGCCGCTACCCTCTCTATCTCTTCCGATATTTTTTCTATACTCTTAATCTCTCCGTTTTCACAGCAATTAATAACCTTCCAGCCGCATTTTTTAGCGGCATAAACTGCACTTTTTCGACAGTCAAGAAGGAAACGGAGGTTTTTCTCATGCAAATCTTTCTTGCTGTTGTCACCGCCGTAGCGTTTTTCCATAAGCTTCTGCGAAACCTCGGGTTCAACATCAAGGTAGATTACAAGGTCGGGTTTCGGAATCCCGAGCTTTTCGTATTCAAAATCGTTCAGCCAATCAATAAAGCTGTTCCACTCCTCTTTCGGGAGTTTGGACATCTGATAAATTATATTTGAAGTCACATAGCGGTCGCTTAAAATCACACCGCCGTTGTCACATTCCTTTTTCCAAAACTGAAGATAGCTTGCAACACGGTCAACCGCATAAAACGCACTCGCCGCATAGGCATTGACATCATCGGGCTTGTCGCCGAATTCGCCATCAAGATACATCTTCACGGGAGCGGCGGCAGGACTTTCATAATTCGGGAATTCAAGCTTTGTGACCTTTTTGCCGAGAGCGGAAATTTTTTCGCACAAAATCTTTGTCTGCGTAGCTTTTCCGCTGCCGTCAAGTCCCTCAATAACAATAATTTTGCTTTTCATATATATACCTTACTTTTCTCTGCCGTATTTCTGACGCATTTCCTTTTGCTTTCCGCAACACATATTGCCCTCGGGGCATGGTCCGAACAGACATGACGGGCCGCAGTTTTTGAAAAGATGCGGAGCAACCTCAAGACATTGCAAAAGCATCTGTTCGGCAACCTCACGAATTTCCCACTGTGCTCTGTTGCAGCAACGGTGTGCAAAAAAGTTCTGCAAGCTTCTTGCATTGAAAGTGCAGACAATTTTTGTTGTCGATGCATTCGGAAGAATAAATCTTGCGTCCTCATTGGCTTTCTTGATGAAAGCATTGCAGGATTTTTTATCGTCAGCCTTGTAGGCATTGATAATTTCTTCATCCGTTCCGCTGTACTTATCGGGACATTTCTCGTTGATGTAACCGACAGCAAGCGCATCTCTGATTTCCTTGTAAGCGTCAGCCTCAACCTTGAGAGCCTTTTCATAGGCGGCAAGAGCCTTTTCGTTCTTTGCAATCTCGGGCGGAGTTACAAAGTCAAACCTTGTGCCGTCAACATATCGCTGTGACTGCTGACTGTAGGATGCAATTCTGTGGCGGACAAGCTGGTGTGAGCAGGCTCTTGAAATGCCCTCAATGCCGAATGTAAAATATGCGTGTTCGGTCGGACTTGCATGGCCGAGGCTTGCAAGCATATCAATAAATGAGGAAGTTTTTTCCTCGTCAAGACCTTCTCTTATATCTTCAATCCCTGACGGTGAATAGCAAAGCTTTGCCGCCATCGCAACCGTCTGTTCAGGGTTAGGTGTGTGTGTAAGGAGCGTTACCTTTATTGCCATTTTTAGTTTTCATCTCCCATTTTCGATAAAGTTATTCACAATTTCCGATATTCAGATTTATTATAACATTATTATTCAGTCTTTTCAATGGTAAAAACAAGCAAAAATCCCGACAGCACAAAACCTGTCGGGATTTCTGATTAAAATACTATTTTCTTGTAATTGACCAACCCTTTGAGTTGAAACCGCTTACCGTTTTGCCTTTCCTGTCAATACAACGAACTGTGTAGGTTACCTTCTTACCCTTTTTAGCACCTGAATCTGTGAAAGAGGTTGAAGTTGTATCTTTTACCCTTGTCCAGCTTCCGCCGTCATATTTTCTGTAAAGTCTGTAGCCATAAACTCCGGCGATTTTATTCCAAGTTACGCTTACACCCTTTGATGTGTTTGAAAGCCTTGTAATTGTCGGAGCAACAGGAGTGTATTTTTTCGACCAACCCTTTGAGTTAAAGCCACTGACGGTTTTGCCGTTCTTGTCAATACAACGGATTGTGTAGGTTTCGGTTCTGTTAGGACTTACTCCCGAATCGGTGAACGATGTGGCAGTTGTGTCCTTAAATCTCTTCCAACCACCTGATGATGTTTTATAGTAAAGTCTGTAGCCGTAAACACCTGCGATTTTGTTCCAACTAAGCTTGATACCGCCCGTGGTGATATCGAGTTTTGAAACTGTCGGAGCAGCGGGTATATATTTTTTCGACCAGCCTGTCGAGTTAAATCCGCTGATTGTGTTGCCGTTTTTGTCAATACAACGGATTGTATATGTTTCGGTTTTATTCGGTACTACTCCCGAATCGGTAAACGATGTGGCGGTTGTGTCTTTAAAGCGTTTCCAACCACCCGATACAGGCTTGTAATAAAGTCTGTAGCCGTAAGCGCCGTCAACCTTGTTCCACGAAATTTTGATACCGCCTGTTGTGTTTGCAAGACCTGTAATCTGCGGAGCGGGAAGATTTACGGTAACTTTGCAAGTTGCGGTTTTGCCGTTTGAAGTTTTTACCGTGATTGTTGCCGTACCTGCTTTTTTGGCGGTTACTTTACCGTTGCTGTCAACAGTCGCAACGCTTGTGTTTGAACTTCTCCAAGTGCATTTTTTATTTGACGCATTTGATGGGTATACTGTTGCTCTGAGATTTGAGGTTTTCCCAATGTCAAGTGTTAAAGTTGTCTTGTTAAGGGCAACCGAGGTTGGAACAACCTGCAACTGCACAAAATTAAAATCATTATTTCGTGCATATCTTTCTGCGGCTGTACCCTTGTAACCTTTGATTGTAAAGCCACTTACTTTTTGGTAATTATATTTTTCTCCAATATAACCAAAGGCATAATCCCCTATATCTTTAATATTACTTGGAATGGTAACTGTTTTTAAATAAGTATTTCCATTAGCTGACATCTCATAAAGCGTATCTATACTACTTGGTACAGTGTATGCTGTATCTTTTTTATTTATAGGATACAGTAATATTTCACTTTTGTACTTGTTGTACAGTATTCCGTTAGCACTTGAAAAATCCTTATTTGCTGAATTTACTGTTATGCTTTCAAGACTCGTACAGCCCCCAAAAACACTGTACGCATTCATAGTATCTACTCCACTGCCAATAGTAACAGTTTTTAAACTTGTACATCTATCAAAAGTGGACCATCGCATATCTTTAACACTATTTGGTATACTTATACTTTGCATACTTGTACAACTACCAAAACAAGCATCTCCTAAACTTTCGACTGTATTTGGTAAAGTAACCGTTTTTAGATTGTAACAAAATTTAAAAGCCTCATTTGAAATATACTTTAATCCCGTTGGAAGAACAACGGATTTTAAATTCGTTTCATAAAAAGCACACCGACCTATTTCTTTAAGACTGGTCGGCATTGTGACACTTTCAAGATTTCCACAATACCAAAATGCTCCACGGTCGATTATTTTTACTGAATTAGGCATCGAAACCTTTTTAATATTTGGATTTTCTTCAAAAGCATAACGTCCTATTGCAGATACTTTATTGCCGTAAATAGTTGACGGGATAGTAACATTAGCCGCAGAACCATTGTATTTGGTAATCGTGCATGTATAATCATCTTCGAGGGTATATTCAAAGTCGCCGTAGGTTGCCGCACTTACGGTGAGCGGTGCGATTGTCAAGATGCCGAGCATCATTACAGCCGCAAGAATAACCGATGTTAATTTTTTGACTTTAGTTCTCATAATTTACCTCCTAATAAGATATAACAGCAAGAATAATTATCTTGTTAAGATAATTATATATTCCTATTTTGCAATTGTCAACATATTTTAATCTGATTTGGCTATTATTTTTATTATTTATGAAACAAATGGTATAATAAATCAAAGAAACTAAATTACAGGCAAAGGTGTTATTATGGAGTTTTCAGTCAGGTTAAAAGAATTGCGTGTTGACAACGATATGTCACAGACTGAGCTTGCGGAAAAGCTGAATTTAAAGGCGAGTGCGATTTCAAAATATGAAAAGGGCATTACACAGCCGTCTATTGACACGCTCAAAAATTTGGCGGAAATTTTCAGCGTTACGGTTGACTACCTTATCGGTATGTCAGATATCAAAAATCCATACAGCAACTCACAAATTACACCGAACGAAGCCGATTTGATTGAACATTTCAGACAACTGACCTACGAAAACAAAATCCGAATTGATGAAAGAATTAAAACAATGGCAGATGCGTGATACTGCGTAATATATAGTAAGATGTAAGCGGAGAGTATCCGCCTTTTTTATTTTAGAACGAAATTTGATTAAAGAATTGATTTGCAATAATAAATCGGTTGGTAATAAGGGTATATAAGTTAATTTAAGTATAATATAGTGTGTCGGGCGGTCAAAAACCGCCGTTTATTTTTGCCCCAAAATAATCGGAAATAAAGTTATATTTCGTTCACGGAATTATCCAAATAAGACAATTTTAAAACAATTGCAAAATTGTAACGGCAAGCAATATCCATACATATAAAAAACGGTCGGATAGACGAACTACCCGACCGTAAATTTTACTTTTCAATTTTCAGATTTATAATTAAAAAATAATCAAAAATCACTTTTCATAGATATTGAGCAAAAGAGCCTTGATGTCATAGAGTTTCTTTGAGAGGTCAACATAATAGTTATGCGGATTTTCAAAACGCTTAACCTCGTCCCAGAGAAGGTCAATCTGTTCACGGCAATAGGTTGCGATTTCCTCAATTGACGGTGACTCATACACGCACTTGCCGTTTTTGAAGATTGGCACAAGAAGTTCCTTTGCGGTATAGTTATCAAGCATTTTTGTTTTCCAAACTGCATTCGGATCGAAAATTGTTCTCGGCTTTGAATCGTCAACAACCTCATCATAAATGCAAAGCTCATCGGCAATAGCCTTACCGCTGTCCTTGTCAAAGTAGCGGTAAACCTTTTTGAAGTGCGGATTTGTAATCTTGGTTGTATTTTCGCTGACCTTGATTTTCGGCACAATTTCACCGCCGTCATTTTCAACGGCAACAAGCTTATAAACACCGCCGAATACAGGCGAGCTTGATGAAGTGATAAGTCTTTCACCGACACCGAATGTGTCAACCTGAGCGCCCTGCATCATAAGGTCACGAATAAGGTACTCGTCAAGAGCGTTTGACGCAGTAATTGTACATTCTGTAAGACCTGCGTCATCAAGCATTTTTCTTGCTTTCTTTGAAAGATAGGAAATATCGCCCGAATCAAGGCGGATTGCACACTTGGTCTTACCCTGCGGAAGAAGAACCTCCTTGAACACCTTAATGGCATTCGGGACACCGCTCTTTAATGTGTTGTATGTATCAACAAGGAGAGTAGGATTATCGGGATACATCTCGCAGTAGGTTTTAAAAGCGTCATACTCGCTGTTGAACATCTGAACCCATGAATGTGCCATTGTACCGCCGGCGGGAACACCGTAAAGCTCGTCTGTAAGTGTGCAGGCTGTACCCTTGCAGCCGCCGATATATGCGGCTCTTGCACCGTCAACTGCGGCATTTGCACCCTGAGCACGGCGAGAACCGAATTCAAGTACGGCTCTGCCCTGAGCGGCACGGACAATTCTGTTAGCCTTTGTCGCAATAAGCGTCTGATGATTGATTGTGAGGAGAAGGAATGTTTCAACAAGCTGAGCTTCAATTGCAGGCGCTTTGATTGTCATAACAGGCTCGTTCGGGAAAATCGGAGTTCCCTCGGGAATTGCATAAACATCACCGCTGAATTTGAAGTTTCTCAAATACTCAAGAAACTGCTCGTCAAAAATGCCCTTGCTCTTGAGATATTCGATATCCTCGTCTTCAAAATGAAGTTCCCTGATGTACTCAATAGCCTGTTCAAGACCTGCCATAATCGCAAAACCGCCGTTGTCGGGAACTTTGCGGAAGAATACATCAAAATAGACATTCTTTTTATAAAAACCGTTTTTAAAATAGCCGTTTGACATTGTAAATTCGTAGAAGTCACACAGCATAGCCATATTTTCTTTTTTCATAATAATCACCTTGAATGAGATTGTATATTCTGCAACGCAGAAGCATAGATATAGTTTAGTCTTTTTTCGTCAATTTGTAAAGCGGAATTTGCACAAAAGCCGTTAAAATCCAACCCTGTTGCCTATACATTTTTAATATCTCGGTTGACATTTTACCGCTTAAAGGTATAATTAAGTTATATCGAAAACAATCCACTCGGAGGTAAAAATATGAACAGCGAAAATAATAAACTCTGCCCATTCTGCGAAAGCGAAATGATGATTATTCAGGACAACCTCAACAACGGCAAGCCGTACCTTGAATGCCCCACCTGTGGACTCCGTTTCCAAATTGAAGGCTTCCCCGAAAATCCGCAGGAAATCAGAGAAACTGAGTGATTTGGTTAGCTTGATTTGTCTGATTTTAATGTAATTCAATTAAATAAGCATCACAACAAAAGCGAAAGCCGTATCTGCGACTTTCGCTTTTGTTTTTGTTACTGTGCTGTGTTGTAAATATCAATTGTTTTTACCGATGAGGTATCTATGCTATCAAAAACAACTTCTCCCTTTTCATCAAGCACAGCAAAATTATATTTTGTTGCATCTCCACTTATTTTAAGAGTGTCTTTATCAAGAGTTGCCTGTCCTTTGTTTCCAATAACCAACACATACTTATCCGAACTATTAACTACTATGTTGTACCCTTTTTCAGAAAATGAATATAACTTATTACCGTTTTTATCATATAAGGTATTGGAACCATTATATATGACAAATGTTCCGTTTTGATTGGCTATGTAATCGGTAGCCTTAGTTGGTTCAAGTTTACAATTTAATTCATAGTCAAATAATCCGCAATAATTTAATCCGTCAGCGCCCTTAAAACAGAATAAAATTCCGTCATTATTGTAGGAAGGTTCAGGAAACATCATATAATGAGGAGAAGTATATACCAATTTCAGTTTGCCTATATAATCACTATCCATTTTGGAAACTGTTTTTTCTTTTACATTGTAAGTTTCTACCGACTTAGTATCATCTAATTCCGCATAAACCAAACAGTTACCATATACTTTGGTATTTTTTCTGTCACCGTTCGCAGTTATCTTACTTTTTTCAAATTCAGTTATTTCGCCGTCAGATTTGATAATAGCCATAGTCTTTTCGCCTGTTTCGATAACCGCAATACCGTCATTAAAGTACAAATCGTCAAGATCAGCACCATTACATTTCCATTCTTTTTCTTTCTTTGCAAAATACACAACTTTTTCATTGTTATCACGAATACAAAATACACCCTCTCCGTGATATCCTACACTTGCTTTTTCGTTTGTTTCCGTATTATATGTATATACAATTTCGCCGCTTGGACTGTATATATCATATTGGTAGTACGCTTCTTTATAACCGGATGTATAGGTTTCAACAACGGTATATCCATATCCGTATGCAGTAACATTGGAATAAGTTCCATACACTTTTCCGTTTTTGTCAATAATCGTACAGGTTGTATTACTTGTTTTAGCCTCTAAATTTACATCTGTTTTTTCCAAACCGCTGTATCCGTTTTCAAAAATTGTAGCTTCTGAAAAACTCTCAGCAGGACACCTAAAAAGCATTTTTCCGTTATTATCAATGCAACCGTAATAATCCTGACCGTCAGTATATTTAACCCATGCAAGATCTTCACTAAAATTAAAGCCTGCATTAGTCGTATTAATTGGATCGTATGTTTTTGGTGAGCCGCAGGCGCATAACATAAAGGTCATAACCAAAGACAAAAATAACGCTGTTAATCCTTTTTTCATAAAAATCCACTCCTCATTAATTAAATTATGTAACAATCTGTTACATAAATATTGTAACAGATTGTTACAATAGTGTCAATAACCAAATGCAAACAGGGATTGATATTTTGATGAAAATGGTCGGACTTCATGCCATAAGAAAGAAAAAGGGATACAGCCAGCTTAAAGTCGCTATGGATTTGAGCATAAGCCGTGAGGCTATCTCTTATTACGAAAACGGTCTGCGTTGTCCAAACCTCGAAATGCTCGTAAAACTGTCCGATTATTTCAATGTTTCAATTGACTACCTTATTACAGGAAAAAATTTCGGCGAATAGTCAAACAAATTATTTTGCAGAATAAATCACCGCTCGGCTCAAAATGTCAAATTTCACAAAAATGTGTTGACAAATCGACTGAACGGTGATATAATCTATCTTGCGTTGAAATTTATGAGTAAGTTTGCAGAACCGACCTTCATAATTTCATCGGTTAAAATTAATATAGGGGTATAGCTCAGTTGGTAGAGCAGCGGTCTCCAAAACCGCGTGCCGAGGGTTCAAGTCCTTCTGCCCCTGCCATTTTTTTGTCAATTTTTAACATTATAAAAAACATAGAAAACAAGCCAAAACACAGCATCTGCCTTAGTTTTGGCTTGTTTTTTTGTTATTTTATGGAGTTGTTATTTGTTGTTGTGTGTTGATAAGTGTTGCGGGTAACTTTCGTCAGATTTTCGTCAAACTTCGTCAACGGTTGACTCATCAACTATTGGAGCATCAACGGTCGGCTCGTCAATGGTTGATGAGTCACCCCATACAGCCATAACAGCATTGTAATATTCATCCGACAGCACCGTTTTGAGCTGTTCTCTGCCCGATTTGCTGTTCGTGTATGCATTGCGGATGTTTCCGCCGACCTGCATTTCTTCACCGTTAAAGGTCAAAAACTGCTGTCTGAGTACCGACACGCTGTCCTTTGTGAGCATATCGAGTGTGATTTTTTCTTTAAGTTCCATTATTTTTACCTCCGTTATTTAATTTTGTACAAGCAAATCACATTAATTTGCTCGCCGTCTGCAAATGTGTAAGCCGTCTTATCCTGTGACCGGAACTGCAACCAAGTGTTATTCTTAACTACTGTAAATTTAAAAAGCTTGCCGAGGTTTGAAATACCGACACAAAAACCATCATCCACAGAAATACATTTGTACGGCAAATCAATCAGCGGATATGTACTGTTTGCTCCAATCGTAACAGCATTCATTTTGACAGTTGTACTAACAATTACGATGTCACCAATCGTCTTATATGTACAGCTTGCATTTTTGATTTTATCTGCAATGGTTGAATAAGGGGTCAGCGTTGATGTTCCGCTTTCGATATTTGACGAATCGTATTTTTTGTCAAGTGAAGTTTGGGTTGTCTTTTCAAATGCCAAAACCTCGTTCGCAACCTCTGGGACACCTTCTGCAACTTTATTCGGTAAGTAGATTGATTCTTTTTCGGCAATCATAATTTCGGACACTTTGAAGAATCCTACCCCGTAATAATCAAACCGAATCAAGATATAAGTTGTATCCTCTGCGGTTGTAAATGAACCAAAACCCTCTTTTAGTTCAAAGTGATTTGCGGTTGCTCCATTCAGAAAAACAAGTACTGCAAAATTGGTGGAAGAGGGAAGACACGAGAATAAATATTTTGTATTTGGCTTTACTGCCATTCTCATAGATTGCGGTGCTGACGAATTCCATCCGTTTGTGTATCCCCTGGGTTCGGTAGTTGTTATAGCAAATGATTTTTCGTTATAATCCACTTTGCCGAGAGTGCCTCTGTAAACTGGATTAGTATAACTCTGTAACCCTTTCGCCCAAGCATCAAAATCAAAAATATTCAAGCTGTTAACAAGGTTAGCTTTGTTTACCAGTGAAGTATCAACATCTACCTTGTCTGCTTTTTCAGCGAGCGAATTATCGGCTTCAACCTTTGAATAAACGGAATTGCTGTCAGCTTTTCCATTAATGCTATTTGTGAGATTGGTCACGGTGTTGTTAAAGTCGGTACGGCTTACTTTAAGTTTTATTGCCGTTGTATTTGACTCTGCACGCTGTTTCACCTCATTGACAACATCTGTATCAGCTTTATTGGCTAATGCTGTGTTGAGGCTTTCAAGGCTTGCATTTACACTTTTCTGATTGTTTGCAATTGTTGTGTTGATTGCTTTGACAGATGCATCAACATCTGCCGAGTTTGCTTTAGCTTTAAGAAATGCATCAGATTCAGATTTAGTGTATACGGATGAAACATCTGCCTTGAGCGATAACTGCTGACTGACTTTCGCTGATTCAGCTTTGCTGTTAATGTTTGCCCGAACATCCGCTGACAGCTTGTTAGAGGACACGCAATTGTCGGCAAGGTTATTTGTACTTACTGTGCCTTTTGCGTTTCGCAGGGCATCTGTGATACCGTATCCTGCAAGTGTGGTACTTTTATCAGCTTTTTTCTTAACTTCTGCAAGATATTCCTCGCTTTTGTCTGAATACTGTTTTGCTCTAAGGAGAGCGTATGCAAGGGCATCAAAGTCTGATGTGCTTTCAACTTCATTGTCATTGACTGAGTAATACTTATTGATTATCCACTCGGGAGCAGACTCACTCTCAAAACGGTTCAGTTTATAAAATCTGCCATTCTCATAGTAGTAATACTTATCGTAACCATCTGCCCAGTCATCGGGCTGTGTTGTTAATACTGTATAAGTCTTGAAGAGATTTCGTTCTTCGACCATTGTACTGAAAACAGGGGATGCAAGTATTTTCTCTCTTGTAGATGTAACAACAAGCTGATAACTGACGATGCCGACACAAGTTGTGTCCTGAGTGTGAATAGTGTATGTGATGTTACCGTCCTCGTTAATTCCACAATCACGGACAATTGTTGTGCCATCGGGTTTCTTGCCGTACATTGTCACAACAACGGATTCCTCTTTTCCTGCAACAACATCAAGTAAATTGATGCCATTCGCAAGTGAAATGATGAATACAATAGAGTTGGCATCGCCCTGCCTGATGCCATCTATACATAACTGATTCCCCACTTTGGAGCAGTCAAGCGTAAACTTCATTGTTCTCGATTTCAATTTAATCACCTCTTTAAATAATTATAGGGCAATCCTGTGCGGTACACTAACCACACAGGATTCGTTTTTATTTGTTTGAATCTTCTTGAGCCGACTTAGTCCATTCGCCTAACACGGTTGACAATGATTTGCCGTTCCACTTCATGTAGCCTGACTCCTGCAGTTTCTTGCTGATTTTCTGCATTGTGTCACGGTCATTATCGAGAAATGCTTTTTGATACTCTTTCTTATACTGCGTAGTTAGTGCAGTACGGACAGAGGTCTGTGCTTTTTTCTTTGCCTCGGTTGCAGTTTCGCCTTTCGCAATCTGCTCCTCATACTTCTCATTGTAGAATGTTTCAAGCTGTTGTTTTGCTTTTTCGGGGTTATTGTCAATGAGTGCATCGTATGAATTTGCATATTCACTACCTTTTCGACCACCAGACGAGCCAAAGTAAGTGCTATGACCGCTGATTGCATCCGACAAATTAGAGAAGATACCGTTAATGATATTGCTGTAATTTTTCAATGGGAATCCTCTGAAAAATGCAAGACCATCGACAGATAATCCCCATAGGGCATCTTTTGCTTTATCAAGGTCAAAATTACCCTGTGCAAGAGCAACAACAACATTCTGATTGAAGTCCCCGATTGATGAGGTAAAGTCATTGAGCATTGACACAACATTATCAGATGCAAAATCATAATCTTTACCGTTAATCTGATTTTCAATGAATGATGCAAGTTCAGCACCGCCAATTGGAACAAGAACACTAAATCCTGTTTCCGCCCAGTCGATGCCGAGCCTCTCAAGAACAGAGGAAAGAGTAACCTCATCATTTTCATCCTTGTAGCGTTCAGGTTTGTGAAGAGCAAGGGATGCAATAAAGGTCATCGCAACGAAAGTAAGTGCCGACACCATCTGCGAAGAAACTGCTTTTGCAAGCTTTTGCTTTTTGATATCTCGAAGTTCTGAATTGCCCTTATTAGCCTGATAATCCATAATTGCATCATACAAGATACCTGTGTTCTGCAACGGCTGAGTCTTGAACATAAATACAGATTTCAACAATTCGTTTGAATTTTTCTGTATCTCGCCTCTATGGAGGCTATCATACATAGGCTGTGTTTCTTCAAGGATTTGGTCATATAACTTTGTGACCTCGTCAAAATATTCATCAGAGCCTATTTGGTCAGCTTTTCCTTGTTCCTTATAAAGTCGGCTTACTTCTTCTTTAGTAGCCACCCAATGCAACGCTGTTGTGATACAGTCTGTACCCTGTATCCATTTTGCAGGGTTGAGTGCTGTGGGCAGTTTCTTACCGAGCCAAGAGTCTTTCATTGCCTCAATCTCCATAGATGACAAGCCAATTCTACGCATATAGTGACCTGCCGTGTGTGCATCAATCTCATCTGTAAGCTGTTTCCAACCACCTTTGCGAGCAATCTGCTGAATGCCTTTGACTGCACCGACAGATACGGAACGCATTGAAAGAATGCTTGATGCTGTGTACAATGATGCACCCTGCTTAATAACTACCGATACAGAGCCTTTGAGTGCCGATGTAATCATATTATCTCTGACTGCCCTAACAATCTTATTGATTGCTTTTTCGGTCTGAGAGTTTGATTTTCTTGATGTCTGTAAATCAGTCATTACCTGTTCGATAAACTGAATCGGCTTGTCAGAATTAAAGGTTTCTCTGAGAGAATTTCTCACTGAGTCTGTTGCAATCTTGTTACCGTTTTCGTTTGTGTCAAACAACTTAACATTGAGTGCCTTGTTAAGGTTGCGGATAGGCACAGCGTAACCGTAATACTGTCCGACATCTCTTATATGCTTAGATATAACGCTGTCGAGTCCTGCGATATTAAGAGCCTGTGGTGCGTTTCTCTTAGTAGTTTTCAGTATACCTTTGTTGGCAATGGTTGCATCGTATTTCAGACCGTCAATCTCTGTTGAAAGAAAATCTTTATTTACAGCAAAAGGTATGTAGTATTTTTCGGTTGCAATGTCACGATGAAGAAGAATTGCAGAAGTGTCATTGATGTAAGCATTTGAAACCTCATTGAAGAGGGTTTCGGCAAGTTCACGATAATGGTTTTCAAACTCTCCCATTTGGCTCTGTACAGCCGATATGAAACTTAAATTAATGCCTCTGATGGTCTTTCTTTGAGCGAATGCTTTTTCGTAATTGCCTTTACTTATCTGTTCGGCATCAAGTAGAGTAACACCGCCTCGCTCCATGTGGTTGAGGTGAGAGTCTTCTGTATGTTCTCTTGTCCAAGACATCAGTATCTGCAATCCCTGTGACTTTGTCATTTTGACAGTCTGTGCAACATTCTTATTGTCACGGTATTTGATTTCGATGACATCGTTTTTAAAGTTTTCGTATTCCTTTGGATTTTCTTTGATGAAATCATTAAGAGGCTTTTCCGCAAGCATCTTAAACATATTGTACTTTTCCGTACCCTCGTTAAGAGCGTTGATGTGATACATAAGTTCGGCATCCGCATTGTAGCCTGTGTACTTCGCCATGAGTCGCATCGGTGATAATACTTGGTCAAGTAATGAATCCATTACATTAAGCTTAACATCACCGAGTTCTCTTGTTTGATTAATAATCCTTAAACCTGACTCATAGTTAGTAATAGCATCCTGTCTGCCAATCTGCTTAACAGCATCCCTTGTTGCATGGTACACATCTTTGACAATCTGTTCAATTTCCTTAGCCTCTTCGTGTGTGAGTCCTTCAATAAGGCTTTCTCCCTGTGTCTGTTTCTTGATTTTGACACCTTCGAGTCTTTCTTCAAGGTAATCAGCGAAGTCTTTTATTTCATCGATGATTTCTTTGCTGTAAGCATTATAAAAATCGCCGTAATGCTCATCGCTTTGATTGACTTGTTCAAGCTGTTGAGAGAGTTTCCTCAGATTGTCTGACATCTTAGTATCGTTATCGAGATTCATCGAATCAAGAAGGGTTGATGTAATACTCTTGATAGGCTCGTTCAAGCCGTATGGGATATACATCTTTTCTGTCGGATGCAAGACAGCATCTAACAATTTCTTTGAGTATTTCTTGATTTCACTGATTGAGTGTGACCAATCCTGATTATCCTTGCGTTTCTCAGCATCCGCTTTGCGTTTTTCACGGTTTTTCAGAATGATATCATCAATCTTATCATTCTTCTGTTTACGGAGTTTAGCAACAGCGTCCTTGCGTTTCTGTGTTTCCTGCTTTCTGATTTCAACAATACGCTCATTCTTCTGCTCACGCACCCTTGCAATTTTCTTAGAAGTTTCGTATTTCAAAATGTTACGCATTGCCTCGGTTGACTCAAGCTTTAATAGACTTTTGTCTTTGTTTACGATTTTTTCTTTGGTTTCCGCTTTTACTTTCTTGAGTGATGCAATCTCTGCTTTATCGCTCTTAGAGATGTTGTCTTTGGCATTGATAGCCTTGATTTTATCGTCAATCTCATTAAGCTTATTGTTGAGTTTGTTCATCTGCTCAAGTCCCTGTTGATAGGTCTTGACGGTATTTCGCTCTGATGCGTTAATTGTTGTTGTTTCAAGAGCCTGTGTAAGTGCCTCTCGGTTGCTGAGGAAGTCACCTCTGTTACTTGAGAATTGAAGGTTGTCATAAGTTACACCCGATTTGTCTGTATATTCCGTGTTGATTGCTTTGTGCGTAGCATCTGCTCTTTGACTTTCATCAGCATACTCATACATCGGTATATCCATTTTTTTGAGTGCAGTTTTTAATTTTTTGTCTGCATCAGCAGGAATAACCACCGCCATTACCTCGTCAAATCCTACAACTCTGTGTGGCTTTGCCTCGAAGTATCTTACTGGCATTTCAGCAATCTCATCTCTCGCTTTGAAAAGTTTATTAATCGTGCTTTTTTTGAGGTTACCATAATACTGTTTAAGATATTTATACACTCCGTCAATAGTATTGTACCTTTTAAACGCATCAACAACACTATCACTTGTTTCTGTATAGCCATCATCAAATTTTCCGTTGCTATATTTACTACTGTCAGCAATTTCCTTTATTATCGGAGCAAGCAGATTGGAAATGTTTTCCCTTTGGGTTTCAATTTCCTCAGATGATAATTCTTGTAACTTATGTTCATTACTTTTAATTTCTTCAATGCTATTGAGATTTTTGGCTGATATTGTTTTAGCGTATTCTATTCCCCCAAAAAAAGAATTACTGATAGCACTCTTTCCTACTTTCATAGCTTTGACTACATTATCAATATTGTAATCGTAATGTGTCTGTTCAAAAGATTTCCTACTACCGTCATTGTTGTACAAGTCAACATCATCTCTGACAATATATTTATCTCCGATGACACCGCTTTCAGAAAGCATATTGTCTATATACTTTTCAAATTCCGCTTTATGCTCATTGATAGCATTTTCTATACCTTCATCATATGAGTGTTCAGTCACTTCTTTTTTAGCATTACCTTTGGCATATTCAATGCAGTATTCGATTGACTCTTTGGAATCACTATACACATCTTTAGACTTTGCACAATCATCAAGAGTGTTTTCAAATCTTTCGACTTGTCGCAACGCAATCCGCAGTCGAATTGACTCTTTAGCAACCTTAAAAAAAGCATCTCGAAATTCTTTGTCATTAACAAATCTATCAAATGTACAGTTGTTGTTTTTGATAAAAGACTTGACAGTTGGGTTTGCGAAAAATGAGAATTTAGGTTTTTTTTCATATGCAACAGGGGTAACCTCAATATTGTTTTCTTCAACGAAGGCTTTTCGTACATATCTGTCATTTAAAAATTTACGCTTAATTCCATTTAAATCATTAGTATTAAATATATTACTTTCGAGATAATACTCAGATAAATCTAACTTTTTCGCAATTGCTTTAAGACCCTCTGCGTTAATTTTGTATTCCGTATGTGGAAATGTACTTGTCCACGCATCACGGTTGTACACATTGTTATTACTGTTATTCTGTGGGTCAATCGTATCCTTGCTAAACAACAGAGTAACATCACCGAAATCATCGTGAACACTATCAGCTTTCTCAATTGCAATGCTCGGTACTGGTAAACCTGCTCCGTCAAAATCGTTGATAAGATTCATAAGGTTCTGTGAACTTATATTATGTGTTGCTACAAGCGTTCTTTCTCTTTCCGTAAGAAAATCTCCTGTTCTTGTATTACTTTGAGTTTTTGTGTTATTTTCTTTTACAGAAGATTTATTTGTATGAACTTTTGCATTTTGATTTTTGAGTCCTTCGATGACAGCTTTTTCGTATTTATCAACAATTGACTGCAGTTTTTCAGCATTGCTTGCAAGGTTATTAGCAAGTAGTCTTGCCTCATCGGTCATACCTCTGTTATCCTTGAGAATGCTTTTAATCTTGCTAATAACCTTCTTAATGAGATTGATAAACTTCTTACCAACAGAAGGATTCTCTTTTGACATTTTTTCAAGGATTTTAGCTTTGTTAACAAGGTCAGAAGAAAATTCAGCGACAGCCTCTCTTGTCGCATAAATTTGTCTTTTATCCTCTGACATTTTTTGCCATTTATCGCTGTTGCGTTCTTCAAGTATAGAATAATGCTTATCGACTGCATCGTTGAATACATCAGCACCAACGGCATCCTGAATAGCTTTTGAAAGTTCTGCGTACTCTGTGGGTGCGTGTTCAGCAAGGTGGGAAAGTTCGTGACCGAAAGTTGACATCATCGCACCTTTACTTATAACATCGTTGATGGTTTCCTTCTTTGCGTTAATATCAATCATTATGGTATTAGTCAAAGAGTCATAACCACCGTTATCGTCTATATACACACCGTTTTCGTCAGTCCGTGATGCATAAAACTTAACATTCAAGCCGTGATTAGCATAGCCTGAGATATAATCAACAGATGTTTTCTGTTCATCGTTAAGTTTGATACCTTCAAGAGCGGAAGTGTCAACCGTACCTTTAGCGTAACCGTTTGTTTTGTCTTTCCATTCCTGCTGTAATTTTGAAAGAGCGTTTCCTGCTTTGAGTGCCGTTGTGTACTTATTCAAGCCATCTTCATAAGCCGATACTTGTACATTGTACGGTAACTGTGATACTGTGCTATTCAAGCTCTTAAATGCAACCGCACGGACACCCTGATTATAAAATCTCGCATACTCCATAGCGAAAGTGTCAGGCTCGATTTTATCTTCTAATCCGTTATAAGCATCTTTCATCTTATCGACCGTATCGGTGTTGATTGTCATATTCTTAGCGTTTTTTGTAAGAAACTTGTCGAGCGTTTCGGCTTTGTTAGAATTTGCATCAGCATCACTTTTCTCAGCATTAAATTCAATGAGGCTCGGGGTGAATAGTTTTGTGTCTGCGGAAAGCAATGCAGTCTGCTGATTAAATCTTGCACTTTTTGCTTGATTGACAACATCGCTTGCAAGAAGTGATTTTAAGCTTTCAGACTTTTTGATTTTTTCGAGGTCATCGTCTGTCAAGTTTTCGCCGTTTGTAAGTTTGTTTGCAACAACATTTTCATCCGATGTGAGGTTTGCTTTTTTGATGACTCTTTTAAATTCCTTTTTTGACGGCATACTTTCTGTTGCTTTTTCATATGCCTCACTTTGCAAAGCACCGAGTCTTGCATTAGTCGGGTTGCTTTCGTAATCGGTAACGCTGTCATTAAGACCGTAATGCTTTGCAAGATTCTTAACCGTGTCTATGTTATCAAGAGAGGATATAGATTTTCCTGCCTTAATATTTCTTCTGTATTGAGATGTATTGACAGCAGTACCCGAAATTCCGCCCATTAATGCACCGCCAATTGCATCCTGTATAATCTGACCACCGTAATTCAGCATTACTGCCTGTCCTGCCTCAGTTTCAGACATACCGCTGTCAATGTATCTGTCATACTCTGTCTCGAGCTGAGATAAGCTACCGTTAATGATTTCATCTGCTACACTATCAAGGAGCGTTGCAGATACTTCTTCCGATGCCTCGGTCAAAATCTGCTTTCCTGCATTCTTTAAAATGCTCTTGAATTCCTTTACACCGCCATTTTTAAAAGCTTTTAGTTTACCAAGTGATACACCTTCGGTAAGCACTTCAACACCTGCGTAAGCAAGACCTGTGGCAAGAGCCTGTTCTACTGAACCGCCATTTTCAACAGTATCATTAAATCCCTGTGTTGCTACCTCTGCACCCATCATAGATAATCCGACAGCAGGATTTGCATATGCGATACCCATACGAATAGCGTTATCAATAAGGCTGACTCCCTGTTGGTAAGCCAATCTTCCTAACGGATTATCTATATTACTTGCGACTTCTTGTTGCAGTAAATTGTTTTGGTACACGGCAGATTCCTCAGGATTATAATATCCGTCACCGCCTGTCCATTTATCAATATTGGATGCGACTTGCTTTGGTGAGGATTCAAAAGCTGACGGAATCATATTAAGCGTACTTATAGCCGTACTTGCAATCGGGTGTTTATCAGCAAAATTTTTAATATTTTCATTTTCTTTCTCGGCTTTTTCTCTGTCTTTGGCTCGCTTGTAGTATTTATAAATTTGGTCAACATTCCAACCATCGAGAGTTTTAAGCGAATTAAAGTTAGTTTCGATGGCTTTTTTCTCTTCATCGGTATATAAAGAGTCTGTCGGCAATTTACCTTTTTTGAGTTTCTCTTTTAAATCATCCTTGTTATATGTGTCCAATGCATCTTTGGAGTGTTCCTCTTCATATAACTGCATATCGTAGTAAGCATCAAGAGTTTTTGCCACTTCTGGATTTTGCTTGCGAAAATCAGTATAGTATTTCTTTTCGTTTTCAAGTTCCTTTTTTTGGTTAATTTTTCTCTGTAGGTTATCGAGTTCGGTTCTTTGGTTGGTGCGTTCTTGCAATTTTTTGTTTGCATTTTTACCCTGTGTGGTGAAAGGATTATTGTTGTATCCACCGCCCATTTCGGCATATTCCTTGTTGAAATCGCCCCAAGTGCTGTCATACTCGGCTTTCTTCTTGTCATATTCCTTCTGTAAATCATCAGAAGTTTTGGCATCCTCTTCTGCCTGTGCAACAGCAGATTTGTATTCCTGTTCTGTGTCAAAATCTGACATTGCATTTTGAATTTCTTTTGCGTTAGTTTTGAAATTGTCTTCTGCAATGTTAAGGTCAGAGATAGCACTCTGCATATCTGATGAGTCATCAGTATAGCCGTATTTATCATAAAACTGTTTTGCAGAGCCTTTGAGAGCATCGGCTGTTTGATAATACTTTGAGATTGTGTCAGCCCTGTTTTTTAATGAGTCAAATGCTGTATTTTGATTCTCGTAATAAGCCTTAGATGTTGCATTGCTTGCAGAGTCATACCATCTTGATAACACATCTTCGCCATTACCCATATCGTGTAATGCCTGTGTTTCTTCTTCTTCCTGACCAAGTACAGGCTGACTGTTGAGATAATCAAGATAATCATTGTTACCGTTTTTGCCGTTAATCGCATCAAGCAAACTATCGCTTTTATTGTTAGAGGTATTCCCAGTCGTGGTGTTCGACTGGGAATTATCATTTTCATCTTTTTTCTTTTTAAGGTAATCAAGGTAATTCATAGATTTATCTCCTTATTTTTTTGAGCTTGATGTTTTATGTGCCCGCTTATACGCTTTGCCGATGTCAGATGCACCGTAGTAGCTCGAAAGATAGTTGATTTCACCGCTTGACAATGTATGATTAGCAAAAGCATTATTAAGATATTTTGGAAGAATATCGTTAATGGCTTTGGTGTAGTCGCCTGAGTATTTTGAGTATTGCAAGCTTCTGGCTTTGTTGTCAATTTCGCTGATAAGATTTGAAGTTGTGCCTGTCCTTGTTGCTTTCGCATTGACATTGTACCAGTTTTCACCGCTGTTTTTGTTTTTGGAAGAAGAGGAATTTTGTGCTTTGTATGTATTGATTTTTTCTGTTGCTTTGTTGTTGCGAATTGTTTCAGCAAGTGCAGATTGTCTGTATGCCTCTTCGGCTTTGTTCGCTCTGATTTGTTCGGCAAGCTGTGCGTTCTTGTATGCCTCTTCAATACGGTTTGCTCTTTCGGTTTCTTCCTGCTGTGCCTGCTCTGCACGCAATGTTTCACCCTGTTTCCAAGTATCAATGTCATTGCTTGATGCAGTACCGTACTGATTTGTCGCAAGATTAGCGGAGTTGTAAAGGTTTGTACCTTTTTGCCCCCAAGCGTTGAGGTCATTGCTCTGTGCGTTCTGCAGTTCACTCTGATACAAGCCGTACAGATTGTTATATACATTCCAGTTGTTAGACCACTCATTATGCTGTTGGTTTCTGTCCTGAGCGTACATATTGTAAATGTTATTAAGTCTGTCTGTTTCGGCATTGTAACCGCTTAATGCCATACTGAAATAATTACCGATGTCATTGTTAAGCTGTTGCAGATAGCCTTGATAAGCCTGCGAGCCTGCAGTTGTTGCGTAACTGTTGCCGTAACCGCCTGTCATTGCAGATGCCTGACCTACTGTATCAGCCATTGCAACCTTACCCATATTCTGATACTGCTCTTTCGCTTGCTGGAAAAGCGTATCGTTTGAAAGGTCATAGGAAAATGGTTTACGGTTGGCAACAGCGTTCATCGCTTTGTTGTATGCTCCCTGATTGCCATATTTGAACTGTTGTGAAAGATTGTTGTTGCCGTATAACTGATTAAGCTTAGCCTGTGCAGAATTTATCTGACCACCAAAACCACCTGCCCCTGTTGTGTAGCCTGTCTGAGCGAAATCGTTATATCGGTTTGTTGCATCGTCTTGTCGGTTCTGATAATTTGTTGCATTTGATGACTGGTTGTATTTTTGATATACATATGCCATATGCTTTAATCTCCTTTCGGGTTCTGTTCTTTTTCAAATTCATCGACTCGCTTGCGGTAGTTCTCATACTCTGTCTGTACAGTTGTTAATGCCTTGTTCTGTACAGACTTGTACACTTCGCCAAAAGCCATTTCAATAATTGTCGGTGAAAGATTAGGATAGTTAGCAAGCTGATATAATTTGTTTCGCAAATCCATAATCAATACTGACTCAGGTGCTGTCGGTGGTGTGTTTGTTGTGGTTTCGTCTGCTCTTTTTGTGATGTTTTTGTCCATAGAAAATTTCTCCTTTTTTAGTAGCTTGTTATAAGCCCATTAACTACTTTAAGTGTGCTATATGTCCAAGTAATTGAGCCGTTACTACCTGATTTTATTGTTCGGATATACGGTATATCTGCTGTAACTGTGCTGTATAGCTGACCGTTTCGATTGTCTTTGGTACGCAATCCCATTTCAACAGAAACATCTCTCAGCCAGAATCTGCGTATTGTACTCCAACCGCTGTTGAATGTGTTACCGCCAAAAAAATTAGCGTAGCAAAATACACCTTCGTTATCGTTTCCGATTGCGTTGTTTTTAGCAAACGCTAATTGCACTTCATAACTATCCCCACTTTCGTAACCGAAAGCAATGAATTTTCCGTTAGCTTTATCAAGGTTAATCGCAAGTCCTTTGATTGATGGTGCAGTTTTCCATTGAGTAGCACCTATGTAACCAATGGACAAATTATCTCGCCAAAAAGACTGTCCGTATTGTGACACACTCGACATTTTTTTACCAAAATAATAAAAGTTAATATCACCGTCTTCAAGCTTAATCACATTACCAAGTTTCGATTCACTCCAAGCAAATTCAACCGCATTTGCCGATTGCCGAATGATGCTTTGGATAGTGCTTGTACTTGTTTTCTGCGTAACAGTTGATGAGATTTCGTTCGATTTAACCGTTAAGTTTGCAATATCCGTTGTGTTGGAGTCAATTTTACTTGCCCAAGCTGAAATCGAGTTATTAACATTGGAGATTGCCGTTGTAAGCTGTTCACCTGTTGCGAGCGTGTTGCGGTATGCTATATCTATCTTCTCGGCTGTGATAGAGCCTGTGTAGATTTTTGAACCGTCAATAACCGTCTGACCGTTTTCTACTTTTGACCAAGCTTTGATTTCTTCTGCCGATACGATTAATGGAATTGTCTTTGAATAGACTTTGTTGTTATAACCGACTTCAATTTTGATAGCCGTGCAAGTTGATATGTATGCGTTGAATTCTCCCGACAGCGAAAGAGAAAAATTATTTGTATTTTTCTTTGACTTGTAAAATACAGATTTGTTGCCGTTTATTCTCCATACTCTTATCTCACTTGCAGTTACAAGCTGTGTATTACCGCCTGAGTTTTGACGAAACTCAATGTTGATTGCTGACGGTGTGCAAGATGTTCCGAGAATGTTTTTGTTGACTGATGATACATCGGTATAGATTTCATAAGCCTGTGCATCTATGCCATCTTTACCGTCTTTACCTTTGATTTCACCTGTGCAAACAAAAGCACCGTTTTTATTGTTCCACACAAACAAATAGCCTTTGACAATGTATGAATCACCGTTGTTAAGCGTTGTTGTACTGTTGTTAATGATACTTGTACAATCAGAGTCAAAATACAAGTCATAAGGAATGCCAATTTGATAATCTTCATTCTTTTTATATGCTGTGCCGAGAATTTTAACAGAAGTACCGTCAACACCGTCAGAAACACAACCAACTGAGCAAACAGCTATGTATGTTTTATCCGCTGAGTCTTTTGATTTGGCTTTGACATACAGTACAGATGAGTTTTCAAAAGCGGTTGCGGTTGAAATCCTCATATTCATTGCGGTTGCTGTTCGTGTGTACTCTGTCCACACTTCACCGTCATTTGAGGTGTACCACCTTGTTGATGCAACATTGATGTTTCTTACTGTGAGATTGACTGCAATATTTTGAACATCGTAACCGTCTGTTGCTGTCTTCTTAACAAGCGTAGCGTTCGGGCGGATATCAATGCCCATAGCCATATCAGTAAGAGCGGTAATATCCAATCCGCCGATTGTACCCGATGTTGCATTGATGTTGCCGAAACTGTCAACGGTAAATGTACCGTTACCGATATTGATACTACCGCCAGTTATTTTGGCATAAGGGAAATATACTGAGTCTTTGTCGAGATAAAAAAGTTTCTTATTTTCTGCCCACCAAGACATCTCAGTTGGTGTAATTCTTGTCTTGAGATTTGACCGTGTATCGATAACTTTGCCGTTGTACTCGAAGGAATCCGAGAGCAAACCGACTTCAACACCGTATATCGGACTTGCTCCGCTTTCATCGAGTAAGCCTTGCTTGATATACGAAGTCTGATTGACTTTGTAATTATCAAGGTCTGTTTCAAGCTGTGATGCATAGTTATATAAATATTCAATTCCTACACTACTGCCTGATATATCGAGCGTTGTGTCACGAAGATATTTGCCAAAGTCAGATATAGCAACATAATTACCGTTCATCTGCGAAGTGAATTTTTCATCCGACTGTATCACTACATCTGCTGTCTTAATTACAAGGTCGCGGATGGTAGCATAACGGCTCATAAGGTCTTTGTTGACCTCTACAATATCGCCATTGGATGCAGACAGAGCCGATGCTGTCTGCTCCCACATTTTATCTACTGAGAGGTTGGCAAGTGTTGCGTTTAACTGTTCATTGTTACGGTATATGTAACTGCGTATCTGTGCTAGCTGTTCTTCGGCTGTACCGTTGCCAATATTTGGCAAATCAATAAAATTCATTAAACATCACTTCCAATCTCCAATACTTTTGAAATCGAGTAAATCTTGCAAGTACCTTTTCCCTCGATGCGAATTGCAAAGTGGTCACATCTGCGAGGTAGGACAGGTATGCTATAAGATTTAGTACCGTGACCGCCAATTGATGAAACTGTTTCCCAATGCTCTGAGTCATCATAGCGAATACGCACTCTAATTTGGCTTGTAATCGGTTTTTGTACTCTTAGTAACATTCTTCCTACATACTTGTTATCGGAGTAGGAATAGCCTATAGAGCCTGTTTCTGCGTACCATTCAAAATCATCTTCTGCTGTACCTCTGCCTGTTGTGGTCATAAGCTGATAACTGTCGGCATCGATGAAATAAAGGTCTGTCTTAACCTTGCAGAATTCTTTGATGTGAATGTTATCTTCCTTGTGCCACATTCCAGTAGTGATATCATAAACGAAGAGAGTCCATACACCGCTTGTGTCCTGCATACAGATATAATATCTATTACCAATACTACCGCTGACAGCGTTGCTATAGCTAACCGCACCGAGAGGATTTGATATGCTTGTCGGCAACGAGCCATCGTAGTAACAGACATCTGTTGCGGATTTATAGAACAAGGTTTCGTTAAGTATGCAAAGGCTCTTTGACGAACCCTTCTGAACACCTCTCACTTTCTGCTCAATGACCTGATAATTGCTCGGCATTGAGCCGTAAACCTTGTGTATGCAATTTTCTTTGAAAAAGAGTAAATAACTACCGTAAGCAATTGCACCTGTCCACACACCGTCAGAGCCAACGGAAACAGCATATGAGTCCGTTGATATACCTGCATATACGAACCAGTTCTTGAAATCACCCTGCTTGCAAGCATAGATTTCATTGACGATTTCGCCCTCGTTATTAAGTCCGTAACGGCATCCCCACAGACGGTTGTTCGATTCGATAACGAAATCCATAATCGGAGCAACACGCTCAAGTTTGACTGTACCTGTAGACTGAGTGACAACATTATCAAGTATTGCAGTAACTACAATCCAGTTTTCCTTCTCGTCAATAGACTTGATGAGCATCGAGGTGTTAAGAGCATCAATCTGTTCTTTGATTTTGTCGCTACCCGAAGAGGAAGAGGAGTCACAACCGCTGATTGTTACGGCATCACCTTCCTTAAAACCTTTACCAATGCCTGTTGACTCAATACGCACATAGGTTGTTGAAAGAGATGACCACATCCGTGTGTTTGAGTTCCATACCTTCAAGTAGTGCGTGTCACCGCTTGTATCAAGCCACTTGTAACCGTTTGCGACTGTTTCCTTCTCACCGACATTTGGTGACTCATCACCTACATAGACATAGTTTTCACCTTTTGGGTTTTGGTACTGATATTTAGTGCCATCTTGCGTACACATCGTATATACAACATTGTTGACCTCTGTTGCTATCTCAATCGTGTTATCAAGATATCCCCAGTCGGATATATCTTCCGTATTAATGAAGACCTTGTCAGGAAAAATAACAAGGTATGCACCCATTGATACCATTGTTTTTTCTGTGTCCGTCAAAGTAATATGGTCAACCTTTTCACCGTCAATGTATAAATACATACCGTCAATGTAACAGAGGTTATCACGGCTTGCCATACATTTAGGCTTGGTGAACTGTTGCACAATGCCTCTCTTATCTCTCGGTGACAACACAGGGTAGTAATTGCCTGTCATATTCTGCATATCATAAAACTCCGTGTCACCGATGCGAATGTTGTGATTATATCCTGCAAACTGCTCTTGATACTCTCGCTGTGCAGAGGATGAATCAAGCTGTGGAAAATTGAAAGCCATAATATCACCGCCTAAAATGTAATGTGCGCAATCTCTTTTGGCATATGGTTGCAATGCCACCAATTGACGAAAGAATCATAATGGTTGCTGTACTGTGCAGATGATGCGTTGTATCTGTCATACTCCTTGTTGACAAGGTGTATTTGGAGTTCAAGAAATGCTTTGTAAATCTCTACTGCATACGGTTTTGGAATCAGTAACGGCTGATTGCGTGATGTGTTCTCGTCATATCCGATGAAGTCTGTATCTTCATAACCTTCGTGCGTGTCAAAGACTTCGTTCTTAACCATTCTGTCGAGAGAGTCAAGCCAAGCAATCTTTTCGTCTTCTGTGCGGTTGTTCGGTACTGTTGCATCAATCATATCAATTGCATCAGCTATTGTAATGTAGTCCATATTTTCATCTCCTTTTAAAACAAAAAAGAGGCGGAAAAACCGCCTCTTAATCTCTCATAATCAAGCCATCGGCTTGCTGTCTTTGAATGCCATTTTCTTGATGAACTCTCTCGCCTGTGTGCGAGCCTTTGTTTTATTGTTAATAACCTCAGCAAAGATTTCATCCACCTCAACAGGCACATCGGTCTGCACAAGAATATTGTGACCGTTGACCGAGAAGAATTCCTGTTCAGCTCCGTCACCCTCAATCTGAGGGTCACGAGGAAGAATAACAGTAACCTTCTTGCCTGTAAGGCCTGCATTCGCATTCTTATTTGAATTTGTAGCCATAGATAATCTCCTTATCAGTTTTCTTCATCGACAGATGAGTAAGAAGAACCTGACTCGACACGGAGGATTCTCTCCTCATAAAGAATCTTAGCACCATGGCTAAATTTGTAGCCTACTGTGCTGTAAAGTTCGAGAGGACCGCCAATCTCCGACTTATCCTTGATAATCATATGCATTGACTCGTTTTCGGGTTCAATGATGCCGAAAGCCTTTGCACCGAGGAAGAGTGTGTCATATGTAGCGATGCCGAGTTTGTTGTGTGCGTGAATCTTACATTCTGTTGATTCAACGAAACGGCAACCGTGAAGTTCGCCGATTTCACCCTTGAAAATCGGTGCTGTGTCATTGTACTTGTGGTACTCTTTCCACTCGTCAGACTCTGTAAGGTCATGAGCGACCGAGGGATGGATAAGACATACATAGCTACCGTTAATCTTCGGTGCTTTGTTCTTCTTGAGCCAAGTAACAGCCTTTTTTACAACAGCAGGAGTGAGAACACAATCTGCTGTGAGTGTATCTCTTGTTGAGATTACTGTACCGTCCTTCTTCGGACAGTACATAACAGAGTTACCTGCAATGAGGACATTTCTCGTGAGAGTGTCCATAGTCGCACCTGCTGATGCACCCATCTCTTCTGTACAGCCCTGAATAATCGGGTCATATGCCTCATATTCAAGTCTGTCTGTGATTGTGGTGTAATCGCCGTGCTGTGATGTTGTGCCTTCAATCTTCGTCATACCGAAAGCCTGTCCTGTCGGTGTAACACCTTCAGTAATCGGTGTAAGAGCTTTCGGGAATGTGTTGAATTTTCTCCATTCGCTCTTATTGCCGTGAATCTTCTGCTTATCACCGAACTGATTGAAGATAAGTTCTGCTCTTGCGTTCTCAAGAAGGGAAGTATCGTAGAATGTCTTCATTGTCGGGGACATTCCACTTGCGGATGTTTTATTTGCGTTCAATGTTGTTTCGTCAGCAAAAAGCTGAAGAATAAGATTGTACATAATGTTAGACATAATAATGCTCCTTTATTGTTAGAATTTGGGAGCAACACCAGTCCTAATAAACTGTTCCTTGATGCGTTTGAAATCATCAAGAGTAAACTGTGACGGGTCATCCTTCACAATGACGGATGCACGGTGATTCATACCGTTTTCCCTCGGTCTTTCTTTGTTAGCTTTAACTGCATTTGCAGTATTGATAGCTGTCTGATTGACCGCATTATTTACTGTAGCATTGAGAATGTCTTTGTAATGAATCACACGGTAAGCGTTGTCTACTGACAGCCCGATACCGCCTAATTCCTGTGGGTCAACAAGCTTACGAAACTGAGGATTACTCATCTCTGTTTCAAGGTCGAAAGAAGGAAACTGCTCTTTCATTGCATCCGACTGACTCACAAGGTTTCTGCAATGATTGTCGATAAATATCTGTCTTTCTCTGTCCGCCTGTTCACGCTTGTTGTTCTCAAGAATTCTCTCTGCTTTCTTGACTTTGACATACTCTTCAACAGGCAATCCTGCCTCAAGTGCCTCATCTTCATACAGTTTTGTGTCATTCTGAATGCTGTTGCTGAGGTCATCGAGGAAACTGTCTGATGCGGAATCAAGACCGTATCTGACATTAGCTATGTTGAGGATGTCACGCATTCTTGCGTTTTCAGCTTTGAGCGACTCCTGCTCCTTGAATCTCTTTGAAAAGGCTTTGTCCATATACTTCTGGGCATCGTCTTTCCACTCGTCAGACTTGACGAGTTCGGCAAAAGTCATTTTCGGCTTTTCTTCTGGAACAGCACCGACTTCGGTGTTGCTTTCACTCTGCTTACCGTAAACAATCTTCGGTGCAGAGCCTTTACCATCGGCAGGGAACGATGTGCTTGTTGTTTCTCCTGCTAAGCCTGTTGAGCCTTCGCCTGTTCCTGCTCCTGCGGATGCACCTGCAGATGCACCACCGCCACCGTCAGCGAAAAGCTGAATGTTGAAACAACGGAACATAAGTTCAGTAACAACGGCTGTTGAGATAGTCTTAATCATTGCTATCTCCTTCCATATAAAGTCTGTGGTTAAGGTCACGAGCCTATGTTCACAATTTAGCATTGCAGAATAAAATACCTCCAACCATCTACTCCAAAGCGATAAAAAAAGTTTGCAATTCGTAAAAAACACCCATTTTTACGAATTGAACATTTTGCGGTCATCAGCAAAATGTTATTTTGAGCATAAAAAAAGCACCCAATTATGGGTGCTTAGAAACTTTGGGATTGAATTGGAAGGGAGTTAGATAACGGTCAACTTAATGTTATCAGGATAGTTTTCAGCAAGCAGATTAAAGCCTGTTGTAACAGTCATAAAAACTAACTGCACATTAGGCTCGTATTCCTCATTAGGTTTGCATCTGTATGTAACACGCTGTTTCTCTCCCTCGCCATTGATGGTAAATGACGGTGATTCTGTCATAGCTGTGCGGAATTCCTCAAGCGTGTTTGCAAGTGTGTACAAGAGCGTTGATGCTCCTGCACACACAATGTCCTTGCCATTTTCGGCAAAATCTGCGTGACCTCTCATTGTTACGGTGTAATTTTTAGTATCGACTTTAACTTTAAGCATATAGTATTCTCCTTACTGATTACTGATTAACCTGAGTTGATGCCTGTGCTTTTTCCCTTGCATTCGTCATGAATGACCTTTCGGATGTATCGTCTGTTGTAATGCCGTCAACAGAGAGATTACCGCTCGGCTCTTCGGAGTTATTTCCGTTCTCAACAAGTATCGCCTGTGCAAGCTGTTCTGCCATCTGTGTGCCGTTCTGCATATCTACCTGCTGTGCAAGGTTGAATGCAATCTTCTGTAACTGCTGATACTTATCAAACATTGTGCCGTTCTGCATTATCATCTGTATGATTTCATCCTTGTGTGCGAAATCCATAGTCTGTAACAGCATAAGCGACATATCGACATTCTGAGGAGAGAACACACCGAGGTTGTACAACTGTATTGCAAGTTCGTTCTGTTCCATTTTTGTGTATGGCGAGGCTTTCTGTGCGGTGACTTCTATATCAAAGCAAGGCAGTCTGAGTCCCATATCTCTGCCGAGAATGCTCGGCTGTTTCTGTGGCTTGAGTCCTGCGTTGTTGTACTGTACGAATTTTTCTTGTCCGTATTTGCCTGTGATGCGGTATTCTCTCAGCACATCATAAAACTGGCGGATTAATTCGATGACCATATTTGTGATTTTGCGGTGCATCGTGTACATAATCTTGTTATGTGTACGGCTCATCTTACCGCTCTGCTCCTGCATCGTAGCAATAGCCGATGCGGCGGTGACTCCCGAAGTGCTACCACCGTTATTGACATCACGGTTACCAAGTGTTTCTTT
>ULRA01079221.1_pt1 | contig 41352 bp, 39 predicted proteins | sample 1954981 | NCBI WGS metagenome assembly ULRA01 (sample SAMEA4835669, study PRJEB28245) | human gut metagenome | biome: gut microbiome; material: fecal sample | place: Denmark | collected 2008
ACCATTTTTCGATAAATGAAACAGGATGTAGTGAAACACGCCGTGAACCGCACCCCGTCAAGAGGACAGTGAAAAAATATAAAGTTTTTCCGGCCGGCAGCCATTCGCTGCTGGCCGCTCTTTATGCAGCGAGACCGAGTTCGTGCTTTTCCATCGGGGTCAACACGCCCAGATTACGCTGCACCCGTCTGGTGTTGTAATAATGGACATAGGTCTCAATCATCTGGACAAGTTCATGTTTGCTGGTAAACCGTCTGCCGTAATAGCGTTCCCGCTTCAAAATGCCCCAGAAGCCTTCCATCGGGCCGTTATCAATGCAATGCGCCACGCAGGACATACTCTGCGTCATTTCCGCCTGCACGAGCTTGTTGTGGAAAGCGCGGTTGGTGTATTGGAATCCTCTGTCACTATGGAACAGGGGATGCGCGTCCGGATTGGCTTTCACAGCCTTATCAAAGGTCTTGAAAACCAACGGATTGTCATTGCGTTCGCTGAGCTCATAGGACACGATGCGCCGGTCGCAAAGGTCGAGGATGGCGCTCAGATAGAGTTTTTGTACCATCTTCATGTTGTGTACATCCCAGTGGTGGAAAAGCAAATCCTTTGGAGCAAACGCTGCAAGGACAAGTCGCTGATTGGCACTGTGAAGGAGACCATCATGCAGGTCAGCAGCAGTAAGAAGTGGATTTCCAAGCCGGCGCTGGACGAGCACGGTAATCCCATGCTGACCGCAAAAGGCAAACCCATTTTGAAAAAATCCTACAGCGTTCTCCAGGATGATTTCTTCAACGCCATGCGAACTGCCGGATACACGGATGTGCAGCGCGGCGAGCGCGGCAGCACGGAAGAACATCTGACGGTGACACAGTTTAAGGTTCAGGCAGAGCAGAAGCGTTTGGAAGCTGTGACTGGTCTGGTTGCACAGGCGGAGCAGACTTTGGAAGATACCCAGGCTGCGGCAGACCGGCAAAAGAAAAGGCTTGCGGTTCTGCAAAAGGAAACCAAAACCGCCAAAACCGCTGCGCTGACGATACAGGATATTGAGGCGATGGGCAAGAAAAATGCCCTCACCGGAAATATTTCTCTTACCCCGCAGGAGTGTGACACACTCAAGCAGCACGCCATCAATGGCATTGCTGCCAGGGCAGACAACAGGCGGCTGAAAGAAAAACTGGCCTCCGCAGAACAGTCCGCAACCATCTGGAAGCAGCGTTTTGAAGCATTGAACGAAAAATATCAGGAACTCAAAAAGAAAGCCCAGCCCTATCTGGATGCACTGAAAATCGCATCCGAACGGGTTCGGGCTTTTTTGAATATCATCCTCGCCAGAGGACAGAGAGAACACAACCAACCTGTCCATAAGCGTGGACAGGACATTGAAATTTAAGAAAGGAATTGTTTGCCTATGAATATAAACGTAGATGAAATGAACCGGATGATTATGGAGGATGCCCCGATGGAAGAAATCAACGATGCCATCGGCTATATTGATATTTGCTCCTGCTTTGACCCGATTTTCGAGCCGCCCATTGATTTTCTGGAAGAATGCCGCAGACATTGGGAAGCGGCACAGTCTTCTTTCCGTGAGACCATTGAGCGCAAGATCGGAAACACATGGTATGTGATCGAAACAGAATATGACGGAAATGAGCCGCTTGCCAACAAGGTAAAACGGCTCATTTTTTCTGACAAGGGGGCGATTTGTTAATGACTGCGACACAAAAGCATGATATAATTTTAATGTGCACAACGGTACTGTCGGCTGACCAACAACCAAAGGAGGATAAGATGTTGGATCAGCAGAAAATCACCATTCTCTACTGCCGTCTGAGCAACGAGGATGCCCAGGATGGCGAGAGCAACAGTATCGCAAATCAGCGAGCGTTATTAACCCGATATGCCCATGATCATGGGTATACAAACCTGAAAATTCTGGTGGATGACGGTTATACCGGAACGAACTTTAATCGTCCCGGTGTGCAGGAAGGCTTTGCACTTGTCAAGCAGGGTCTTGTGGGCTGTTGGCTGGTCAAAGACCTCAGCCGCTTTGGGCGTGACTATCTGACCGTTGGACAATATACGGATATTATTTTTCCGAGCTACGATGTCCGCTTTATCGCCGTCAATGACGGTGTGGACAGCAACCGGGGAGACAGCGAAGGCTTCGACGCAATCCGTAATCTGTTCAACGAGTGGTATCCCCGTGATACCAGCAAGAAGGTTCGTGTCAGTCTGCGGCAGAGAGGAACCAGCGGCAAGCACATGGGCAAACCGCCCTACGGATACCGCTGCGACCCGGAGGACAAGGATCACTGGATTCTGGATGAAGAAGCGGCCCAGGTCGTCAAGCTCATCTTCGACCTTTGCATTGACGGCAAAGGCCCGGAGCAGATTGCGAGGATTCTGGAAGAAAAGCAGATTCTGACCACAAGAGCGCTGTATGCCAAACGCAAGGGCAAGCCGCTGCCGGAAAGACCGTACCACTGGGGCAACCAGTCCATTGTGGCAATTCTGGAGCGGCAGGAGTACACGGGCTGTACCTGCAACTTCAAAACCTATTCCAAGTCCTACAAGCTGAAAAAGCGGATTCCCAATGATTCGGAGGATATGTTCATCGTACCGGATACGCAAGAGGCAATCGTTTCTCAGGCACAATGGGACAGAGTACAGGAACTGCGCAAAAACAAACGCCGCCCCGCAAAAGCGGAACGGCAGGGATTGTTTTCCGGACTTCTGTTCTGTGCCGATTGCGGCGGCAAGCTTCACTTTGCCACCAGCAAGCGCTTTGAAGGGAAACAGGATCGCTATGTTTGCTGTCACTATAAAAGCAATCGTGGCACCTGCACCGCGCATTATATCCGGGAGGATGTGCTTCGTGAAATCGTTTTGGAACGCATCCGTGCGGTCAACGAGTATATCCGCGATGATGTAGATGCCTTTCAGGAGGAATGGCTGCAATGCCGCAGGACTGACCAGGAGCGCAGCATCCGGGATGACAAAAAGAAAGTAGAACAGGCAAAGAAACGCCTTTCCGATTTGGATGTCATCATCTCCCGGCTGTATGAGGACTATGTTCTTGGAAATCTCAGTCAGGACAGGTACAAAAAGATGTCTGCGGACTATGAAGCCGAACAGGAACGGTTAAAGCTCGAAATTGAGGTTATTGAGGAATGGGTCGAACAGCGGGAAGAAATGAACGACGGTATGGATGCCTTTATTGTCCTGACACAGAAATATGTGGATGTTGAGGAACTGGCGCAGACCATCGTGAACGAATATATCAAGAAGATCGTCGTTTATGCTCCGGATAAATCCAGCGGCAAGCGGACGCAGAAAGTGAAGATTTACTTCAACTTCGTGGACGATGTGGATATTCCCATTATTTCCGAGCCTATCACCACAGAAACAACCTATGGACCCAGAAAAACGGCATGACCCTCGGGTCACACCGTTCTCTGCGTCAAAATAGTTACTTGTCACTATTAAGCCTTGAAATTCCAGTTTCTCTGTGGTAAAATACAATGAATATTCATTTTGGGGGATAACTATGTACATTAGCTGCCGGGACAGAAGGTTTCCGTCTGCTACAAACATATGTGATATCAGCTACAAAACCTATATTCCGGAGGAAATCCGGGGTGGGGTCGTTGTAGCGCATGGTATGTCAGAGCACGGGGGGCGTTATGAGGAACTGGCGCGCTTCTTTGCGGAAAACGGTTTCGTCACGGCGGTAATGGATCTCCCCTCCCATGGAAAAAGCACCAGGGAAGGTCTTCCGAAAGGCTATTTCGGGCAGCAGGAAGATTGGCTCCCCATGCTGGAAGATATTCGTACGCTTTCCAGGGTGCTGCGCAGTGAATATCCTGCTCTGGGATGGGTATTGCTCGGGCACTCCATGGGCTCGATCCTAACCCAGGATTTTATGGCTCGATTCGGAGATGAATTTGAAGGATACATCCTTTCCGGTACTACGGGGCCCAATCCGGCCGCTGTGTTCGGAAAGTTTCTGGCTCGCCGAGAAATTCATAAAGGACGGGGCATGGAACCCAGTAGCATGCTGGATAAGCTTTGTTTCGGAGCCTTTGGCAAAAGCGTAAAACAGGCGGATACACCCTGTGACTGGCTCAGCCGGGATAAGGAACGAGTGGCACAGTATATGGGGGATCCTTTGTGCGGATTTCCTTTTACCCCATGGGGATACCTGGCTTTGTTTTGTGCAACCGGGCGTATTGCCAGTACTGCATGGGCTAAAAAGGTACCGGATAAGCCCATCCTTCTGCTTTCCGGTGACAGAGATCCCGTCGGGCAGATGGGAAAGGGCGTAAAAAAGGTATATAGGCATCTGGCTCAAACGGGGCACAATCATGTGGAAATGCGGCTGTATCCAGAAGGGCGTCACGAGATGCATAACGAGCTCAATCGAAAAGAAGTTTTTGAAGATTATCTGCTCTTTCTGGAATCAGTGGAAGCCGGAGGGGAATTTGAAGCATGAGTATTCTTATCTTTCGGGATACTAAAACTGCCTGTGCAGCTGCGGCGACGATGATTGCCGGACAGCTTCTTGAAAGGCCGGAGAGCGTTATCGGTGTGGAGTATAGTGATCAGGTGCTTCCCGTATTTGATTCACTCTCGGCCATGACAGAAAACGGATTGTTGGATTGGACTCGTACGACTCTGTTTCAGCTCAGTGAACTGGTACAGAAAGAGGATGGCATTACAATCCGTGAAAAGATGAAAACGGCTTTTCTGGAGCGCACGGGGGTGCGGCAGGAACGGTTCATCTCTCCCGACAGCGTATCAGAAAATTGGGCGGATAGCTGTCACTCCTTTGAAGAACACATTCGCGATGTGGGAGGGCTGGATCTGGCACTGTTTACGGTGCATACCGACGGAGCTGTGTTGTTTAACGGTTCTGGGCCGGATATAGCGCCCATTACTCATGTGGAATTTTATGAAGGCAGGAAAACCGTAACCCTGGCATTGCCTTCTCTGATGCAGGCCCGCCGTCTGGTGGTGCTCCTTACGGGGAATACATTGGCACAGGCAGCAGCGGATTGCCTGAGAGGGCCTGTCAACAGCGGCTTTGCCGCCAGTCTGCTTCAGCTTCATGGAGCGGCTACCTTCCTTTTAGATGAGGAAGCCGCCGCTTTATTGGGATAAATTGTATCTATTTTCAGGAGGTTCACCATATGTCCGGACATTCTAAGTGGGCAAACATCAAGAACAAAAAGGAAAAGACCGATGCACAGCGGGGTAAAGTGTTTACCAAAATCGGCCGAGAAATTGCCATTGCCGTAAAGGAAGGCGGCGGTGCGGATCCTGCCAACAACGCCAAGCTCAGAGACGTTATTGCCAAGGCTAAGGCGGCCAATATGCCTAACGATAATATCAACCGCTCCATTAAGAAGGCGGCGGGAGAGACCGGCTCCGTCAACTATGAAGAGTTTACTTACGAAGGCTATGGCCCCGGCAATATGGCTGTGTACGTTGAGATCGTCACGGATAACCGCAATCGTATTTCCGCCGAGATGAAGCATCTGTTTTCCAAAGCCGGTGGAAATTTGGGGGCCAGCGGTTCCGTTGCCTGGATGTTCGATAAGAAGGGACAGATCGTGGTGGAGCGCACCGCACTCATGGATGAAGATGAAGTCATGATGCAGGCGCTGGATGCCGGAGCAGAAGATTTTGTGGCACAGGAGGATGTATTTGAGATCTATACTTCGCCCGCAGAGTTTTCCAAGGTTCGTGAGGCACTGGAGAGCGCCGGGTACACCTTCCTCAAGGCGGAAGTGGCTATGATTCCACAGAATACCGTGAATATCACAGACCCTGAGGTCGTGGAAAAAGTAAACAAGTTTCTGGATAATCTGGATGATAACGATGATGTGCAGGAGGTATTCCACAACGCCATTCTGCCCGAGGAAGACGAGGAGTAATATCCTTCCCTGGTTTCCTCGTACATTTACAGTAAGAAAATTGCAGTAAAGGAGACCATGTATGGCCATTGTGACGAAAAACGAGTTTGGTACCATCTCCGTTCCTGAAGATCTGGTTTCGGTCATTGCCGGATATGCCGCCGTTGAAAATTACGGTATTGTAGGCATGTGTGCCAAGCGTACCGGAGATTCCATTGTGGATCTTATCGGCAGAGATAATCTGAAAAAGGGTGTAAAGATCACCAGCATCGGAGAAAATATGGTCAGCGTTGACCTGTATGTTGTTCTTCAATACGGAGTATCTCTTCCGGCCGTAGCTGAAAATTGCAGGAACAATGTGAAATACCGCATTGAAGACCTGACCGGGGTCATGGTACGGGACGTGAATGTCCATGTAGAAGGCATTCGTGTTCTCGAATGAGAATACGGGGAGGAAAGGACATTTGATCAGAGAAATCATCGACGGGGCGGCATTGCGGGATATGTTCCTGATGGGGGCTGCCCAGCTTGAGAAGAACAAAAGTACAGTGGATGCGCTGAATGTGTTTCCCGTACCGGACGGAGACACCGGCACTAATATGTCCATGACCATGCAGGGCGCCGTAAAAGAACTGCGCTCCATGCCTGAAACCGTTACTGTTGGGGAAGTTACTTCTGCCGTATCCAAAGGGGCACTGCGTAGTGCCCGGGGTAATTCCGGCGTTATTCTGTCCCAGCTTTTCCGAGGATTTTCCAAAGCCCTCAAGGGCATGGATACAATGGACGCCAGGCTCTTTTCTCAAGCACTCAGCGAAGGAACGCAGGCGGCCTATAAAGCGGTTATGAAGCCTACAGAGGGAACCATCCTTACAGTTTCCAGAATGGTATCCGATGCGGTGCAGTCTGCATTGGAAAAGAATGCCTCTGTTTCCTGCGATGAGATCATGGATCTCATGCTTAAGGAAGGGGAAGCGGCTCTGAAGCTGACTCCGGAACTGCTGCCCGTGCTTAAGGAAGCGGGCGTGGTGGACTCAGGCGGACGGGGTCTGATGTTCATTTATACCGGTTTTTGGATGGCGCTGGAGGGGGAGGATGTCTCCAATGCGCTTGCTGTGGAAGAAGCTTCCGCACCGGCAGACACGGGTAAATCTCTTCAGGATTCTGTTGATTTCCATGAGTTCGGCACGGATACCATTGAATATGGCTACTGCACAGAATTTTTCATCATTCACCTGGTAGATGGGTTTGAAGAAAGCGATCTGGATCGGTTCCGCAGTCATCTGGAAAAAGTAGGCAACTCTATTGTGGCCGCTTACGATGGTGAAATGGTAAAAGTACATGTTCACAGTAATTGTCCGGGTAAGATACTGCAAATGGCACTTCGCTATGGAGAACTGGACAGACTGAAGATTGAAAACATGCGGGAGCAAAATCGCCAGCTTATCGAATCCAGAAAACGCAGCCAAAAAGAATTCGGATTGATCTCTGTCAGTACCGGCGAGGGAATGAATGAGCTGTTTAAAGCACTTTCTGTAGATGAGATCATAACCGGCGGTCAGACTATGAACCCCAGCATTGATTCCATCGTCCATGCCGTACGGAAGGTGAATGCACGCAACGTATTCATTTTGCCAAACAACAGCAATATTATCCTTGCGGCTTCTCAGGCGGTGGAGCTTTGTGACTGTCATGTGGAAGTGTTGCCTACGAAGACCATCCCGCAGGGCATTTCGGCAGCTATGGCGTTCAATCCGGAGCTTTCGTTGGAGGAAAATCTCCAAAATATGACCGATGCTTTCCAAAATGTGATTTCGGGATCCGTAACTTATGCCGTCAGAGAGACGCAGATTAATGGACAGCAGATTCATAATGGAGATTATATCGGCATTCTGGATGGCAACCTTACCGTCGTTTCTTCCGAAGTGGAAGAAACCGGTGCGCAGCTTATTGATAAGATGATCGAGAAGCTGGGAGACGAAGAAGCTTCAGTCACTCTGTATTACGGAAGTGATGTTGCAGAAGAGGATGCTAACGCTTTGGCGCAGCGTATGGAAAAGGCTTATCCAGAAGCAGAGTTTGTGGTACATAACGGCGGCCAGCCCTTGTACTACTACTATTTCTCTGTTGTATAAACAAACCCAGGGGAGCCGCAAGGCTCCTTTTTATGCTTCATGGAATTGAAAGATATAAAAGGGGTCGGCCCTAAAAGGCTGGCTCTTTTTTCAAAATTGCATATTGAATCGATTGAGGACCTGCTGGAGTTTTTTCCTTGCGGATATTTGGATTATTCTGTATTGACACCGATAAGCGAACTCAGGGATGGTGAATTGAGCTCCGTGGAGATATGTCTTACAGGTAAGCCTTCCTTTTACTCTCGACGCGGAATGACTGTTATTACCCTATACGGAAAGGATAGGAGCGGAAAAAAACTGGCACTACGTTGGTTCAACCAACCCTATCGTGCAGGTCAGTATCAGGAAGGCCAACGCTGGTTTGCTGCCGGAAAAGTTAAAAAAGGGGAGAAGGGACCTGTCGCCTTGATCAATCCTGTTCTCTCACGAGAACAGGCGGGGATACAGCCGGTATACAGCACACCAAAAGGATTGCCCGGAAAGCTGATCAGCCAATGCGTGGCTATTGCTTTGGATACAATATCTGTACAGGAAACTATCCCGGAACAACTGTGTCGAAGATACGATCTGATTTCCAGAGCAGAAGAAATTCGCATTTTGCATTTTCCTTCTGATAGACCAACGTTGGAAAGGGCTCTTGCTCGCTACACCTTTGAAGAGGCTTTGTACTATTTTTTATATCTGGAAAGTTGCAGGGAAGTTGGTATGCGCACAGCAGGCCGTTCCCTGTCCTGCCCGGGAGCCTTATCCGCTTTTATACAAAGTCGCCCTTTTGCTTTGACCAAAGCCCAGAAGCGGGTTCTTGAAGATGTGGAGAAGGATATGGCGGGGCCTTACGCCATGAACCGTCTGATCCAGGGGGATGTAGGCGCAGGAAAAACCGTCATTGCACAATATGCTCTGTACTTAGCCGCTCGCTGCGGCTGCCAGGGTGCATTTCTGGCGCCTACTGAGCTGCTGGCCCGTCAGCAGTATGAAACCCTGCGCAAGGATTTCGGAGCACGTTGCGGGATTCTGACGGGAAGTCTTTCCGGTAAGGAACGGCAACAGGCGCTGGATGCCTTGCGCAGCGGCCGATGGCAGGCGGTAGCGGGTACCCATGCGTTGTTTTCTGATGACGTTGTGTTTAAGGATTTAGGAGTTATTGTCACCGACGAGCAGCATCGCTTTGGGGTGGAGCAAAGAGCCCGAATGATGGATAAGGGATTCCATCCTCATGTATTGGTTATGAGCGCTACTCCAATACCTCGTACATTGGCATTGATGTTATATGGAGATTTGGAGCTTTCTGCTGTGGATGAAATGCCTCCCGGACGTTTGACTGTAAAGACGCATTTGGTGAGCCAGAACAAGCGGGCAGAATTGATTCGCTATCTGGGGAATGAAGCTGCAATGGATCACCGCAGCTATGTGGTTTGTCCGCTTATAGAAAAAACAGAGGGATATGAAGGCCTTTCTGTGGAGGAGGTAGCAGAGGAATTTGCAAATGCGCTGCCCGGTGTATCCGTAGGCTGCCTGCATGGGCGTATGGAAGAACAGGAAAAGCAATATGTTATGGAAGCATTTCGCAAAGGGGAAATATCCATTCTTATTGCCACCACTGTCATAGAAGTGGGGATCCATGTACCAGAAGCGCTGCATATGACAATTATCGGTGCAGAACGTTTTGGGTTGTCTTCTTTGCACCAGCTGCGAGGGCGCGTAGGACGGGGGAAAGGGCAAGCCCATTGTTTTTTGCTCTGCACCAAGGTACAGCAAAACTCCATGGCCAGGCTGCAGGCCATACTGGATACTAATGATGGATTTGAAATTGCAAATCGGGATATGGCTCTTCGGGGCACGGGAGATCTGCTGGGCATTCGGCAAAGCGGAGAGAGCTGGATGGAAGCATTTCTTCGGGAAGGCAGTCTTGCCCTCGTGGAAAAAGCCCATGCTGCTGCCAGAGAGATCATGAGGGAACCTTACGAAGCGTATAACGAGCTTTTGAAAGAATCTAACCGCCGCTATGGCCAAGGGCGCCGCATTGCTTTGAATTGATACAAAAAAAGACCCGTTTCCGGGTCTTCTTGGTACCAGAGGGTTTATCTCATCATGGAGCCGATCGAGTTGCCCATGTTGCTTTGGGCGTAAGCGATCATCCTTTTGACCATTTCGCCACCGATAGAACCGGCTTCGCGACTGGTCAAATCCCCGTTGTAGCCCTGCTTGAGGTTTACGTTCAGAGAAGAGGCTACCTCGTTTTTAAGGGAATTCATTTTCTCTTTGCTCTCGGGGATCAAAGAACCATTTCGTGCCATTTGCGTATTCTCCTTTTGTCAGTTTAGTGCATGTTCTTTTCAGCGTATGCGATCATTCGCTTGACCATTTCGCCGCCGATGCTGCCGGCATCCCGGCTGGTAAGGTCGCCGTTATAGCCCTGCTTCAGGTTGATGTTCAGAGAAGAAGCAACTTCGGACTTGAAACCATTGAGCTTGTCCTTGGATTCAGGGACGAGAGCGCCATTGCGTGCCATTTATTTCACCTCCTTTTTTTGATTCGCTGTTACTTTTTCCGTTTTTGCTTCTTTTTATGACAGGAAGTTTTTGTCATTTACTTTTTTGCATCATATTGCGCCAAAATGTACCGGCGTTCATATACTGGACAAATTTAATTGGATGTGGTAAAATACAATATCTATAAAAATGGCGGTATCAGGATGATTTTGGTCAGTGCATGTCTGGCCGGATATCCCTGCCGGTATGACGGACGGGATAACAGGCGGTCGGATATTGTCGCAATGGTGCAGGCCGGGGAAGCGCTGCCGGTGTGTCCGGAGCAGCTGGGTGGACTTTCTACCCCTCGGTCGCCCTGTGAACTTTATGGGGAAAAGCGCGTTTTTTCCAGTGACGGAGAAGATAAGACCGAGGCATTCCTGAAGGGCGCTCGGGCGGCATTGGAGCTTTGCCGTCTGTATCATATAGATCAGGCTATCCTGAAGGCCAGAAGCCCTTCCTGTGGGTACGGCCTTGTGTATGATGGGACCTTTACCGGTACGCTCCGGGAAGGTATGGGCCTGTGCGCTGGGCTGTTGGCGCAGAACGGGATAGAAGTCAGCAGCAGGGAGTAGCCTTTTAAGGAGGAGTTTTATGGAAAACAATAATGTGATTCTTGTTATCGATGATGACCGCAACATTCTGTCCATTATTGAGATGTATCTCAAAAAGGCCGGCTTCTCCGTGGTCACCTGCTTCAGCGGATATGAGGCGCTGCCTGTTTTCCGCAATGTGAAGCCTGCTCTTGTGGTGCTGGATGTAATGCTTCCCGGCAAGGATGGCTGGTCCATTCTCCGCGATATCCGTCAGGAAGCTACCACCCCGGTGATCATGCTCACGGCTAAAGGAGATACCGGAGAAAGGGTCAAAGGTTTGGAACTGGGAGCAGATGACTACATTGCCAAACCGTTCGACTCCAATGAGCTTATTGCCAGGATCAAAGCGGTACTGCGGCGCTCCACCCCCATGCCGGAAGCGGAACGAAGCATTAGCCTGCCTAATCTGTGCATCTCTTTGGAAAACTATTCTGTCATTTTGGATGGGGTACAGCTTGAGATGCCGCCTAAAGAGATCGAACTTTTGTATTTTCTTGCTTCTCATGCGGGAAAGGTGTTTACCAGGGAACAGCTTTTGGAGCAGGTTTGGGGGTTTGATTTTTTCGGCGATTCAAGAACCGTAGATGTGCACGTCAAGCGTATTCGCGAAAAGTTGGGGGAACGGCCCAACTGGCAGCTTAAAACGGTTTGGGGCGTCGGGTATAAGTTCGAGATTCGGCAATAAGAACTGCGTTCATGGCCCGCATTCGTTTTAAAACTATTTTCTCCAGGATGCTGTGCCTGCAATGTCTCATCATTGTGGTGGTGTTGTTGTTAGCCGGACTTTCCATAGGGGTTGTGGCCAGAAATCAGGCCCTTATGCTGGAAAAGGAACGGCTTCTGAAATGCGCACAGGAAGCGATAGAGGCATACAACCAACCGGGAGGACTTCAGGAGGCACTTTTACAAGAACTTGCCGGCAGGGAAGACGTGATGTTTCAGTTTATCGGTTCCCTGCAAACCCGTTCCGTATATGCGGAAGAAAAGTGGCAGGCACTGACCGGCCTCTCAAAGGAACAAACGGCGCTGACGCGTATTCTGGATAGAGCATCTGTTGCACCGGATACTACAGAACGATATTTTTCCAAGCGTCCGTTTCCGGTGCTAAGTATGTTCTGCACGTTTGCTTCCGGAGAAAGTACAATACTGCTGTTAGTGCATCGGGATATTTCCTATCTGGAGCAGGAAATGTCTCAGATAGCACAATGGAGCACGATCATCTGTATATTGGGGGCCATTGTAGCGTTTGCGGCTTCTTACTATTCCGCAAGCCGAATTATTAATCCGTTTGTGGAAATGAATCACACGGTGCAGTGTTACTCTAAAGGCGATTTCTCCCAGCGTATTCCCATAACGGGTCGTGATGAAGCATCACAACTGGGGCGCAGCTTTAATGAAATGGCTGAACAGTTGAAGGATCTGGAAAATACTCGTCGAAGCTTTGTAGCTAACGTATCTCATGAACTCAGATCTCCCTTGACCAGCATGAAAGGGTTTCTGGAAGCCATGATGGATGGAACTATTCCGCCGGAAGAGCACGAGCATTATATTTCGTTGGTTCTTTCTGAAACCAAACGAATGAATGCCATGGTCAATGACCTGTTGGATCTGGCACGAATAGAATCAGGCATTATTACCGTCAATTATGAGCTCTTTGATATCAATGAGCTTATCCGCAGGATCCTGATCACCTTTGAAACACGTATTTCAGAGAAAAATCTGGAATTGGATATTCGGTTCGCCCAGGAACAGTGCTTTGTTTATGCAGACAGCAACCAGATCTCTCAGGTACTGCGGAATCTTATCGATAATGCCATAAAGTATTCCCCGGACGGTCGCTCTCTGATGATCAGCACTTACGCTTTGCGTAAGGAGGTTTATATAACCATTAAGGATACGGGCATTGGTATACCAGCTGAGGATGTGCCCCATGTGTTTGATCGGTTTTATAAAGTCGAGAAGGCTCACACGCCTTCTCCGCAAGTAGGTTCAGGACTTGGTTTGGCCATCGTAAAAAAAATCATCGAAGCCCATGATCAGTCCATAACCGTTAAAAGCGCCCGCGGCCGCGGGACACATTTTACGTTTACATTGCAAAGAGCCAATCCCCTGAAATCAGGGAATCGCGGGAGGTAATTATAGCTATGTCAAAGAAAAACGAATCTGTAAATGAGATTTACAACAGCCGCAAGAGCGGTGCAGCTCCATTGATCTGGCTTCTGACTATTGCTTTTTTAATCATATGCGCCGGGGTCGCTTACATGGGGATCCCCATGCTTATGGAAGCAAATGCCATGCCGTTGCCTTTTATGCCTGCTTTCAGAGAGACGCTGCCGCCTGAAATGCCAGCGGCACCTTCGTCTACACCGATGCCCGTTTCCACTCCCACCTTTACGCAGCAGCCTACGGCGACGGCTACTCCCACAGGAACGGATACGCCCACTCCTACAACCGAACCTGCAGACACGCCTGTCCCAGCCGCTACGGCTGTGCCGCAGTTGATTGCTACTCCTACGCCTGTACCAACGGATTCCCCTGTACCGCTGGCTACGGAAGTGCCTCAGCTCATTCTTACACCGACTCCGGTTGTATCAGCGGATCCGACTCCTACAGAGACCCCTGTCCCTCAGCTTATTTCCACACCTGAAGCGACACTGATTCCCGAAGCAACGGATACGCCTCAAGCTACCGCTATGGAGGCTGCAAATACGCCGATGCCTACCGAATCTCCCGTTTCCACTCAGGCTCCCGTAGAAAGTCAGGAATCTGTGTCAAACAGCTTGGCAATACTGTCTCTCTTGCCGGACATTGTCGAGAAGACGAACCCGGCCGTGGTAGGCGTGATCAACTATCAGATGGTTACAGGTGCCGAAGATCCGGTTGCCTATGCCAGTGGTTCCGGCTTTGTTGTATCGGAAGCCGGGTACGTGCTGACTAATGCTCACGTTATTTCTGGAGCCACTAAATTGGAAGTACTCTTTTCTGATGGCAGCACCGTTTCTGCAGCGTTGGTGGGGAAGGATGTGCCTACGGATATTGCTGTGCTGAAAATTGAGAAGGAAGGGTTGACTGTATTGCCCATCGGCGATTCCGATGCCGTTCGTCCCGGCGAGTTTGTGCTGGCTATCGGCAATCCGCTGGATAGTTATCAGCTTTATGGTACGGTAACTTACGGTATTATCAGCGGCGTAGCCAGGCAGATCAACATTGATGGATATGTAAATATGTATATGCAAACCGATGCTGCTATCAATCTGGGCAACAGTGGTGGTCCGTTGATCAATCTGAAAGGCGAGGTCATTGCCATGAATACAGCCAAGAGTGTTTCTGCCGGTACGGATGATAATGGCACCACTATAGCGGCAGAGGGCATAGGCTTTGCATTACCCATCAAAAACGTGGTAGAAATCGCCAATCAGCTTATTCTCAATGGTTCTGTTGCCCGTCCTGGCGTGGGATTGAAAGTATATACTTTCACCGAGGAGATGGCTCGTCTGGGTCAGTTGGTGCCGGGTGTATATGTAGAATCCGTTACTGCAAGCAGTCCGGCAGAACTGGCAGGTATGCAGGCGGGAGATGTGATCGTTAAACTCAATGGCCAAGCACTTACAGACAGCGATGCACTGGTCAGTTACTGCCGCAGTTGTACCCCTGGAGATACTCTGAATCTTACGGTGTATCGTGGCGGTGAATATTTGGATATTACCATAGAGATTGGCAATATCAATTCTTTCAGTAAATAACAAAGGAGAATACGGCCGCTCTTATCCGAAAATGGGAGCGGCCCTTTTATGTCATATGAATCCTAGAGCTATTATCACATTGGAGTTTGATAAAATACGCACCATGGCCGCTGCCCATATTTCCTCCGAAATGGGCCGGGAGGTCATGGAAACTTTGCTTCCTGCAACTTCTGTGCAGGAAGCGGAAAATTTGCTTAATCAAACATTGGAAGCGGAATCCGTTTACCGTCGTACAGGCCGTACGCCAGTAGATGCCTTTCCGGATATACGGGCCACACTACGGAAGGTACCGGCCGTATATTCGCTTTCCATGGGAGAGCTTTTGCAGGTAAACCGCTGCCTGAAGGTTTCCCGACAGGCCCGTGATGTATTGCTGGCAGGAGACGGAGAGGGATTGCTAAAAGTCTTTGCCAATAAACTTGCCAGTCAGGAGTATATTGAGAACGAGATCAGCCGTTGTATTCTCAGTGAGGATGAAATGGCAGACAATGCATCTCCGGAGCTTTCCCGCATCCGTCGGCAAATGAAGCTCACTACTGAAAAGGTTCGTGATAAATTAAACAGCATTCTTCGCAGCTCTACTTATCAGAAGTATCTGCAAGATCCCATTATCACTGTGCGCAACGGTCGGTACGCAATTCCTGTAAAAGCGGAGTACCGTACACAGATCCCTGGTCTCATTCATGATCAAAGCAGCAGCGGGCAAACTTTATTTATAGAACCTACCGCAGTAGTGGATCTTGGAAATGAATACCGAAAACTGCAGCTGGATGAGAAAAAAGAGATGGATCGGATTCTATCTGGTCTTACCTCGTTGATTGCTCCGGAAGCGGAGAGCCTGTATGATAGCCTGCATATTCTTGCCAGGTTGGATTGCATTTTTGCCCGTGCCATGCTGGCAAGAGACATGGATGCAGTATGCCCAAAACTCAATGATAAAGGCTACATTAAGCTACTGAATGCCAGACATCCGTTGATCGATCCTAAGAAGGTAGTACCGGTCACCATGTGGCTGGGAGATGATTTTGACACACTTATTATCACCGGTCCCAACACTGGCGGTAAAACCGTTACTTTAAAAACCGTTGGGCTGTTTACGCTCATGGCCATGAGCGGTATGTTTATTCCCGCGGATATGGGAAGTGGGATCGGCTTTTTTGAGGAAGTTTTTGCAGATATCGGTGATGAGCAGTCTATCGAACAAAGTCTGTCTACTTTCAGCGCACACATGACCAATCTTGTTTCTATACTTGCGCAGGCAGATAAAGATGCGCTTGTATTGGTGGATGAGTTGGGAGCAGGTACGGATCCGCTGGAAGGTGCAGCGCTGGCTCAGGCTATTTTAGAGTATTTGCAGCAGCGCGGTGCCCGCACTATGGCCACCACACATTATAGTGAAATAAAAGCTTTTGCTCTTTCCAGAGATCGAATGCAAAACGCCTCCATGGAGTTTGATGTGGATCGCCTTTGCCCTACATATAAGCTTTATATCGGGATTCCGGGTAAGTCTAATGCCTTCGAGATTAGCCAGCGACTGGGGCTGAGAACAGAAATTATCGACCGGGCACGGGTATTCCTTAAAAAAGAAGATGTTGCCTTTGAGGATGTGCTTAGCGGCGCAGAGAAGCAGCGCAAACTTGCAGAAGAAGATCGCAGACAAACCCAATTGGCACTGTTGGAAGCAGAGCGATTAAAACGGGAAGCGGAAGATGAAAAGCAGAAACTTCAGAAAGAGAAGAGTCTGTTGAAGCAGAAAGCACGGGAGGATGCCAGGGAAGTTGTAAGAAAAACCCGGTCGGATATGGAACAACTTATTGCCAACTTGCGAAATATCCAGAACATTGACAGCCGTGCTCTGGAGCGCGCCATTCAGGAATCCCGCGATACCATGCGGCATACGGAAGAAAACCTCTATGAGAATATAGAGCATCAGGAGGAATACGGCAGTGCTCCCAACTGCATTAGGGTGGGGGAGAGTTACTATGTCACCAGCATTCACGGTCCTGCTACTGTCATAAAGGGGAAGGACAGCAAGGGACAAGTGCAGATTCAATCCGGCATAATGAAAATGCATGTTCCTGCAACCGATCTGCGCATTCTGCAAAAATTGCCAGAAAAGAAAGTGCGCAAGGTCACGGGCCCCATACTCACGGATGTTCAGGAAGTTAAGCTGGATTTGGACTTGCGGGGATATCTGGTAGACGATGCCGTAATGGAGATTGACCGATATATCGATATGTGCCTGATGCACGGCCGTAAAGAGTTCAATATCATTCACGGTAAGGGAACCGGTGCTCTTCGTACGGGCGTACAGGCCTACTTAAAGGGAGATAAGCGTGTGAAAACTTTCCGACTGGGCAACTATGGGGAAGGTGACGCCGGCGTTACCGTTGTAACGCTGAAATAAGTGAACATAAAGAGGAAATTGTATGGCTTTTGATTTTAAAAAGGAATATAGGGCGTTTTACCTTCCCAAGGGAGAACCTGAAATTCTTTCGATTCCGGAAGCAAACTATATTGCCATTCGGGGGCAGGGAGATCCTAATGAAGAAGGTGGTGCATACAAGCAAGCCATCGGCGTACTGTATGCCATTGCGTATACCTTAAAAATGAGCTATAAAACCGGCCATGTCATTCCGGGGTTCTATGATTACGTTGTCCCTCCGTTAGAGGGATTCTGGTGGCAGGAAAATGCGAATGATATAGACTTTACACAGAAGCAAAAGTTTCACTGGATTTCTATGATACGCTTGCCCGACTTTATTATCCGTGAGGACTTTATCTGGGCTGCACAGGTGGCGGAACAGAAGAAGAAAATAAATTGCTCCCAGGCCGAGTTTTTAACAGTAAACGAAGGGTTGTGTGTACAATGTATGCATATCGGTTCTTATGATGAGGAGCCGGCTACCATAGCCCGGATGGATGCATTTCTGGCGGAAAACGGATATGCAAATGATATAACGGATTCCCGGTTGCATCATGAGATCTACCTTTCTGATGCAAGAAAGGTTCCGCCTGAAAGGCAAAAAACAGTGATCCGGCATCCGATCAAAAAATCCTGAATATCTACTAAAACAGCCCGGCGGAAAGAACCTCCGTCGGGCATACATATGTACATGGATCAACCCCGTATAAGCCGAACGGCCTCTGAAGGATCCGCTGCAGAAAATACTGCACTGCCTGCTACCAGAACCGTTGCCCCGGCTTCCCGGCATAAAGCTGCCGTTTGTGGATTCACACCGCCATCCACTTCGATTTCAAAGGACAGCCCCATTTCCTTTTTGAGGGATGCCAGCTCAAAAATCTTGGTAACTATCTGCGGAATGAACTTTTGGCCGCCGAACCCCGGATTTACACTCATAAGCAGCACAAGGTCGCAGTCGCAAAGCACATATTTGCACATTTCTATTGGAGTAGCCGGGTTCAATACAACGCCACCCTTCATCCCGGCTGCATGAATGGCTTGCAATGTGCGGTGAATGTGACGATCTGCTTCCACATGAAAGGTTAGGATATCCGCTCCCGCTTCTTTAAACGGTTCTACCCAGCGAATCGGATCCTCCACCATCAAATGCACATCCAGAGGCAGTGTTGTATGTGGCCGCAGAGCCTTGCACATGACCGGGCCAAAGGTAATATTGGGGACAAAGTGCCCGTCCATAACGTCAAAATGGATCCAATCACCTTGCCAGCGACTAACATTTTCTACGGCAGCACCCATAGCTGCAAAGTCAGCCGAAAGAATAGAGGGAGCAATCTTAATCATAACGGTGTTTTCTCCTGTATAAAAAATCTTGTGCTATCTGCACATAGCGTACATAGCGCTCCCGGGAAAGCGTACCCCGCGCGAGCAGTGCCTTAACGCCGCAATCCGGTTCGGCTATATGCATACACCCGGGAAAGCGACAGGGGGCTGCCTGTGCAAATTCAGGATAACAGGCATTCAGTGCATCGGTATCATAGCTTTCCGGTTCAAAAAGCGAAAATCCCGGGGTATCCAGTAATGCACCTCCGAAACATGGATATAATTGGGCATGCCGGGTAGTATGCCGTCCGCGCTCTGTTTTTCTGGCCAAATCTCCGGTAGGTAAAGCCAATTGAGGCAACAGCGCATTAATAATTGAAGATTTCCCAACAGCGGATTGTCCGGCAAAGCAGCATATATGTTCAGATATCAAAGCCTTGATATCTTCCATACCCTGCCCAGTTTCTGCAGAAATGCATAAGTGCTGGAAGGCTTCATAATCACGCATGAATTCCTTACAGGCTTCCCCTTTGGGAGCATCCATCTTATTAAGCAGCAGGATTGGTTCTATACCTGCCAACCCAGCTTCCACCAGCAATTTGTCACACAAAAGAAAGTCAGGTGCGGGCACTCCAGCCGAAAGGACAATAAACAATCGATCCACATTGGCGGCGGCAGGGCGTAGAAGCTGGTTTTTGCGGGGAAGGATATCTATGATCTGTGCATAGCTCTTTTCATGGACTTCATACCGCACCCGGTCTCCAACCAGAGGCGTGATTCCGTCCCGCCGAAAGGAGCCCTTTGCTTTACATGTAATCTGTTTTCCATGATCCAACACTTCATAAAAGCTGCCAACGCCCTTTATAATAATGCTATCTTCTATCATTCAGCAAACTTCACGTCCTGGGAACGTACCTCCTCTCCGTTGATGAGCAGGTAGAGTGTTCTTGTTACGGCATCATTACTGTACAACGTTGCGCTGACGGTAAACATATCCTGTTTGGCTACAGTGTTTTCGTAAAGTACGACAGTATAGTCTATGTTTTGCGCATTGCTTGTTCGGTAAACAATGTACATTTTAGCATCATTATCCGGAATATTTACTGTAAAGGAGACATCCGCTTTATATTTTCCGTGAGCCTCCCTTCCTATGGCAATGCATACAGAACCCTGCTCGGGAATATTCACACCTGGTTCCAGACTCTGTTCCACAACCGTTCCTACTTTATCGGCAGAAACTCCATATCGAGTGGTCACATAGATGTCCGAAATGCCTTGTCTGTCCATAGCCAGCAGGGCCTCATCCAAATGTTTTCCACGCAGATCTGGCATTTGATCAGAAGAAATATTCAGACTTGTCAAGGCTGCCGAGGGAGAAGGGGTGTCATTGGGCATAGAGGCGGAGGTAGAAAGCACTTCTCCAGGTTCTTCTCCTGCACACCAGTTGTTTGCAAAGCCCAAATATGCAAACAATATCACCAGCAGCGGCACAAAAACGGATACGGATATCCATAGATAAACGGATGGGATTCGGCGATCCGTATGTTGTTCTTCTTCATCTTTCGCCGCTTCCCGAGCAAATGTTCCCTTTGGATCCGATAAGGAGCGAATCAGATCCGAACGCATGGCACGTGCAGAACGATACCTGTCTTCCGGATTTTTTTGAATGGCTCTCAATACAATATCATTGAGTGCAGGCGGAAGTGCAGGCACCAGTTCAATAGGCGGAACAGGCGGAGTGCCAATATGCATTAGTGCTGTAGCTACCGTTGTTTCCCCCTTAAATGGAACTTTTCCCGTAAGCATTTCATACAAAGTTATGCCAACGGAATAAATATCGCTTTCCGCTCCGGCCATTTCACCTTTTGCCTGTTCAGGAGAAATGTAATGAACGGAACCAATAATATTTTTTCCATCAAAAGTTACGGTACTGGCAGTGACTTCCCGAGCGATACCAAAGTCCGCCAACTTTGCCTTACCTCGACTGTTAATAATGATGTTTTGCGGCTTGATATCCCGATGAATGATTCCCTGGTTATGAGCGGCGTTCAAAGCATCTAAAATCTGGCAGCATATACCAATGGCCTGGGAAGGGGAGAGGCGGCAGCTTTCTTCAATCATATTCTTAAGCGTCTGACCCTCCACATATTCCAGTACTATATACGGGATTCCGTTATCTTCTCCAACGCCGTAAGCCCGTACAATATTATCATGATCCAGATGCAGCGTGGCTCTGGCTTCCCTTTCAAAACGTCTCAGCAGTTCCTTGTCATTACGGTATTCCTCCTTAAGCACTTTAATAGCTACCGTTTTTCGGTTGGCCATGTTTATAGCTTTGTATACATGCGCCATGCCGCCGCTGCCCACCAGCTTAATTACTCTGTATTTATGATCTATTATTTGTGTCATGAGTAGGTGTCTTCCTCGTCATTGCATACAATCAGTGCCGTAATGTTATCTGTGCTTCCCTTTTTTAAAGCCAGTGCTGCCAGCTTTTCGCACTGTATTTGAGGGGAATATGGTTGGCTCAAAATGTCTTGAATGTCCTCTTCTTCCAATACACCGGAAAGGCCGTCGGAGCATAGCAAAACAGAATCACCCTGCTTCCAATCAATGTAAAAAAGATCTGTTTCAAAAGGACCGTCGCTGCTGCCGATACAACGGGTGATCAGATTACGCTTTGGGTGGTGCTTAGCCTGCTCCTTAGTGATATAGCCAAGACGCACTAATTCCTGCACATAGGAATGGTCATATGTTACCTGACGAAGGACTCCCTGTTTAAAACTGTACAAGCGAGAATCCCCTACGTTTGCAGCGATAAAATGATCCGGAAAGAACAGCGCTGATACCAGTGTTGCTCCCATACCATCCTTGTGCGGATCTCTATGAGCTTCTTCCAACACAGCGTCATTGGCCAGCACATATGCTCTGGCTAACATATCCTGCGGAGCTATATTCATGCAGCGTGTATTCTCATCCAGTATCTGCAAAGATAAAGCGCTGGCTGCATCTCCGGCCAGATGCCCGCCCATACCGTCAGACACGGCCGCCAAAGGCATATACCGTCTGTCCATGCGCACAAGCATTCCATCCTGATTTTGGGGTCGCTTGCCTTTTTCACACACGCTACCGTACTTCACGCAATACCCTCCTTCTTAGTTGTCCGCAGGCGCCGTCAATATCTGCACCCATTTCCCTGCGTACTGTAGCAGATGTATGTCCTTGCTGCAGCCAGCGGGCAAACTCCTGCGCATGCGCCCGGCTGGCGCCTATTAGCGAACGCTCCTTCACCGAATTAAGCGGGATGAGATTTATGTGGCAGCAAAGCCCTTTGACCAGCTGGCTCAATGCCTTAGCGTCTTCAAAACTGTCATTGACGCCCTCCACCAGTGCATATTCAAAAACGACCCGGCGTCCTGTACCTTCTGCATAGGCTTTGGCCGCTTTCATAAGCTCATGAAGCGGGTATTTATTAGCAATTGGCATCATCGTCCGGCGTACATCGTCACTATGCGCATGAAGCGAGATAGACAACGTAACATGAGGTGCATCCCGCATCAGATCATATATCTTGGGAACCAGACCACAGGTAGAAAGTGATATGTTGCGCGGACTGATATTGGGACCCTGTGGGGATGTAACCCGCCGTAAAAAGGTGATCACATTGTCATAATTGTCCAGCGGTTCTCCGCTGCCCATAAGCACAATATTGGTTACCGAGCGATCCATACCCTTGAGTGCAGGCTCATCTTTTTCTATATTTTGAAGGAAGCTGAGCATTTCTCCCGGTCGCAGATCCCGAACACAGCCTTCCAGTGTGCTGGCACAGAATTTACAGCCCATGCGGCAGCCCACCTGTGTAGATAAACAGGCTGTATTTCCATAATGGTAATGCATAAGTACACCCTCTACCAGATTTCCATCTTCCAGTGCAAACAGATATTTGGCAGTGCCATCTTTTTTAGACAACAGTTTGCGCTCAATAACAGAACCGCCATAGGGGATTTGGGCTAATTTTTTTCGCAATGTGGCCGGAAGATTGTGCATCTCCTCAGGCCGGGCACCTTTTAACAGCCAGGATATCACCTGCTTACAGCGGAAAGAAGGCTCTCCCCAGCTTTCCAGCAGAGCCTGTATTTCCTCTGGAGCCATATCAGTTAAATACATCGGTTCATCCTCGCCATATAAAATCCGCCTAATCCATCCTCAGGGGGTAACAGTTGTCTTTCTGCAGCTAACGAAAACTCAGAATGTTCTCGTAAAAAATGCTGTATCTGTTCTTCATTTTCTCTTAGAGAGATGGTGCAGGTGGCATATACCAGTATCCCTCCGGGTTTTACATACCGGCAGCAGGTATCTAGAATCTGCTGCTGTATTTGCACCAGAGCTAAAACATCGGATTCTTCCTTGTGCAGCCCGATATCCGGCTTGGTCTGTCGCAGCCCTAAACCGGAGCAAGGAACATCCAACAGTACGGCATCAAACGCATTTTCATAATCCAAACAGGGAAGGGAAGCGTCCTGCTGTCTGCATTGTGCCTGCACTCCAAGTCTGTGAAAAGTTTCCTGCATCAGCTGCAGCCGATGTGGGTGGAGCTCCCAGCAGTTAAGCTGAATGTCTCCGTGACATAATGACCACAGATAAGCAGACTTTCCGCCTGGGGCGCAGCAGGTATCCAATACAGCTTTTCTACGCATATCTCCCATAAACCGGCAAATGGCCATAGCGCCCTCACCCTGAAAGGTTACCTTGCCTTCCTGAAACAGTGGGGAATCAGCATGTATACATCCGGATGAAAGCAAAAGACAGTCGGGGACGCATTTCCCGTGGATCGCCTGAGGATAAACTGACTTTAACGCTTCCGTGGTAAATGGATATTGTGCCCGTATCTCCATATAAGGAGGCATAGGGGAGAGGAGGGCTTCCGCCTTTCGTATTCCAAATCTTTCTATCCATTCCCTAAGGATCCATAGAGGCATGGAATATTGCACATGAAGTCTCTCCGCAGGCTCCTTCGGCAAAGCAGGAAGAGAATCTTTTTCTCGAAGCATCCGTCGGAGCACGGCGTTGACAAGAGAAGCAGAAGCGTCTTTCCCCATGGAATGGGTCAACTCCACCGCTTCGTTTACAGCCGCATAAGCAGGCGTGCTCATGAAGAACAATTCGCTAACGGCCATGCGAAAAATGTTACGCACCACACGCTTTTGGCGTTTTACATAGTGGGCAAGCATATAGTCTGCCCATCCTATATGCTCCAGGGATGTATATATCCAGGCAGAAACAAAGGAGCGCTCATCTTCACCACAATGAAGCTCCTTCAAACGGAGGTTGGCATACGCGCTATCTTCCACAATGTCCATAAAGGCCAGTAAGGCTTCCCTCCGGCCCTTATTCATCGAAGTATACTCCCGGTAATGTCATGCCCGCGAAGAAAAGCATTGCCGTTCATGCGTTTTCCACCGGGGGCCTGAAGCTCCTGCAGCATCAGCACACCATCCCGGCATTGAAGGAACAAACCATCTTTTGGGGACCCCCAAAGCATGCCCACAGGATGTTCTGCATCGTGAGATATAAAAAGAGTTTTCCATATCTTCAGTTTTTCTTCTCCCAGAATGGCGTAGGCTCCAGGCCATGGATCTGTTCCACGCACCAGATTGTGTATTTGCATCGCGGACATATCCATACTCAACTTTCCGGTGTCTCGGGTAAGCATCTTGCAATAGGTCGCCCTTTCTTCCTCCTGTGGGTGACGCTGCAATGTGCCGGCTTCCAATGCTGCCAGCGTTTTCATGAACAGATCTGCACCCAAAACAGATAGACGAACGGAAAGCTCCCCGTAAGTTTCTTCAAGACCAAGGGGGGTACTGGCCTGCATGAGCACATCTCCTGCATCCATTCGCTTGACCAGCAGCATGGTAGAAACACCCGCCTCTTTCTGCCCGTCTATAACGGTTTGCTGGATGGGGGAGGCACCTCTGTATAAAGGCAGAAGAGATCCATGCACGTTGATGGCACCGTGTGGGGCAATATCAAGATTCTCCTGGCTGAACAGCTGCCCAAATGCTACAACACACAGCAGATCCGGTTGAAAAGCACGTAAAGCGTCACAGCCTTCCCGAGAACGTATCTTGTCAAATTGGTGCACCGGCAGTCCCAGCTTTAAGGCTTCGGTTTTTACAGGAGGAGGTGTTAAAACGCTCTTGCGGCCAACCGGCTTATCCGGCTGCGTAAACACTTCTATTGTATGCGAGGAAGCTGCCAAAGCCTGTAAAGTAGGCACGGCAAATTCCGGTGTGCCGAAAAAAGCAATGCGCATGTACCGCTTATTCCTCCTCTTTAAAATCAGCTGGCGGGTCAGTCACTTTGTTCAGATACACAATGCCATCCAAATGATCCAGTTCATGGAAAACCGCACGTGCAAACAATCCTTCTCCGCGATATTGATGCAGCTGTCCCGCACGGTCATAGGCTTCTACGGTCACACAGTTCGGGCGCTCTACGTAGCCCCTGCGTCCTGGAAAGGAGAGACACCCCTCCATGCCACCCTGTTTACCAGCGTATGCAATAATCTTTGGGTTAACCATTTCAATGGGACCTTCCCCCACATCGATGACTACTACCCGGCGCAGGATGCCTACCTGCGGTCCGGCCAGCCCCACGCCCTCAGCATCGTACATGGTGTCAAACATATCATCTATAAGTTCTGCAAGTTTAGCATCGAAAGATGTAACTTCCCTGCATTTTTTATACAGGCAGGGAGCGTTGTTTTTGCGAATTAATCTAACAGCCATTTTATCCTCCTATTTGGCATTAAGTATAACTTATTTTGCAGGCAAAGTAAAGAAATACCCGCTTTTCAATGTGCAAATCTGCCTTTCTACAGCGGCGTATCTCACTCAACTGCTGGTTGAATAGAGCTTTTCCTATATCCGACTACTGGATGATAGCTAAACTGAGCTTTATATGCTATAATTTCCTCCAGAAAGAAAACAGAGAAGGGACCTTTTACAATGGAATCAAACGAAAAACAAACCATGGGGCGCCGTATTGCTGCTCTTCGTCGGAAGAAAAAGATGACCCAGGAGCAGCTGGCAGGGAAACTTGGGGTTACGCCTCAGGCTGTTTCCAAATGGGAAAATGATTTAAGCTGCCCGGATATATCCATTTTACCACAATTAGCTGCAGAACTGGATATCAGTGTGGATACCCTGCTTGGTAATGAAACAGAGCTTGGATCAAAATCAGAAGAACCAAAAGAACGGGTGATTTCCATCACCGAAGATGAAAAGAAAGAAGGAATAAAAATGTCGATTCGATTGAACAAAACCGATAAATGGAATGCCGTGCTTATGGGCGTACTGCTGATAGGCGCCGGAACCCTGTTTCTTTTAAAGGAAATGGGAATCATTTTTCTAAATCCTGAACTGTCCTTCTGGGGCATTATCTGGCCATTACTGCTGCTCGGTCTGGGGGTATGCCTTATGAGAGAAAACTTCAACGCTCTCACATTGGGGATCAGCCTGTTTGCTTTGTATGAATTTCTATATAATTTGGGAGTATTGCCTGTTGCATGGGGTATTACCTGGAACATGATCTGGCCTGCTGCACTGATACTTATTGGTCTTACCGGTCTGCAAAAGGCATTCTTTCCCAAGAAGGCTTCGTGCAAAGCGGAGCAGGAATGGAAACAGCATGTATCCGGAAAAGAACAAAGCGACTGCATCTATGAAGATGGTATTTTAAACGTGACTTGCCGCTTTACGGATATGGACTACACGCCTGAAGGTCCTTTTACAGGCGCACATACCCAGGTTAATTTTGGAGATTGTCAGTTGGATCTGACGCAGTGCGAGTCTTTTGCCGAAAGCTCCGTGCTGGATGCGTCCGTAAGCTTTGGCGAACTGCTTGTGATCGTGCCGCGCTTTGTTCAGGTAAAACGGGGAGCTTCCTCCTCCTTTGGCGAATGTGAAGTGCCCTCTCCGCAACCGGGTACTACTTCTGTGCTGGAAATACGCGGTTCCGTATCCTTCGGAAACATTACTGTCCGTTATCCGGATTGAACGCTCCCTGTATAACGAAAAAAGAGCCTGTGCAAGGCTCTTTTTTATTATCTGTAATCTGGTTATCCTTTTAATCCCCGTGCCTGGCGATCCATGTCCTCTACTACGATGTCATAGATCTCGCCTAAAGAAGCGCAGTATTCCAATACTTTCCACGGCTCGTTTGTATGGAAATGTATTTTGATAAGTTCATCATCTCCCACAGCCAACAGGCAATCTCCTTTAAAATTAGAGAGAATATGATCGTGTACAACATCCTCATCCAGATCATGTCCCTCAATAAGCAATTGTGTGTCATAACGGTATTCAAGCATTTTATTTATTCCTTTCATATAATATGCTGTTTATTGGCTCCGTGAGAGTTATCCAGTACGTCCTGAATTTTTTTTTCACGGAACTGATGCATGTACAGGTCATGATAATATCCCTTCAGCGCCAGCAATTCTTCATGCGTGCCTCGCTCAGTGATACTGCCGTTCCGAATCACCAGAATCATATCTGCATGACGGATCGTGGAAAGGCGGTGAGCTACTACAAGAGAGGTTCGCCCTTCCAGAACTTTGCCTATGGCATTTTGAATCAGCTGCTCCGTTTGGGTGTCGATAGAACTGGTGGCCTCATCCAAAATAAAGATACGCGGATCCGCTAAAATGACTCTTGCAAAACTGATCAGCTGTTTTTGCCCAGTGGACAGGCGAATGCCGCCTTCACCCACTTCCGTATCATATCCCAGTGGCTGCGCCTCAATAAATGTATCGGCATGGATCATTCTCGCAGCAGTCCTTACTTCTTCATCGCTGGCATTGGGGCGTCCAAAGCGAATATTATCCCGAATAGTGCCTGAAAACAGGTGAGGGGATTGAAGCACATATCCAAGATTGCTTTGCAGCCACAGCTGCGAGCGCTCTTTGTAGTCTCGACCGTCTATATAAATAGTGCCGTCTGTAGGTTCATAAAATCGACAGATCAAATTTACAATGGTGCTTTTTCCTGCGCCGGTCTCACCCACCAGGGCTACAGTTTGTCCCGGTAGAATATGCAGATTGAAGTCCGAAAGAATGGGTTCTTCGGGTTTATAGGAAAAGGATACATGCTCAAAGCGAATATCACCCGCAATGGGTTCCCAGTTTTCCTTTTTTGGGTGCATGCTGTCGCCGTATTTTGCGATAACTTCCGGTGTGTCCGTGATGCTTACAGGAGAATCCAAAAGACTGACTACCCGCTCAGCCGACGCCTGCGCACTCTGAAAATCTGCAAAGATCGCTGCCAGCTGCTGAATGGGATCAAACAAATTGGCGGCGTAAGATACAAATGCTATCAGTGTGCCGGCGCTGATCCCTCCGATCCAGGCGGCTTCCGGATGCAGTACTCCGTCGCCTCCAATACAAAGAGCCAAACTGGTGCCGATTGCGCCCAATGAGATAATCAGCGGAAAGAATGAGGCAGAGATCAGGGCAGCTTTAATGGAGGCCTTGCGCATATCCGTTGTCAGAGTCTGAAACTCTTTGCTGTTTTCATCCTCACGTACCAAGGTCTTTGTGGTCATTGCGCCCATAATTCCTTCATTAAAGGCACCCGTAATCCGACTATTGTGCCTCCGGGCCTGCCGTTGGTATTTATGAATGGCCTTTTCCAAAAAGTGAGTGGCTATTGCCAACGGAGGTATCACGGCAACTACGATCAATGCCAGCTTCCAGTTTTTAACAAACATGACCACAATACATACAGCAGAGTATACGGTGGACCACATGATATCTACAACGCTCCAGGCTATCATCTCCGAAAGACGGCCTACGTCACTGATCATTCTTGCCATCAGATATCCTACAGCAGTCTTGTCATAAAAAGCAAAGGATTGTTCCTGCAGCTTCAAAAAGCCATCTTGTCGGATATCATAGGAAATATTCATTTCCACATGCCCCGATGCCAGAATAAATCCCAGCGTACCGCAGGCTTGTATCAGACATAGACCGATATACAGGGCAAGAAAACTTCCCACCCCTTGCGAAGTGCCGGGGATAATAAAATGATCTATGGCATAATTTGTCAAAAGCGGATAACAGGCATCTATTACTGCTACCAGAATCATAGCCAGCACAGTGCCCATCACCAGTCTTTTATTGCGCAGACCATAGGTAATCAGTCTTTTCCATACCTTTGGATCCACTTTTTGACCGGTAAAATCCTGTTCATTGTCATAACTCATGATGTTTTACGCCTCCTTTCCCATAGCGTCCTGAATAATGGCAATGCGCCGGTACAGTCCTTCCTGCTTAATTAGCTCGCTATGCGTACCTTCCTGTACCAGTTTACCATGATCCAGCACCAGTATTTTATCCGCCTCGCACAGAGTGGTGATCCGGTGCGAAATAATAAATACAATGCCCTCTTTGCGCATGTTGTATAGAGCATCTCGTATTTTAGCATCCGTCTGGGTATCCACGGCACTCATGGAATCATCAAAAATCAAAATGGGAGCCTTCTGCATCAGTGTGCGGGCAATGGCTATCCGTTGCTGTTGGCCGCCGGACAGGGTCACGCCTCGTTCTCCCACAACCGTATCATAGCCATCTTCAAAGTCTTCTATCACGTCATGTACAGCGGCGGTGCGGGCCGCTTCCTCAACTTCCAGGTCTGAAGCCTTGGGGAAAACGATACGTATATTTTCACGAATGGTGCGTGAATAAAGAAAAGGTTCCTGTAGTACAATACCGATATTTCTGCGCAGATATCCGTGTTCAATGTCGTTGATGTCTACGTTATTTATGAAAATGTGTCCTTCCGTGCATGCATACAGCCGCTGCAAAAGCTGTACCAGACTGCTTTTTCCGGAACCGGTGGAGCCGAGAATAGCTATGGTCTGACCGGGATGTGCAATAAAAGAAATATCATCCAATACCTCTTTAGGGGAATCGTAGCCAAAGCACACATGCGAAAAGACGATGTCTCCGCTAAGGTTCGGTTTCAGAGCACGTCCCGGTTCTTTTTCCACAGGCGCATCCATGATTTCGGATAAACGACCAAGAGAAACAGAGCACTTTCCCAGATCCGCCAGTATTCGTCCCATCTGCCGAAGAGGCCAGGTGAGCATCCCGGTATAGGTGACAAACAGCGTAACCATCCCAAGAGTCATGCTGCCCTTTACGGAGAAAAGAATACCGGCAAAAAGAGAAACGGCGATCTGTGCATATCCCAGGGCATCAGACATGGCCCAGTAGAAGCCCTGAAGGCGGTTCAACAGGATATTTTTCTGCCTGTAATTTTCGTTCAGAGCGGTGAACTTGTCAAACTGCGCTCGCTGCTGCCCAAAGGCTCGAACGACACGCACCCCGGTCAGATTCTCTTGTATGGCAGTGGAAATCTCTCCCTCTGCTTCATCCGCAGCCTGAAAAGATCTGCGCATAAAGCGAAAATATACAAAGGAGGCAATGCATAGCACAGGCATGGTGGCCAGAGAAATACAGGCCATCAACGGGTGCAAAGAGAACATGATGCATAAGGCTACAGCAAACATAACGCTGGTGCGCAGAATCTCCATGACCTGCGTACTGAGGAACCGGCGGACAGTTTCCACATCCGAAGTACAGCGCTGTACCAGATCCCCGGTAGAAACATGTTTGTGATAATCGTAAGGCACTTCGTTAAGATGGCGGTATAATCCATCCCTCAAGGCCTTGGCCATACCTTCAGAAGCAAGAGCTGTTTCTCTGCGCCGTAAAAAAGTAAAGCATGCATTGCCAGCTGTTAAAACAAAATAGGCAATACCGCATAGATACAGATGGCTGGCCATGTATGATCGGCCTCCCAGAGAATCCAGTATCGGCAGCAAAAAAGCAGGTACGCCTTCGTTGCTGCCCTGAATCACATAGTCCAGTGTAAAACTGGTCACAAATGGAGCCAAATATACACAGATGGTCCCTAACAGCACAAAAAGTCCGGAAAGTATCAGGTGATATTTGTATCCGCGTAGGCTGATAAAAAACAGTTTCCAACAGGATCGCTTTTTTTCTTTCATAAACATTTCCTCAATACATATCCTGAGGGTTGATCTCTATACGTCCAAGACCTTCCTCATGGTATTCATTTTCGAAAGCATATATAGCTCGAAGCACCTCCGGTAATCGTTTTGTACGCAGGATTTTTGCCAATACCTGATAGCGGTATTGCCCTGCAATACGGGCAATGGGGGCAGGGGAGGCATACAGCAGCAACAGATTCTGCTGTCCGTCTGTACCCAACGCTTCCCGGATAACTTTTTCCAGTTTTATGGCATATGCTTTGCCACGTTTATTCAACGGTTCTTCTTCCGAATCCTGCAAAATCACTCGCAGGAACAGGGAGAAGGGAGGGTAGAGATTCTTTTTTCTTTGGGCGATCTCGTACTGGTAAAAGCCAACAAAATCATGTTGAGAAGCAAAGGCCAGTATGGGATGCTGGGGGGTATATGTTTGCAGCACTACCTTGCCTGGCTCCTTGTCTCGTCCGGCACGCCCGGCAACCTGGGTCAGCAAGTGAAAAGTGCGCTCTGCACTGCGGTAATCGGGGTAATTCAGCGTTGTATCGGCGCTGACCACTCCTACCAGCGTTACGTTAGGGAAATCATGGCCCTTTGCAATCATCTGTGTGCCGATAAGTACTCGGGCCTCTCCCCGGCGGAAAGCAGACAATATTTCTTCATACGAATTCTTGGTGCGCACAGTATCTGTATCCATTCTCAGGCATCGCACACCGGGAAAATGCTGCATGACCTGTTCTTCTACCTGTTCCGTGCCGATACCGAAATATTTGATAAACGGTTTATGGCAGTTTGGGCACTCGTGGGGCAATGGCTGTACAGCACCGCAATAATGGCAGCGTACACGGTTTTCCGATTTATGGTAGGTCATGGAAATATCACAGTTGCTGCATCTTAATACATATCCGCAGGAACGGCAGGAAACAAAAGTCGAGTATCCTCTGCGGTTGATGAACAGCATAGCCTGATGTCCTTGCCGTAAGCAGGTATCCAGCAACGAAAGAAGCTTTTGAGAAAATATTCCGTTATTTCCCGTTAAAAACTCCTCTCGCATATCCTGCAGAAGAACCTGCGGCAAGGGTCTGTTCAATACTCTGTGCGGCAATTCCAGCAAGGTATAACTGCCGTTCAATGCACGGTAATAACTCAGCAGGGAAGGGGTAGCGCTGCCCAGCAGGATCTTTCCTCCCAACACAGACATTCGCTTGCGGGCAACATCCAAGGCATGGTACCGGGGTGCAGTCTCACTCTGATAACTGCTTTCATGTTCCTCATCTATGAGGATAAGCCGAAGATTTTCCACCGGGGCAAAAACAGCGCTGCGCGCACCGATAACGATGGGAGCTTTGCCAAGCCGGATCCGTCTCCATTCGTCAAAGCGCTCTCCGGGGGAAAGGCGGCTGTGAAGCACTGCGATTCGATCTCCAAAACGGGCAGCAAAGCGGCCAACGGTTTGCGGAGTCAGTGCGATCTCCGGTACCAGAATAATTGCTCCTTCACCCTTTTCCAGACAATCCTCTATGCAGCGTAAATAGACTTCCGTTTTTCCACTCCCGGTAACCCCGCGCAAGAGGGCTATGCTCCCTGGATTCATAGCACGAAATCCTTCCAGCACTCGGGCTTGTTCTTCTGTAAGTGCAGGTCTTTTCTCCTCCAGCAGTCCATAACCCGGACGCCGAAATACGGTAAAGCTATCCTCTTCCAGAATTCCTTTTTTCAGCAGAGCGGAGATAGCTGCGCCGCTTTTAGGAATCATGGCGGAAATGTCTTTCAACGACATGGGGTGCCCTGTTTTTTCCAGGAGCGCCAACACTTCCTTTTGCAGCGGGCTATGGCTTTTTACAAAATACCCCCCTATATCTGCATCAGCTCGTATGCGGACTATCCGTTCATGCTTTTCCTTCACACGTCCGCCTCGAAGCTGAGAAGGAATCATCAGTCGTAAGGCATCAATAAGCAGGCAGTTGTAGGTTTCTTTCATCCAGAAAGAAAGTGCAATCTGCTCAGGGGTCAGCACTGGGTATGGCTCCAGAATGGCCAATACATCTTTACAGGTTATGTCCTCTTTCAGATCGCTTTTTTTCATTAAAGAGAGCACAAAACCTTCTGTCGTTTTGTTTCCATTTCCAAAAGGGAGCGTCACATGATGCCCGGGAAGAAGGGGGAGAGCTTCAGGAACATGATAGGTAAAAGCACGGTCCACAGCTCCGTGGGCAATGTCTATGATGACTTTGGCAAACAAGGTATCCTCCTTTCCCGATTGCAGCATTCGCATAAAAAACCCGCTTCCAATCAAGAAGCGGGCAAAAGCAATAACCTGAAACTCAGTTTTCCCTGGAAGTAGTAAGAACGAGTTTATCCTCGTATAATTCTTCTACGGCCATGGATACAGGCTTATTATTGCCCAGCTTTTCCGGCTGATCCTGCAGCTGACGGGCACGAACGGCAACTGCCGTCACCAGCATATAACGGCTTCCTGCTTTTTCAACGAGCTCGTTGACGGGCGGACGATTCATCATATCTACTTAATACCTCCTTGAAGTTTTGCAAGCAGCGCATTGCTGCGGGAAACTTTGCATTTTTCTGCAGTAATAATGGCTTCCATTCGGTTCACAGCCATTTCCACCACATCATTAGTCACTACATACTCATATTCGGGCAGCATGGCGATCTCTTTTTCTGCGGTGGCAAAACGCTTTTCTATCTGTTCCAGCGTCTCCGTATTCCGCCCGATGAGTCTGGACTTAAGTTCTGCCATCGAAGGCGGCGCAATAAAGATCATTACCGCATTGGGAAAAGCTTTTTTTACCTTCATGGCGCCCTGAACATCAATCTCCAAAATTACATCGATGCCGCGGCTCAACTGTTCCTCCACAAAGCTGCGGGGCGTGCCGTAGTAATTGGTCTGAAATACATGCATGTATTCCAGAAACTCATTCCGCTCTATCATCGCCTTGAATTCTTCTTCAGTCTTGAAGAAGTAATGCACACCATCGATCTCTCCGGGGCGAGGAGCACGGGTAGTAGCAGAAACGGACAGCTTCATATCCTGATGCCGTTCCAGAAGCGCTTTGTCTAATGTTCCCTTGCCGACGCCGGCAGGACCGGAAACGACGAGAAGAAGACCTTCTCTTGATTGATTCATAAGAATCTCCTGTCTGTTTATTCTTGCGGCTTTCGCCGAAAAGTCATTCAATATTCTGGACCTGTTCTCTCAGCTTTTCAATTTCTGCTTTGCAGAGCAGAACGAGATCTGTTAAGGCTGCATCATTGGCCTTGGAACCTATGGTATTGCATTCGCGGTTCATTTCCTGAATCAGAAAGTCCATCTTTCTTCCCACAGGTTCTTCTGCTTCAAGTAATTCTCTGAAATGAAGCAGATGGCTCTTCAAACGAACAATTTCTTCGTCAATGGCAGCTTTATCCGCAAACAGAGCAATTTCCGTAGCCAGGCGGCTGCGATCCACTTCCGTTTCACCCAGCATCTCATTGACACGTTCAGTAAGCCTGACACGATAATCCTCTGCAACGCCGGGAGCTCGTTTTTCTATGGCGGCTGCATATCCTTCCATGGTATCCATGCGGGCAGTAAGATCTTTTTTCAAACGACTTCCTTCTCCATGGCGCATGGCGAGGAGTGCATCTATAGCCAACTCTACAGCAGTCTTTCCCAACTGCTGCAAAGCTTCCTGATCTTCTTCAGCAGGAACAATCTCTGTTACATCCGGCAAAGCCAATGCCTTGGAAAGGGTAAGGTCATCCGTTATGGATAATTCTCTGGCGGCAGTACGGGCGCAAGTAAGATAAGCCTCTAATAACTGCGTATCTACTCGGACGGACCTGGCATCCTCGCGCTGGTTGCGATAGTTTACATATACATCTACATGACCACGGCTCAGGCGATCCTGCAGGGCATGGCGGAATGTGTCTTCCAAAGGAGAAAGCACCCGGGGCAGACGCATGGAAATATCCAAAAAACGATTATTGACGGATTTTAATTCTACAGTCAGCTCTCTTCCGTTCAAAGCGAATGTGCCCTTGCCAAAGCCTGTCATGCTGTACATTGTACCGCCTCCTTACCTAATTAACTAGTATATCACTTTATGCTCACTTCGCGCAAGCCCGAAAATGAATTCATTATTATAAACAAAAAGAGTGACTTTCTTCTTCGCTCTATTGCGCGTCATATAAAGCATCTGCCTGCGGTGGAGGTAAAACAGTGCCCGTCTGGTCTGTACATGCATTGCCGCTACAGCGTCCGATAATTGCTGCAGGTATACTGGCATCAGCCAGAGCCTGTATAAGTGACTCTCCGTTTGGGCAGGCAATGAGCAAGCTGCCGCTGCCAATCAGTTTTAAAGGATCTATATCGGCCTGCCGGCAAATTTCTTTGGTTACCGGAAGTATGGGAATAGCGGCTGTATCCACACATATGCCTTTTCCTGCGGCATAACTCATTTCCCAAATTGCACCTAAAACGCCGCCTTCCGTCACATCATGCATGGAGTGCGCTCCATGCGCTAAAGCAATGCGCCCTTCTGGTACCACAGAAAGCATATTTTCCAATACCATGCAGTGCTTTTTTTGTTCATCAGTCAATGCATACTTGCCGGTAGCCGCTAAAAGTGTGGTTCCCTCTAAGGCCGCCCATTTGGTCAGGATGATTTCATCACCTTCCTGCATGCCCGGAAGTGTTCCTCTGCGGGAGCGGCGGGCGATAACTGCAGAACAGGTTACCGGACGGGTTACAGCATCTGTAACCTCGGTATGTCCGCCAAGAATATCCACATGAATTGCAGCAGAAGCTTCATGCAAACTGTCCGCAATAGCGCCGATTCCTTCTTTTGTAAAGGTTGGGGGTACAAGCAGTGTTACCAGCAATCCAACCGGTTCTGCACCGGCGCAAACAGCATCGTTGCAGTTTACATGTACCGACAGTTTCCCGAGTGCTTCCGGTGAAGCAGCTGTGATCGGATCCATGCTCAACACAATATAATCGTTTCCCATATCCAGCAAAGCGCAATCCTCTCCGATAGCGGGCGCACGCATGGATTCCGGACGGGTACGGTGAAATTTGGACAAAACCAAACGTTCCAAGTCTTCGTTACTCAGTTTTCCGATTCTCATTGCAGCCATTCTAAAAATGTTTTTTCATCAATAACAGGAATACCCAGATCCTGAGCTTTTTTCAGCTTGCTTCCGGCGGACTCTCCGGCCAGTACATAATCTGTTTTTTTACTGACGCTTCCGGATGCCTTGCCTCCGCGGGACAGAATCATTTCTTCAACCTGCTGGCGGGTCAGCGTAGGCAATGTACCGGTGAGAACAATCGTTTTACCCGTAATAGGCGTGGACTCGCCGGAAAAAACGTCAGCAACGGGGGAGACTCCATAAGCAATCAGATCATCAACCTGATTGGCTATGCGTGGATCATGAAAGAAGTCCAATATGCTGTCTGCTACGATTTCCCCGATATCGTCAATAGCCAGCAGATCTTCTCGAGAGGCCGTACGTACCTTTTCCAAAGTTCTGAAAGCTTTGGAAAGATCTTTGGCTGTGCGTACCCCCACATTGGGAATGCCCAGCGCAAAGAGAAAAGCACTCAAAGGACGGGTCTTGCTGTTCTCTATAGCAGAAAGAAGATTATTGGCCTTTTTTTCTCCAAATCCTTCCAGATCCAGTAAATGCTCCCGGCGTAGGGTGTACAACTCCGGTATGGTGGAAATGTTCAGCTTTTCCCACAACACTCCCGCAGTTTTATCTGCAAACGATTCAATGTCCATGGCATTTCGGCTGGCAAAATGCGCCAGTCGTGAAATGATCTGCGGTTTGCAGGAAAGCGGGTTGGTACAAAACAAATGTGCGCCCCGTTGCTCCACATGTGCGCCGCAAGAGGGGCACAGTAAAGGTTTTTCTATAGAAGCAGTCGGAACATCCCCAGGAACGGCTCCAAGGATTTCCGGGATCACATCATTGCTCCTGCGAATAAACACGCGAGAGCCTATCCCCACTCGTTTCCGTTGAATATCTTCCCAATTATTAAGGGTTGCATTGCTCACAGTTGCTCCGGCAAGCTCCACCGGTTTCAAGTGCGCTACAGGAGTCAGCTTGCCCGTACGTCCTACCTCCCAGGTAACGCTCTCTACAACGGTGGTAACTTCTTCGGCAGCAAACTTATAAGCCATGGCCCAGCGAGGAAATTTATCCGTATGCCCCAACTTTTCTCGCAGTGAAAAGTCCACCAGCTTGATGACCATTCCGTCTATATCAAAGTCAAGACTGCTGCGGCTTTCTGCCGTATCCTCAATGCAAGCAAGAAAGTCTTCTGCCCGGCGTCCATAATGTACATAAGGAGATACTGGAAATCCGTTTTCCCGCAGAAAATTAAGCATTTCCTGTTGATCCTTTAGTACTTTTCCTTCTATAAAGCCAATATTGTAGCAGAAGCAGTCCAGCTTTCGTTCTGCAGTTATTGCCGGATCCAGATTCCTAAGGGCACCAGCAGCAGCGTTTCTGGCATTTTTCAAAGGTTCTCTGGCACTTTTGTTATAGGCTTGTAATACAGACAGACGCATGATGCATTCTCCCTGTACTTCCATGCGTCCCAGAAACGGAATAGAACGGGGGAGAGAACGTATGGTCAGTATCTGAGGCAAAATTGCTTCTCCGATAATTCCGTTACCACGGGTCGCACCTTGAACAAGCTCTCCCTTTTCGTAAGTAAGATTGATCGTCAGTCCATCAAATTTATATTCAAGCGCATAAAGCGGATCCTCCTGCAATGCCAGCATCTGTTTGATGCGGCGCATCCAGTCTCGAATAGCTTCTGCTGTGCGGACCTTATCCAGACTCCATAACCGGCCCAGATGGGTATGCTTTTCAAATTTATCCAGGGGAGCACCGCCTATTTGATGTGTAGGACTGTCCGGAAGAACAACGCCCGTCTGCTTTTCAAGAGCAAGCAGTTCAGCTTCCAAACTGTCATACTCAGCATCCGCCACTATGGGTGAATCCTGCTCATAGTAGGCGGCAGCATATTCCCGAAGCTTTGCAGTCAATTCCTGCATCCGCTGGATGGGATCCATACGATCCATACTTATCTCCTTTTACAGTTTTATCAACGGCGTATAAGCTGCCGAGAACCTCCGTTCAGAACCGTTTTTGAAACGTACTTTCACGATCTGGGAAGCGCCGCGGCCTTCTACTCCGGTAATGATACCTTCTCCAAAAATGGTATGTTTTACCCGGTCTCCATCGTTCCAGACCATATCCTTTGCTGCTGCCTTCGGCTTCATGGCAACAGGTTTTGTGCCTTCCACTTTTACGGGGGGTACATGGCTTTCCATCCGGGGGGAGGAGGCGATACCCCTGCGATTCAGATTCTCTGCAGCATTTGACTTACCGGGCATGGTAATGGTATCGCCCATTTCCTCAAAAAATCTGGAAGGAAGCTGATTGGAAAATTGACCATAAACCATACGTGTATCCGCAAAGGTCATGTACAACTTCTCGCGAGCGCGGGTAATGCCTACATAACAGAGACGGCGTTCCTCTTCCAACCGATCCGGATCTGTCCTGGATTGTTGAGAGGGAAAAATTCCTTCCTCCATACCGCAGAGAAATACCGTATCGAACTCCAATCCCTTCGCAGAATGCAATGTCATCAAATTGACACATCCGTTTTCCTCATCTACATTGTCTGCATTCATAAACAGAGAAACCGTATTCAGGAATGATTGGAGCACATCTCCATCAGGATCGTCAAACTGTGTTTCAAACTCTCCGATATATCCGAGAAGCTCCTGAATGTTTTCCAATCGTGACTCGAAATTCTGTTTTTTATCTTCTTTCAGGTATGCTTCATATCCGATTCGTTTAAGCAGCTGTTCCGTCAACTGCTGCAGGGGTATGGTTCCATATAGCTGATAAAACTCTTCTATGATATCCGTAAATAAAGCAAACTTAGCACGGGTACGCAAAGAAAGCGTCTGAGGATCCAGTACAACAGAAAACAAAGGCAGATCCCGCTGCACTGCTTCTGTCCGAAGTTCTTCCAGGGAAGCTGCGCCAATATTCCGCCGCGGTACATTCACTACCCGTGTAAAAGCTACGTCATCTGCACCATTACAGATCAAACGCAGATATGCGATGATATCTTTTACCTCAGAACGGCTGAAAAAGGAGATGCCACCGTATACTTTGTAGGGAATGGCATAGCTTTGCAGGATCATCTCCAAAATTCGGCTCTGGGAATGCGTACGGTATAGAATAGCGTACTTGTCATAACGCTGCCCCATGCGGCGGCCGTTGAGTATGCGCTCAGCAATATAAACCGCTTCTTCCCGCTCACCTCTGGCTTCATACACAGTGATCGGCTGCCCCTCGGACTGATTCGTCCAGAGAGTTTTACGTTTGCGTCCTGCGTTATGTGCAATAACACGATTGGCTGCGTTTATAATCGGTGCTGTAGAACGATAATTCTGTTCCAGGCGTACCACATGAGCACCCGGAAAATCCTTTTCGAATTCCAGAATGTTGCGAATATCTGCTCCTCGCCAGCCGTATATACTCTGGTCATCATCGCCGACTACACATAGGTTTCGATGTTCTGCAGCCAGTAATTTTACAATATGATACTGCGCCATATTGGTGTCCTGATACTCGTCTACCAGAATATACTTAAAATGTCCTCTGTACTTTTGCAATACATCCGGGTGCTGTTCAAAAAGCTGAATGGTCTTCAAAAGAAGATCATCAAAATCCAATGCGTTAGCTTCCTTCAATCGCTTTTCATACTGTGCGTAGACCTCCATTACCTGCTGCGGCTGATAGCCTTGCCTCAGATACTCTGCTGGATGAAGAGAATGGTTTTTGGCATCAGAAAAAAGCCCCGCCAGCATCCGCTTGGAAAAGACCTTGTCGTTTAAATTCAAATCCTTGATAATCCGCCCAATCAATGCCTGCTGATCATCTTCGTCATAAATGACAAAACGTTTGCTGTAGCCCAGAACTTCGATTTCCATGGAAAGAACCCGGGCACAGAATCCGTGAAAGGTATGAATCCAGATAGAACCGGCATCGGTTTGCACCAGTTTCTCAATTCGATCACGCATTTCCCGGGCGGCCTTGTTCGTAAAGGTCAGCGCCAGAATATGGTAAGGAGCTATGTTTTTCTCTCCAATAAGATAAGCGATCCGGGTAGTCAACACCCGGGTCTTGCCGCTGCCGGCACCGGCCAGCACTAGCAATGGGCCATCTGTATGTACTACCGCCTCGCGCTGAGGGCCGTTGAGCTTGTTAAGATCCATCATATATCGGTTTCCTGTTTCTCTACTGGTTGTCGCATTAAACGATTCCAGATGGCTTCATACAATTCGCTGGAAGCATCTTTCCAATTGGAGCGCATCTGCAAAGCTAATTCCGGTGAGGCCACGCTGAGTTTGATCTCCAGTACTGTCAATTCTCCATCCAGCGCTTTCAGATCGATCATCTGCCCGCCCCCAGGCAAAGCTTCCATCGTGGTAACAAGCTGTTTTTCTCTGGTGAAAGCTTCCCGATTCTCTTCCATATAAGCTTGTATGGTACGCCGAGTGGAGAGGGGGATAGTCTCCGCAAACAGTTCCAATGCCGTTCGTCCGGTGTTCGTTAAACGCAGACATTGGCCAAAGGCCCTCGGTACTTCGGCAACATATCCTTCTTTCAAAAGATCCGGCAATTCTTCACAGAATTCGAACCAACTCATGGGGCAGCAACTATAAACGCAGGCAAAAAGCTGCGCTTCCGTGATCTCTGTTTCCGCTGCATGCAGGGCAAACAAAATGGATAACTGCTTTAATGCAGGCCCCCTGGAAAAGAATGGCATGGCATACCTCCAAATACTATTACAGTGTAACAAAAAAACACTCTTTTGACAATATCCGCAGTAGACTTTTCCGGTAGCCTCATATCCATGTCCGGAATAGGAAAATGATACAATTTCTCTGCAAAGTGCGCACAGATTCAAACAGGAAAGAATTTCCAGTAGAAATGTCTTATAAAGAAACATAATTCTGACAGAAACCCGTTAGGGAGACGCAGTCCTCATTTTAGGATAGGAGTTGAGTTTTAAAATATGTGCATTGATTTGAAAGCCGTACTTTTCGTACAGCCGTATTGCGTCGTTTCCAGCGACGACCTTGACCTCAATGCTTTTTACGCCTTTTACCTGAATGTTTGCATCGCCCAGTCCATAAGAGCCGTTCCGTTTGCCTATCAGCATTGCAGTAATGATGGTCAATCGAAGTTTTTTAAATGCGGTGACTGTGTTTTTAGTCCCAGCATCTTAAATATAAAAGAATTGGAAAAATACTCAATTTCAGTTGTGCCTTTGACATAAAAAAGTCCACCGCATTTCAATCAAAAACACAATGGACCTATGGCAAATGACTCTAATTTTGATAGAAACCTGTTAAGGGGGTGCAATTACGGTTTGGAGGGGGGTGCATTTTTGATTTTAGGGGGTGCAGTTCTTTGCCAAAGGAAGAGGAGCGCCTTCATGAAATAATGTGTTAAGGGAAAATAATTTTTTGTTAAAATGCGTATGTTTTTCTCTACACCCCTTGCAAACCAGAAAAAA
>ULRA01102630.1_pt1 | contig 39719 bp, 33 predicted proteins | sample 1954981 | NCBI WGS metagenome assembly ULRA01 (sample SAMEA4835669, study PRJEB28245) | human gut metagenome | biome: gut microbiome; material: fecal sample | place: Denmark | collected 2008
GCTCTATCCTACTGAGCTACAGAAACATTTTCTACATCAAGTTTACATACATTTTTACGTTTTGTCAAACAAAAAGCGGGTTTTGGAAGTCGGTTTTGAAAAGACTTTTTATCATGCGGCAAAAAGTGTTGACATTTTTGAAAAAAGTGCTACAATAACTACAGAATATCCGTGGGGGTATGGCTCAGTTGGTAGAGCGATGCGTTCGCAACGCATAGGCCAGGGGTTCGAATCCCCTTATCTCCACCATTAAAACCGCAAGCGTGAGGCTTGCGGTTTTTTGTTTTGAAGGTTTGATTTTACACTGCTGAAAAACAGCAAAGTATAAAACGTCAAAAACGCGACATATGAGCATATGAAATTTTTATGTTGACATTTGGAAATGGGCTATGGTAGACTTAAATTATAAAAAGAAAAGCTCTTTCCAAAGAAAGAGTTTCTGTACGCACATCATGCGTAACCGCAAAAGCGGCGATTTGATAGAATTTTATTTGAACTTATGGTGTAATTTCAAAGGGTAGTCAAGCCTTTGATGATTATATTATAGAACAAAAATTTGGGGGAGTCAAGAAATTATGACAAAAAAGTATTATATTGGTCTGGATATGGGGACGGATTCCGTCGGTTGGGCGGTTACGGATCCTGATTACAATCTTTTGAAGGACAGAGGCAAAGATTATTGGGGCGCTTATCTTTTTGATCCGGCGCAGACTGCAGCGAAAAGAAGAGGATTCAGAAGCAGCAGGAGAAGGATATCCAGAGTTCGCCAAAGATTGAATCTTTTGCAAGAGTTGCTTGGGCCTGAAGTTGAAAAAGTCGACGAAAATTTTTTCATAAGGCTGAATAACAGCAAGTTTTTTTTGGAAGATAAAGATCCGGCGCTGAAAACGAAGAGTATTTTATTTGCCGACAATAATTTTTCGGACAAAAGTTATTTCAAAAAATATAAAACCATTTTCCACCTCCGTCACGCAATGGCTACGGAGCCTATTTTCGATATAAGATTATTATACTTAGCAATTCACCACATAATTAAAAATCGCGGACATTTTTTGTTTGAAAATCAAAATTTCAGCGTAAACGGACCGGAGCAGGCAAAGGCTTGTTTTGAGGCGATTGACGCTTATTTTGCAGATAAAGACGAGGACGAAGGAAGACTTGTCAATTTCGACATTCAAAATCAAGAAGAATTGTTTGATATTTTGTGTGACAGAAGCAAGAAAAAGTCCGAAAAAGAGAAACAGATTGCATTGTATTTTTCTCCGGCGGAAGGAAACGAAAAGAGCGGAAAAAAAGTTGTCAATGCGCTTAAAAAAGCATTTGTCGGTTCGGAGTTTTCACTAAACGATTTGTTTTTGGCGGACGGTGAATTCGACGACGTGAAAAAACTCGGTTTTTCTTCATCTTCCTATGAGGATAATTTGGAGAAAATCGACGGAATTTTGGGCGACGACAGGCTGAAACTAATCGAAGCTCTGAAAGCAGTTTACGATTTGTCGGTGCTGAATGAAATATTGCATGGCAAAAAAACTCTGTCAGAAGCAAAGATCGAAACTTACGAAATTCACAAAGACCACTTGAAACGGTTGAAACAATATGTTCGAGATAATTTCGATCAATCGACCTACAAGAGAGTTTTCTCCTATATTGAACCTAAACCGAGCAACAAAAAGAACGATTCCGAAGAGGCTTCCGACGGCGACAATAATACGAAGAAGAAAATAGCTAACTATGCCGCATACACAGGAAAGGATAAGCAAAAAAGAAACGAACGCTGCACTAAAGAAGAATTTTATAAGTTTTTGAAAAACGATATCGGCGTCAAAGATGAGTATATTCTGGAAGAAATAGAGAAAGGCACGTTTATGCCGAAACAGATTTCCGGAGATAACAGCGTAATACCGTATCAGTTGAATCTTGCGGAGCTGAACGACATTCTTTCCAACGCGGAAAAATACTTCCCGTATCTCACAAAAAAAGATTCGGACGGTTTGACGATCAGCGACAAAATCCGCAAAATCATGACTTATCGAGTTCCGTATTACGTCGGACCGTTGACGAACAAGAGCAAAAATTCGTGGCTTGTTAAAAAAGCGGGGTTTGAAGATTGCAGGATAACTCCTTGGAATTTCGATGCCGTCGTAGATAAAGATATGTGCGAAGAGGAATTTATCAACCGCATGAAAAAGAAGTGCACTTATCTTAGGGGAGAAGACGTTTTGCCGGCCTCTTCGTTTCTGTATAGCGAGTTTGCATTTTTAAACGAGCTGAACAATTTGAGCATAAAAGGAGAACGCATAGATTCGTCGGTGAAAAGCAAAATATACGAATACGCTCACGAATGCAGAAAACCGACGTTGAAAAAATGTTGCGACATGCTTATCCAAAACGGCATTTTGGAAAAAGGAACGAAACCGGACATATTCAGCGGCATTGACGGCGATTTCAAGAACTCGCTGTCATCCTATATTGATTTTAAAAACATATTGGGCGAAAAAGCAGACTTATATCCTGAAATGTGCGAAGATATTATACTTCGCATAACCTTGATTTCCGACAAATCGAGGCTGGCGGGATACATAAAACGCGAGTATGGAAATCTGATTTCCGATGAAGAGATAAAGAAGTTAAAGTCGCTTAATTATACGAAATGGGGCAGGTTGTCCAAAGCGTTTTTGTCGGAAACTTACGAAGTTGACGGCGACGGCGTGCAGGGAGACGTGTCGATAATCGAAAGAATGCGAGAGGAAACGAAGAATCTGAACGAATTGCTTTCATCGTCATACGGCTATAAGTTCGCCGTGGAACTCAAAAATGCTCAGGCCATGGCCTCGCAGGACGACGACGGCAAAATAACTTATAAAACGGTTGAGAATTTGTATTGTTCTCCGTCTGTCAAACGAAGCATCTGGAGAACGATTTGCCTGGTGAAAGAAATAGTCAAAGTGAAAGGACAGGCTCCGGAAAAAATCTTCGTAGAGATGACGAGAGAGGTGAAGGATCCGAAAAAGAAAGGCAAGCGTACCGTTTCCAGAAAGCAGCAGATTGTCGATTTGTATAACAGTTTGGAAAACGAGAAATCCGACTGGATAGAGCATGTCAAGCCGATTGGCGAAATAGAAAACGAAAATCTGTTTAACAGCGACAAGGTTGTGTTATATTATCGCCAGATGGGGCGCGACGTTTACACCGGAAAGCCTATTGACTTTGACGAACTGTTTAACACCAAAAAGTACGATATAGACCACATCTATCCGCAGTCGAAGATAAAGGACGACAGCTTAGACAACCGAGTTCTCGTTGACACGGTTTTCAATCAACACATAAAGGGCGACAGATATCCTCTGCCTGAAGACGTTCGCAGAGACAGAAGGGCGCTTTGGGAGATTTTGCGCAAAAAAGGATTTATCAGCGAGGAAAAATTCCATCGTCTGACTCGCACGACTCCGATAACCGTTCAGGAATGTCAGGATTTCATAAACCGTCAGATTGTCGAAACAAGCCAAAGCACAAAAGCGGCGGCGGATTTGTTGCGCAAACTTTATCCTAAGACAAAGGTCGTTTATTCCAAAGCCGGCAATGCCGACACCTTCAAGAAAGTGATCGGCTTGGTGAAGGTGAGAGAACTTAACGACTTACACCACGCAAAAGACGCTTACATCAACATAGTGTGCGGAAATATTTATAACACAAAATTCGGCAGTGATGCGGGGCGATATCTCAAGGAACACGGCGTTGACAGTTACAACTTGAAGTATATTTACGACAGACCGGTCGTCGGCGCATGGAAACCGGAAGATAAGGCGCGCATTTTAGGCATTGCCAAACGCAATAGCTGCCGAATCGTCCGTTTCACGTCGCAAGGCAAAGGGCAACTGTTTGACGGGACGATTTATCCTGCCGGCAAAAACGACAAACTCGTTCCGTTGAAAGGAAAGGCGGGCAATCCGCTTTTGGATACGGCAAAATACGGCGGATACGACAAAGCAGCGACGGCTTGCTTTATGCTGGTAAGAAGCGACGGCAAAAAGGGCAAGAAAATGCTTACGCTTGAATGTGTGACGATTCTTGCAAAACAACAGATCCGATCGGCGGCGGATGCGGTTTCTTATTGCGAAAAGCAGCTGGGGCTTAAAAATCCGGAAGTGCTTGTGGACGATATCAAACTAAACACGCTTTTGAACATAAACGGATCCTATGCGTATTTAAGAGGCAAGAGCGTTAATCGGATAATATTGTGCAATGCAAACGAACTGCTTTTGGATGACGAAAGCGTGAATTATCTTAAGATTGTGTCAAATCATTTCAAATCAGTCGAAAAATTGCACAACCCTAACCTGCCTGCGTCCGACAAAATCACCGTGGAAGGAAATTTGCGATTGTACGACGTGTTCAGAAACAAGCTGAATGCGGACATATATAAAGGATTGGCTGTTTCGGGGCAAGTGAAGGTGCTTGACGCCGGACGCAAAAAATTTGAAGAACTTTCGAAGGAAGACCAGCTTAAGGTGTTGTGGGAAATCCTCAAATTTATGCAATGTAACAGCGTATCGGGTGACGTCACAAAGATAGGCGGCGCAAAAACTGCCGGAGTAAATCTTACAAGCAAAGATATGACAAACAGCAAAGTCAAGATGATTTTGCAATCGCCTACGGGGCATTACAAAAAGATCATTGACTTTTCCGAGCTCTGATGGGTTGGCGAACGGTGGTGGTGTCAAAGCGGTGCAAACTGGAGTATAAGCTCGGTTATCTGGTTTGCAGGGGAGAACAGCTCAAAAAGGTTTTTTTGAACGAAATTTCCACGCTTATCGTTGAGTCAACGGCGGTGTCTTTGACAACCGCGCTGCTTTGCGAACTTACAAAACGGAAAATCAACGTCGTGTTTTGCGACGACAAACATAATCCGCAATCACAACTGTTGTCGCTGTACGATCGGCACGATTGCAGCGGCATTCTGAAAAAACAATTGGCCTGGCGTGAAGACGTCAAAAAATCGGTTTGGGCAGAAATCGTTAGACAGAAAATAAAAAAGCAAGCCGACATGTTGCGGCTTGAAAATTTGCCGCAATTTGAACTTTTGCAAAAATACGCTTCGGAACTTGTTTCGGGCGATATGACCAACCGCGAAGGGCATGCGGCAAAAGTTTATTTTGACGCGCTTTTCGGTCTGTCATTCAGGCGCGGCGACAAAACGTTTATCAACGGAGCGCTTAACTATGGTTATGCGATATTGCTTTCTGCCTTCAATCGCGATATAGTCGGTTGCGGCTACAGCACGATGCTCGGGCTTGCGCACAAAAACGAGTTCAATCAGTTCAATTTGTCGTGCGATCTGATGGAGCCGTTCAGGCCGCTTGTGGACAAGATCGTTATTGCCGACGAATCATCCGAGCTGTCTTCCGACTACAAACATTATCTATGCAACCTACTTAATTTGCAAGTCACAATCAACAGCGAAAACCGCAGCGTATCCGACGCAATCGGGATTTACGCGAGAAGCGTTTTTGAAGCTTTGGAAACGGGAAACGTTTCGGCGATAAAGTGTTATGAGTTTTAGATATATGAGGGTGGTCGTGTTTTTTGATTTGCCGACGGAATCTGCCGATGAGCGTCGGGATTATCGACGGTTCAGACAAATGCTTTTGAAAAACGGGTTCGTTATGATGCAGGAATCTGTCTATTCCAAAATTGCGCTCAATTCAACCGCTGCCGAAGTCATCAAAGAAACCGTTCGCAAAAACAAAGCTCCGAAAGGATTGATACAAATGCTTGTGGTGACCGAAAAGCAATTTGAAAGCATTGAATTTGTGCTTGGAACTGCGCAATCCGTCATAATCGAATCTTCGGATAGGTTGGTGATATTATGATTTTGTCGCACGTCGATTTTGAAGAGCAGGTTGAAATTTCCTCGCAAACAATCAGCGTTCTGGTTGTTGAGGACGAGGAAAAACATTTTGAAATTTGCAATGAGATTTTTCTGCAATGCGAAGGAGCGGACGGCAATTTCGTTCTTTCCGAAAAAGGGAAAGAGTTGTCGTTTGCAAAAGACGTCAGATTTGTGGCGGACTGTTTTTCGCTGACGTTCAAAGACAAAAAGGCGCAAAACGCTTTGCTCGCAACTGTCTGCAAACTGATCGAGCAAAAACTGCTGCCGGAGTTTTCCGACCTGAATCAAAAAGTGTTCGGTTTTTTGGACAAACTTAATGCCGAGTCAGATTTCGCAATAGAATATGATTTGGACGTAACGGCTCAAGCTCTTTTAAAATCTTATAACGTAAGGTGGAAAGAAGATGACGGCGCCGGCTTTTTGGATAAGCTTGTTTCATACGTAAATTTCTGCAGCGCGCTTTTGAATACTAAATTGTTTGTGTTTGTAGGTCTGAAAAATTTTTTGACGGAAGAACAATTACAAAAGTTTTATCACGAAATGAGCCTTGCAGAGGCAAACGTCTTGTTGCTCGAAAACGTTTGCAAACGCAAACTCGAAAACGAACGAATAAAAGTCATTGACAGAGATTTGTGTGAAATAGTTGTATAAATTCAGTCGGTATGATAAAATGTAATTAGGAATTATGCTTCTATCCTTTGAATTAATGCGTGTGGTGCGTAAAAATGCTCAAATTTGAGGTTTGAGTATGGTGTAATTTCAAAGGGTAGTCAAACTTTCGATAAAATTTTATTCATTATATCGATGTTTGAGTATGGTGTAATTTCAAAGGGTAGTCAAACTAAAAAAAAATAAAATTAAAGAGAGAATGAGTTTGAGTATGGTGTAATTTCAAAGGGTAGTCAAACCCCCAAGAAAAATCGGACAAAATAAGTAACGTTTGAGTATGGTGTAATTTCAAAGGGTAGTCAAACGTGTGGCTTTACGCCACCCCCGACACCCTGGTTTGAGTATGGTGTAATTTCAAAGGGTAGTCAAACTTAAAACCTTTATCATCTACCGCCCCTCTGGTTTGAGTATGGTGTAATTTCAAAGGGTAGTCAAACAAAGTGGCGAGGAAAGATGAAAGGCCGAGAGTTTGAGTATGGTGTAATTTCAAAGGGTAGTCAAACCGCTTTTGTTGTTGCATATCCACCACAAGAGTTTGAGTATGGTGTAATTTCAAAGGGTAGTCAAACTATACGCGAGATATGCGGCCCGAACGTTGCGTTTGAGTATGGTGTAATTTCAAAGGGTAGTCAAACCGCCACCGTAAACAGGAAAAACTTATAGGTGTTTGAGTATGGTGTAATTTCAAAGGGTAGTCAAACTCATGCTGTAACCTCCTTCCATGCCATATAGTTTGAGTATGGTGTAATTTCAAAGGGTAGTCAAACTGTTACAAATGCCCGTATGCAAGCGGTGCAAGTTTGAGTATGGTGTAATTTCAAAGGGTAGTCAAACGCGTGAAAAAGGCGTTTACGAGCTATCGGAGTTTGAGTATGGTGTAATTTCAAAGGGTAGTCAAACGTGGGCAGGTGTGGCAAAAAGTCTTACTTAGTTTGAGTATGGTGTAATTTCAAAGGGTAGTCAAACGTAAAGGCGGCCTTTGTTATGTACTCGACAGTTTGAGTATGGTGTAATTTCAAAGGGTAGTCAAACCGGCGCCGTAGTGGTACAATGGATAAACAAGTTTGAGTATGGTGTAATTTCAAAGGGTAGTCAAACTCCCTTATGTTCCTGTAACTCGCGAGTTGTGTTTGAGTATGGTGTAATTTCAAAGGGTAGTCAAACAAGAAAAATACAACAAGTTAGTTGACCCAGGTTTGAGTATGGTGTAATTTCAAAGGGTAGTCAAACAGAGCTTTACACGGGCGGTCCGGAAGAGGAGTTTGAGTATGGTGTAATTTCAAAGGGTAGTCAAACGCGTACTTTGGACGCCGCGCCGACTTTACCGTTTGAGTATGGTGTAATTTCAAAGGGTAGTCAAACCAAAAACAGATATATCCAGACTTAAAATATGTTTGAGTATGGTGTAATTTCAAAGGGTAGTCAAACTACATCCGTTGTACTTTAATAACTATGAAGTTTGAGTATGGTGTAATTTCAAAGGGTAGTCAAACAATTCGAACCTTTTGGCAGAGTACCAATAAGTTTGAGTATGGTGTAATTTCAAAGAGTAGGCACAGTTGTTGAGTGCAAACCCTGCAAGGCTAAAGTTTGAGCGGTGTAATGAAAACCTTTTGACAAAAAGAAGTCGCCGGCGGGCGGCCTCTTTTTTTTCAAAAAAGCTTTTTGGCGGATTTGGAGGGTAATGAGGTTGGAATGGTTGATTTTTGACGAATTTGGGGGTATAATGCTTTTATTAAAAGTTATCGGGAGCTTGATATGAAAAGAGAACTCATAAAAGACTTGTTTTCGAAAATCGACGAATTCGACGGCAAAGACGTGGTCGTCGGCGGTTGGGGGAGGACGATACGCGACAGCAAGGCATTCGGATTTATAGAGCTTAACGACGGCAGCAGTTTTAAATGCCTTCAGGTGGTTTTGGAGAGGGAAGCCGTAGAAAATTACGACGACATCGTGAAGCAGAACGTAGGTTGTTCGTTGGTGGTTGAGGGCAAAGTGGTTGCCACGCCCGAGAACAAACAGCCGCTTGAACTTAAGGCTTCGAAAATCAGTGTTGAAGGCACTTCGACGCCGGACTATCCTTTGCAGAAAAAGCGCCACAGCCTGGAGTTTTTGAGGGAAATTGCCTACCTCCGTCCGCGCACGAACACTTTTAACGCGGTGTTCCGCATCAGAAGCGAAGCGGCAATCGCCATTCACAAATTTTTCAACGACAGAGGCTTCGTATACGTACACACGCCGATTATAACGGGTTCCGACTGCGAGGGCGCGGGCGCAATGTTTCAGGTTACCACTCTCGATTTGCAAAAGGTCGCCGAATCCGGCAAGGTGGACTATTCCAAAGACTTTTTCGAAAAGCCTGCAAGCCTGACCGTTTCCGGCCAGCTCAACGGCGAGACTTACGCTATGGCGTTTGGCAACATTTACACATTCGGCCCGACTTTCAGAGCGGAAAGGAGCAACACAGCTCGTCATGCCGCAGAGTTCTGGATGATCGAACCTGAAATGGCGTTTGCCGATCTGGCCGACGATATGGACTGCGCCGAAGCAATGGTGAAATACGTCATTTCGTACGTTATGAACACCTGCAAAAACGAACTGGAATTTTTGAATCAATTCGTAGATAAAGGTCTTTTGGACAGGCTCAAAAACGTCATCGAAAACGATTTTGTTCGCCTTCCGTACACCAAGGCTATCGAAATTCTGGAGCCGGTTAAAGACAGATTTGAATTTCCTGTTTACTGGGGATGCGACCTGCAATCCGAGCACGAAAGATACATCACCGAAGAAGTCTATAAAAAACCCGTGTTCCTCACCGACTATCCGAGAGAGATCAAAGCGTTCTATATGCGCCTTAACGACGACGGAAAAACCGTTGCCGCGGCAGACCTTCTGGTGCCGGGCATAGGCGAGCTTATCGGCGGCAGCCAGCGTGAAGAAAGGCTTGACGTTTTGCTTGACAGCATGAAGAAATTCGGCTTAAAAGAGGAAGACTACTGGTGGTATATCAATCTGCGCCGTTACGGCGGAACGAAACACGCAGGCTTCGGCCTCGGCTTTGAAAGAATGGTTATGTACCTCACGGGCATTTCCAACATAAGAGACGTGCTTCCGTTCCCGAGGACGGTTTCCAGCTGCGAATACTAAAATTTTTTCCGAGGCACTTGCCTCGGAATTTTCTAAATTGCCGAAAAACCGTTTACTTAAAAAGAATTTTATATTATAATAGCTTTATAATCAAAACACGCGAGGTAAATTATGGAACTTTCTCCTCATCTTATTGCGCACACCGATCCGGTTTCCAACCCTAAGGCCCAAGTGGTCGGCAAGGGGTTCAGAATAACCGTTCTGACCGACAGATTGTTCAGAGTCGAAACTTCAAAAACCGACACCTTCATCGACGAAGCTACGCAGGGAGTGTGGTTCAGAAACTTTGAAGTGCCGACGTTTTCGGTGAACGAAGGCGAAAACTATTTGACGATAACGACGGATAAATGCTCGTTATTGTTCGATAAAACCGCAAATAAGGCAAAATACGTTCAGTTCGAAGGCGGTGCAAAGGTCGATTGCGACAACAAAGAAAACCTCAAAGGCACCTATAGAACGCTCGATATGACCATCGGCGGCTATCACTTTTTCAAAGGTAAAATCAGGCTGTCCGACGGCGTCGTTTCCACAAACGGCGTTGCGGTGATAGAAGACAAAGGCCTCATTTTAGGCACAGACGGGAAGGTTAAACCGCGTGAGGCGGACACCGTCGACAAATACGTTTTCTGTTACGGCCGAAACTATCGCGCCGCGGTGCAGGCATACTACGGGATAACGGGCGGAGTGCCTCTCATTCCTCGTTACGCGCTCGGCAACTGGTGGTCCAGATACAAAGCCTATACGCAGCAGGAATATATCGACCTCATGACGCGTTTCGTCGATTCGGAAATACCTGTCACGGTGGCCACCATCGATATGGACTGGCACTGGGTGAACGTCAAGGAAAAATTCGGCGAGCAGTATAAATCGGCGAATATCTTTGGCATACAGGGCGACGGCTGGACGGGTTACAGCTGGAACACCGATTTGTTCCCCGATTACAAAGGTTTTCTTGCGTGGCTCAAGGACAAAAACTTCCGCGTAACCGTCAATCTGCATCCGGCTTCGGGCGTCAGACCGTTTGAAGATATGTACGAGCAAATGGCCGCAGAACTTGGCATCGACACGTCCGTTTCGAGGCCGGACATTCCGTTTGACATTTCGGATTCGGAATTTATAAACGCCTATTTCAAAGTGCTGCACAAGCCTTACGAAGCCGACGGCGTGGACTTTTGGTGGATTGACTGGCAACAGGGCACCAAGTCGAAAATGAACGGTTTGGATCCGCTTTGGTCGCTCAATCATTATCACTATCTCGACAACGTCAAAAAGCCTGACGGCACGGAGGGCAGACCGCTTATTCTTTCAAGGTTTGCGGGGCTCGGAAGCCATCGCTATCCGCTCGGCTTTTCGGGCGACACCAGCGTTATGTGGAGCACCTTGAACTATCAGCCGTATTTTACCGCCACGGCGTCCAACATCGGCTATACTTGGTGGAGCCACGACATCGGCGGACACATGTTCGGCATAAAAGACTACGAACTTTACACCAGATGGTTGCAGTTCGGCGTGTTCAGCCCGATAAATCGTTTACATTCCACTTCCAACGAGCTTCAGGGCAAAGAGCCGTGGAAGTTTGACGGCCAAACCGAAAGAATCGCCGTCGATTTTCTAAGACTCAGACACAAACTGCTGCCTTATCTTTACACCATGAACTATCGCACCTACAGCGAAGGTCTGGCGCTTTGCGAGCCTATGTATTACAGCTACCCTGACGCGCCGGAAGCGTATAAGGTAAAAAATCAATATATGTTCGGCAGTGAACTGATGGTTTGCCCGATAACTCATAAAGCGGACAAAAAAACGCATCTCGGCAAAGTGCACGCCTGGATCCCAAGCGGCAGATGGACGGATATTTTCACAGGCTATGTGTATGACGGCGGCAGGAACGTCGATCTCTATAGGGACGCAACCTCCATACCTGTTCTGGCAAAAGCGGGCGCGATAATTCCGCTCGGGCTTATCGAAGGCAACGACTCGGGAAATCCGGAAGATATGGAAATCTGGGCCTACAGAGGAAACGGCGAGTTCACCATGTATGAAGATAAAGGCGACAACAGCTACGTTACCGACTATGCGCTCACCAAGTTTATGCAGGCGGAAGGCAACGGAAACTATTTTGCAATAGAGCCTACCGAGGGCGATTTGTCGGTCGTTCCGGAAAGCAGAAACTACAGCGTGTACTTCAAGGATATCGTTGAAGGAAGGCTTACGGTGTACGTGAACGGCGAGGTTTACGACGACTGCATCGTGCGCGACAAATGCCTGAAAGTGAGGATTAAGCACGTAAAACCGACGGATAAAGTTGAAATTACGATTGAAGATCCGATTTATGACAGCAACCTGCCTATAAAAGAATTCGGCATCGAAACTCTTTCCAAGGTGCAAGGAGGAACAGTCGGAAATATGTTCAAATACGCATCTATCAAAAAAGCGAAAACCGACGAAGAGTTTGTGGAAAAGGTGAAAAAATCTCGGTTCCCGAAATCCGCAAAAGGCGCAATTTTGGAACTGTGGCAAAAATGAATCAAAAAAGCGGCCTGCATGTTCAGGCCGCTTTGCTTATTCTAAACGGCAAAAAGCACATAAAAAACCCACCGAATACGGTGGGTTTTTTGTGCGTAAATTATTTTGCGGCGATGAAATCGGAAAGGGCGGTGAAGATGACGCCGAGGCCGTATGCGCCTGCGTCAGGATAGCCGATGGATTTTTCACCGACGGTGCCGGCTCTGCCCAGCGTTGCGACCACGGTTTTGGTGGCTTCTGCGCCTTGAACGGCGGCTTTCGCGCCTTTGTCCAAACCGACTTTGAGGCTGTCGCCCGCTTTTGCCGCGGCTTCCAAAGCGTCTGCACAAGGTTTCAAAGCGTCAACCAAGGTCTTGTCGCCGACGACTGCGCCTTTGCCGAAGCTCTTCTTGCCGGTTTCGTAAACGCCGGTGTTTGCAGCTTGGAAAATGGTTGCGATGTCGGCGAGTGAAACTTCTTCCTTACCCAAAACGGATTTGCCCGCGTAACGGAAAGCAGAACCCCAGATAGGGCCGCTTGCGCCGCCGCAATATTCCATGATGATTTCGGAGCAGCTCATCAAAAATTCGCCTACGTTGCCTTTTTTGCGGCTTGCCCAGTCTTTTTTAAGCTGTCTGAAGCCTTTTGCAATGCTCATACCGAAGTCGCCGTCGCCCATTTTGTCTGCGTCGCAGAACGGAACTTCGTTTTCGATGATGACGTCAGCCATTTTGTCTATGATTTCGACGATGGCCGCGGTGTTGAGAGTTTCGCCGTAGCAAGGGGAACCTTTGACTTCGTAAACCGCGTTGTCTTCGACTTCTTCTTCGACAACCGCTTTTTTAGCCTGAGGTTTTGCTTCGACAGGAGTTACGCCCAAAGCTTTTGCGATTGCGCGCATAGCGTCCACGGCGGCTGCCGCTTCGTCGCTCATTGCGCCGCCCATCTTGAGAGCAGGTGCGTCAACCGGAGCGTCGAACAAGGATTTGAGTTCGTCGTCCAGTTTCAGAATGGTGACGGAAGCGCCTTGCATGTCGATGGAGGTCATGTAGTTGCCGACCAAGGTGTGATGAATGTGCAGGCCTTTTTCTTCCAGAACGGCCGAAACGTCGTTGTTGAAGAGGTAAAGTTCCATCAAAGGAGTGGAGCCGAAACCGTTTATAAGCAAAACGACGTCGTCGCCGGCTTTGGAGCCGAGATCTTCCATAAGGTCAGGAACGATGCGTTCGGCAAGCTGACGGGAGGTTTGCATAGGTTCGGTTTTTCTGCCCGGTTCGCCGTGGATACCGACGCCGAATTCCATTTTGTCGTCGTCCAGTTCGAAGATAGGGGTGCCTTTTGCAGGAGGAGTGCAGCTGGAAAGCGCGAAACCGAAGCTTCTTACGTTGTCGATGGCTTTTTGAGCCACTCTCTTGACTTCCGGAAGCTCCCAGCCTTTTTCTGCCGCTGCGCCCGCGATTTTGTGAACGAGCATGGTGCCTGCCACGCCGCGTCTGCCGACGGTGTACAAGCTGTCTTTGACGGCAATGTCGTCGTTGACGTAAACCGCGTCAACCTTGATGCCTTCTTCCTGCGCGAGGGAGGCGGCGTTGTTGAAGTTCATGCAGTCGCCGGAATAGTTTTTGACGATCATGAGAACGCCTTTTTCCGTGCCGACCATTTTAAGAGCGTTGTAAACCTGAATTTGGGAAGGGCTTGCGAAAACGTCGCCGCAAACGGCCGCGTCAAGCATACCCTTTCCTACAAAGCCCGCGTGAGCAGGTTCGTGACCGCTGCCGCCGCCGGAGATGAGGCTGACTTTTTGCGGGTTGATGTCTTTCTTTTTGACAACCTTATATTTTTCAACGAATTCCAGTTCAGGATGAGCCTTGGCGAGGCCGTGGCACATATCGTAAACTACGGTTTCCGGAGTGTTAATGATTTTCTTCATAAATATTCCTCTCTATAATTTGGTTTAGCCGAGGCAAGCTCGGCTAAATCTTTTTTGTTTTTCGTTAGTCGTCGAGACCTTTGAAATCACGACCGATTCTGTCTGCGGTTTTGATTGCTGCAACAACCATTTCCGGAGTAACAGGGAACGGCATGTTGTGAATGGATTCCTCAGGAATGCAGGTCTTTTTAGCAACGGCAATAAGTTCTTCTTCGGTGAGGGAAGTGCGCAAAACTTCGCCGGTCTTCTTGTTGGTCATAAGGTCTTCGAGGCACATAGGCAGGCCTACGCTGTCGCAGAATGCGAGAACGTCGTAGAGTTCGTCTTCCGGAGCGTTTTCCAAAACGAGTTGGCAGATGGTGCCGAAAGCAACGACTTCGCCGTGGAAGTTGCATTTTTCGATTTCGTGAACCAAAGTGATGCCGTCGTGGATTGCGTGAGCGGCTGCAAGGCCGCCGCTTTCAAAACCGAGACCGGAAAGCAGAATGTTGGTTTCGACGATTTTTTCGAAAGCCGGAGTAACGACGTTGCAATCGCAAGCGGTTTTGGCTTTCACGCCGTCGGACAGAAGGTTCTGATAGCAGAGTTCCGCAAGAGCCTGAGCCGCATAGGTGCCGTAGCCGAGGCGGGCGCCTTCAGCGCGGTTTGCGCCGCAAGGAAGACCTGCGTTCACGTTGCTGACGGATTGCTTGTTGGCGCGAGCTTCGAAGTAGGTGGACAGAGCGTCACCCATACCGGATACGAGGAAGCGGGTCGGAGCGTTGGCGATGACGTTGAGGTCGATAAGAACTACGCTCGGGCTTTGTTTGAAGTAAGCGTAATCGTCGAAAGAGTGATCGTCGTGATACATAACCGCGCTGTGGGAAGTAGGAGCGTCGGTTGCCGCGATGGTAGGGCAGATGATGAGGTTGTGGCCCATAGCAACGCACTTAGCGGTGTCGATAGCTTTGCCGCCACCCAAGCCGATGGTGCATGCGCAATGGTTCTTTTCGGCGAAATCTTTCATTTTCTGGATTTCGTTTCTGCTGCATTCGCCGCCGAAGTCGCAGGAATACAGTTTGATTCCCCAAATTTTTTCGGTTTCGGCAAGTTTGTCTTTGACTAAACTTTTTGCAAACGGATCGGCAATAAGCAACGCGCTGTCGCCGAAGGTTTTAACAAAATAACCGAGGTTGAGTAATTCATCTTCGCCTTGAACGTACTTGGTAGGGCAGATAAAAGCTTTTCTCATAGAAGTTCTCCTTATATATTGTTTTTTATTGTTTATGGTTAGCTTTATAAAAGCTATAACACAATTATACCACCAAAATATGGAAATTTCAACCTAATTTGAAAAAAACTATAACAAATTTCATATATATTATTTTTTAGACAGAAACGGAAAATCTGTTCGTTTTCCAAAAAAATCCGCCGCGTGAAGCGACGGATTGAAGAAAAGATAGGTTTGCAAGATTATAACAAAATTGACGGTTTTATCGTGCGTATATTGTATAAAAACATCGGTTTTTGTCAGTACGCGCGTTTTGCTTTTTTGGTAAAAAGCACTACCGCCACGGTAACGAGAGCGCAGCACGCGGCGAGAACTATGCCGATTATCTGTCCGTCGGTAAGGCCGGTGTCGGTGGTCAGGTATTTGGTTTTGACGTAGCCGACGCATTCGTTGCCGTCGATAGGGTTGAGGCGGACGAAGGTGTATTCCTTTTCGGGATCGTAGGCTTCCAGAAGCTCCACTCTGTCGCCTTCGGTGAGTGTGCGGAGAACTTCGCTTTTGTCGTCGGAAAGGGAATAAACGTTCACCGAGCTTGCGATGCCTCCTGCGATTTTGGCCGTTTGCACGACGGTGAGATTGTCAAGATACGAAAATTCCGCCACGCGCGTTCTGAGGACGAATCCGCGGTAGGTTTTTCCGCCAAGCTCGTATTCGACCTCGTACCAGTAATGATTGCCGACGTGGAAGCCGGAAGCCGAGCCGATAACTTTCAGTTTGACGGTCGAACCGACGGAATTTTGTTTTGCGCTTTCCGAAAAGAGAGGATAGTCGTAGACGTCGCCGCCCGAGGTATGCAACATCTTAAGTTCGGTAAATCTCGGAATCAAGTCGGCCTTTTCGCCCGAAATCGCCGACGTCGGGACATAGCCGAACGCTCCGTCGGAGGTTAAGACGTAGCTGTAAACTTCGTCGGACAAACCCTTGAACACCACGCAGTCAACGCCTGCGGTAGGCTCGGCAAGCTCGAAATCGGTTTTGGATTTTTGCATCAGGCACGGCAGGAGAGCGGAAACGAACACGTCGTCGGACGAAGTTACTCCCGACAAATCCGCGTCGTCGTAGGCGCCGATTTCGACGTCGTAGCCCAAATTGTCCGTAAGCTTTGCGACGAAGTGGCGAGATAAAGAAACGACGAACAGGCTGCCGTTTCCGTCGGCTTCGATTGCGGAAACGACGTCTAAAGAGAAGCGGTCGTTTTCAAGCGTCAGGCTGTTTTCAAGCGAATAGCCGCCGGATATCCTTCGATACTTGCGCACTTCTTTTCCCTTGCCCAAAACGTAGAGGTTGCCTTTGGCGTCAACAGAGAAGTCCACGGCTCCGAACTCTTTTTCAAGAGCAAGGGAAACGCCGGTGTCACCCACGGCCGAAATGCTGCCTACGCCGTCGTCGGTGAGGTAGTAGAAGATTTTTCCCACGGGGCTCGTCTTGACTTTTTTGGCTCCGACGATTTTGCCGACGCTTCCGGAAAAGTCGCCGCCGGAGAATATTTTGAGCGTTTCCGAATCCGAATCGTAGCCGTAAAGCCGCTTGCCGTCGGAGACGATATCGGAAATGTTTTCCGAAACGCGATAGGTTTGTCTGACGTCGAAGCCCGAGCCGTCGTTGGTGATTGCCGACAGCTTTCCTCCGTCTTCGGCAAGCGCGTACAGCGTGCCCGCAACCCACGCAAGGCCTGCTATTTTGCCGGTGTTTTCGATGAATACGCAGTTGCCGTCGCCGTCAAAAATTTGCAAACGATTGTTTCCGACGTCGGCAACGGCCATGGTTTTGCCCGAAAAAGCAACGTCGGTCGGGTTTCTGAGCTTGCCCGCCTTGTTGGAGCTGCTGCCGATTTCGCGGATTCTTTCAAAGTTTTGCCCGTAGAGGGAAATGGTGGTGGAACCGTCCAAAAGATAAAAGCCGCCATCTGCGGCATAGCTGTCTAAAACGTTCGCCGAGAAAACCTTTTCGCCGTTTTTAGCGTGGAAGCCTTCGGCGTTTACGGCGTAGAGATTGCCGCCGTAAGACAGAAGATCCAAAGTGTCCGAAACGGAAAAAGCGCTTTCGGAAACCGAACCGTCGCTTAAGGATATTTCGGACAGAATGCCCGAATAGGAAAGGGCGTACACGAAGTTTTCATCCGCCGCGATATGCTTTGCAAAAAGCGGTTTTTTGCACTTGAAAGAAGACGTTTGCTCGGTTTCGAGATTTATTTTGTAAATCGTGCGGTAGCCGTCGAAAACGAACAGCTCGCTTGCGCGCACGGCTATTGCAGAAGGCGTTTCGACACTTCCGAGCCAGCTCGGGGAAACGGAGTTCCCGCTTTGGTCGTAGCAAAACAGCCTGAATTCCTCACCCTCGGCGAGTAAAAACAAATTCCCGTTCCAAAATTCCATATCCCAAATTTTGCCGTAGGAAAAGGCGTCGAGGCAGTCGACGTATCTTATTTCGTCCGGTCCCGAAACGACCGCTTTTTTCAGTCCGTCGTCCAAAATCGCAACGACGTCGCCGTCCGAGGCAATCTGAACGGGTGTTTCGAGGTAGAGATAACTGTTTTTGTCGGGAACGGTCATGTCGAAATTGTTCTCGGCAAGGGCGGTTACCCCCGAAAACACCAGACAAAACAGCATAATCCCCGAAAGAGAAATTGTCAGAAATTTTTTCATTTTCGTCTCCGCGCGTGTATGTAACTATATTATAAATTAAAATTTCGGCGGTTGTCAATGTTTTTTGCTCATAGCAAAAAAACCTCCGCAAACGGTTTTGCTAAAAGACGGGCGAAAAGACTTGTAAAACGACGGATATTGTGCTAAAATGTAGCTATCTAGGAGAAAAATATGGAACAACAACGTTATTATCATCGTCATCATCCGAAAAAACCTCGCGAAGCAGTGGAAGTTAAGGGCGACAAAGCCGTGCTTGCGCTTCCGGTGGAGGAACTGGGACTTTCCGAAAACGTCCTTGCGCTGTTAAAGAACGGCCGCGTGGCCACCGTCTACGATCTTTGCGCGAGAACGGAAAAAGATATGTACAAAATTCAGACCTTCGGCAAGAAGCATCTTTTGGAGGTCAAAGCGAAAATGAAGGAGAAGGGCGTGGACTTTTTGCCGCCGCTCCCTCCGAAAAATCCGCCTGCGGAAAAGGCGTCCGAAAGCGTAAATGCGGAAGCAAAGCAAGCCGCAAAACCGCAGAAAGAAGCCGCGCGTAAAGATAACAAACAACCGCAGCCGCAACCTCAAAGAAAGGACTTTTTGTCCAGTCGCGGCCAAAAGCCTGAAAAACCGACGGCTCCGAAGGCGAAAAGGGACGAGCCGAAACCGACTCTGCCGCTTAAACCCGAGGAATGGAAAAGGGTTAACAAAAACGGAAAATGGGGCTTCCACGACGGCCTTAAAACCGTCATTCAGCCGAGCTTTGACGAAGTGTTTATGTTCCACGAAGGCTTGGCTTCCGTGGAAGTGAACGACAAATTCGGATATATCGGCGAAGACGGAGAGTGGGTGATCGAACCTACGTACGACTGCGCAATGAGCTTTTCGGAAGGTTTGGCGTCGGTGCAGATCGGCGACAAATGCGGCTATATCGACAAACAGAACGTTCTGGTCATTCCGTGCGTTTACGACGCTTGCACGCAGTTTGAAAACGGCAGAGCAAAGGTCAAACAGGACGGAAGCTGGGGAACGATCGACAAAGAAGGCAAAACCGTCTGGAACAAATAAACGCTTGAATAAAACGAAAAATGGAAAAACGCAGCCCGATGGCTGCGTTTTTAATTTTAATTTTGTCATGGTGCAACTGTGCAGTCACGGCAAAACCTTTTTGCTTGAAAAGGGTGATCGAAAAAAGGATCACCGGTTAAAGGTCAGCCCGTGCTGCGCAACTATGCCCAACTCAGGCTGAAAAAGGCCGAGGAGGGGAACTATTTGAGTTCTGCTTTCAATGCGTCCAAAGATCTGTTCAAAGTTGCGACCTTTCTGGCAGCGGTGTTTTTGTGATAAACGCCGTCAGATTTAGCTGCATCGATGATGGAAACGGTTTCCGGCAACAGTTTTTCTGCCAAAGCGAGATCTTTAGCTTCGATAGCGGCGTTAAATTTTTTAACGGCGTTTCTTACTCTGGTGCGCTTAGCGTTGTTGCGTGCGTTTTCGATGGCGGTTACTTCAACTCTTTTGATTTGAGATTTAATATTTGGCATTTCAATTCTCCTTAAGAATTCGCTTTAAGTTATCTTTACTTGCGTTATTTTATCACGATTAGTTTTTTTTGGCAACAAAAATAGCAACGTTTTTTCAAAAATACAGACAATATTTTTATGAAAACCGCAGATTTTTTAACAGATATGGCTTCAGAGGCCGTTCAAAACGTAAAAAACGGACTTGTGCCATACACTTTCGAAAGGCTGGCAAACGGCGTAACGAGAACGGTCGTCAAGGTGGATACCGCCAAAAAGAGCAGGCTCGTCGGCAAGCGACAGGGCATATACGTTACCTTGGAAACCGATTGCGAAACGCCGGACAAAAAGGTGTCGGACACGCTTTCGGCGGAAATTGCCTCGCAGATAGTCAGGCTCTCCGCCATAATAAAAAAAGGGCTGAAGAAGGTGATGGTGATAGGCCTCGGCAACCGCGACGTGGAAGCCGACGCCCTCGGCGCGCTGACCGTTTCGAAGCTTAAAATCACAAGGCCGTATTTCGTCGGCCACAGCGTGGAGTGCAAGGGCGGAACGAATCTTTGCGCCGTGGTTCCCGGCGTATATGCAGCAACGGGAATCGAAAGCGCGGATATCGTTTCGGCAGTCATAAACAAGGTGCAACCGGACATAATTATAGCCGTGGACGCACTGGCGGCGGCAAGAGCCAAAAGATTGTACAGAAGTTATCAGCTGACGACGGCGGGGATAGTGCCGGGAAGCGGCGTAGGATCGGGAAGCGGCGAGCTTAGCGAAAAGACGCTGAAAATTCCGGTTCTGTCGGTGGGGGTTCCGCTTGCGCTTTACGCTTCCTCGATGATAAAAGAAGGCGCCGCAAAATATTGCAAAAATGCAAACACGGACATATCGGCAAGCGTTCTTTCGGGTGTGGTGGAGGAGGTTTTGGGCGAAAAAAACCTCGGACTGGTGGTTACCCCGAAAAGCATCGGAAGCTTCGTCGAAAAGGCCTCGGACATTTTGGCGGCCGCCATAAACAGAGCGTTCAGAAATTAAATCCGGAGAGTTTTATTATGCCAAAAATCGGAGTTTTGGACAGCGGTGTGGGCGGTTTAACCACCGTTTCTGCAATTATGAAACAAATTGAAGACGTCGACGTCGTTTACTACGCCGACAACGGCGCGGGCAGCTACGGCAACCTTTCGGACGCCGAAATTCAGGCCACGGCCTACAAGGGATTGAAGAAACTTTTTGCCTCGGGCGCGGTTTTGGCCGTGCTTGCCTGCAACACGGCAACCGTAACTTCCGTCGAGGCCTTGAGGAAAAGATTTCGCAGGGAAATCGTGGGCACGGAGCCTGCTGTCAGGCTTGCCGCGGGGAAAAGCGTTACGCTTGTAACCGCGGCCACGGCGCGCACTTTGCGCTACAAAAAACTGGCGCAGGCGGCCTGCACGGAAACGGTGGTTCTCCCTGAGCTTGCCGCCGTCATCGAAAAGGGAAAGGAGCACTTCGACGAAGCTTCGGACATGGTGATTTCGGCGCTCGAAAACAAAAGTTTCGACAGCGTAGTGCTCGGCTGCACGCACTACGTTTTTTTGAAAGAACGACTGAAAGAGGCTTTCCCGGGAGCTTACATAGTTGACGGAAACGAGGGCGTTGCAAAACGCGTCGAAAGGCTTCTAAGAAACGAAAGCGGCGGCGAAGCCGCAATCGGCGGAGATATAAAAATGATTTTTTCGGGCGAAAATCGCAAAAAAACCTATTCGGAGCTTTTGGAGGATTTGAGAAATTCTCGTTAATGCCCCTCAATTTCTTGACTATCCGATAAATTTAATGTAAAATTATTTTCGGCTTATTTATTTAAGACAAGTTAAATAATATAAAATGAGGTAATTTATGAGCAAGGTTACAACAGAAAACATTCGCAACATTGCGCTTATCGGACACGGCGGCGAGGGCAAAACCTCCCTCGCAGAGGCCATTCTTTTCAACGCTAAATCCATCGACAGACTCGGCAAAGTCGACAACGGCAACAGCACGATGGACTTCGATCAGGAAGAAATCGCAAGAAAAATATCCATCAGCATGGGCATCGGCTATGCTAACTGGAAAAATCACAAAATCAACGTAATCGACACCCCGGGATTCTTCGACTTCGAAGGCGAAGTGGTCAGCGCGTTGCATGTTACCGACGGCGCAGTCGTGGTTACCAGCGCGTCGGGCAGCATGACGGTAGGCACCGAAAAGATGCTGGAAATGGTCAAAGCTCGCCAAATCCCTACCATTTTGTTCGTGAACGGCGTCAACAAAGAAAACAGCAACTTTGTGGAAACCGTCAGAGCAATCCGTGAAAAATTCTCCAACGTCGTCATCGTCGAAATGCCTATTATGGACGGCCTCAACATGGTCGGCTCCGTCAACGTTCTGGAAAACAAGGCTTACGACCTGAAGGGCGCTGAAATCGAAATCCCTGCAAAATACAAAGACATCATCGAAGAAGCCAGAAGCGAAATGGTTGAAATCGCCGCGGAAACCGACGACGAGCTCATGATGAAATACTTCGACGAAGGCACTTTGAGCGCAGAAGAAGTCGCAAACGGCATCAAAGTGGCCGTTATGACCGACAAAGCAGTGCTTGCTTTCGGCGGCACCGCAACCGCAAACGTCGGCGTTACACGTCTTATGGACGCTATCGTCAAATATATGCCGAACCCTTCCATGCACGACAGAAAGGCTTTGGACGGCACCGTGCTGAAAGCAAATCCGGACGCTCCGGTCGTTTGCCAGGTTTTCAAAACCATCGTCGATCCGTTCTTCGGCAAACTTAACGTTTTCAAGATGATCGAAGGCACCATGACCTCCGGCACCGCTCTCACCAACGTCAGCAAAGACTCTTCGGAAAAGGCCAGCAACATCTACTTCTTGCAAGGCAAGAAACAAGAAGCTACCGACTCCGTGGTTGCAGGCGACATCGGCGCTTTCGCAAAAATGGACAGCGTTTCCACAGGCAACACCCTGTGCGGCGAAGGCATCAACGTCGAAATGCCTCCTATCGTTGTTCCCGAAGCTGTTTACAGCATGGCAATCTACGCCAAAAAGAACGGCGAAGAAGACAAGATTTTCGCAGGTCTTAACAAACTTAAAGACGAAGACATCAGCTTCACCGTCACCAAGAATCCGGAAACCAACGAAATGCTGCTCAGCGGCATCGGCGGTCCGCACCTTGAAATTCTGAACAAAAAACTCAAAAACAAATTCGGTTGCGAAGCGGAACTCAGAGAACCGCGCATCGCTTATCGCGAAACCATCAGAAAGTGCGTCGAAGCCGAAGGCAAACATAAGAAACAATCCGGCGGCGCAGGTCAGTTCGGTCAGTGCTCCGTGCGCTTCGAACCGGGCGCCGAGGACGGAGAATTCGAATTTGTCGACGCAGTCGTCGGCGGCGCAGTCCCTCGTCAATTTATCCCTGCAGTCGAAAAAGGTCTGAGGGAAGCAATCAAGAAAGGCGTTTTGGCAGGCTATCCGATGGTCAACCTCAAATGCACGCTCTTCGACGGCAAATATCACCCGGTAGACAGCAAGGAAATCGCATTCATCACCGCCGCAAAACTCGCATACGCCGAAGGTTGCAGCAAAGCAAGCCCTTGCTTCCTTGAGCCTGTTATGGAAATCAAGGTTGTCGTTCCTGACAGCTACCTCGGCGACATCATGGGCGACATGAACAAACGTCGCGGTCGTATCCTCGGCACCGACAACGTCAACGGCAAACAGGTTATCACCGCAGAAGCTCCGCAGGCGGAACTTGCAAAATACGCCACCGATCTTCGCTCGATGACTCAAGGCCGCGGCTACTTCACCATGAAGCTTGCTCGCTACGAAGAAGTTCCTTCTTCCGAAGCTCCGAAAATCATCGAAGACGCCAAGAAACGCGAAGAAGCCGAAAACAAATAATTACCTCAAAACATATCGCGGCGCGGAATTTTCCGCGCCGTTTTTATGTCCTTTTTTGAAATTTTTTACGTCGTTTCTTATTTTTGTTTTATATGGTTTCAGGCAGGGGAACGCACTTTTGGACGATTGCAAAGAGGAGCATATCCGAAAGTTTGAATATGAGCATAGGGACATATTTATATATGAATGGGCGAAAAAGTGAAGCGCAAAACATATTTATATCTGCGCATACGCGCGTGCAAACCGCAAAACCGCCAAAAACCCCTAAAAAACATTTTACTTTGTCGGTGTTTCAGGTATAATATATTAGTATAAAACGTTCGGAGGACAACTCTATGAAGTGCGTCATCACCGCTTTGGGGCGAGATAACTCGGGTATTATCGCAGAAATCGGCGCCATGCTCAAAAAGAACAACATCAACGTCGAGGACATAACTCAGACTATCGTGCAGAATATGTTCACCATGATCATGCTGGTCAACACCGGCGACAACGGTGTGGATATGAAAACGCTCCACGACGAAGCGGAAGCTCTCGGCAAAAAGCTCGGCATAGAAGTCAGAGTTATGCACGAGGATATTTTCAACGCTATGCACAAAATTTAGGTGAAGTATGCTTAATTTCGGAGAAATATTAGAAACCGTAAACATGGTTCGCGAAGAGCATTTCGACGTGAGAACCATAACCTTGGGGCTGAATCTTTTGGGCTCGATAAGAGAAACCGCCGAAAAAACTGCGGACGCCGTGTACGATCACATTTGCAGGACCGCAGGCGGCATCGTGAAAGTGGCGGAGGATTTGGAGCTTAAATACGGGATTCCGATTGTGAATAAACGGATTTCCATAACGCCGGCAAGTTTTTTGACGCAAAATTTTCAGGGTAAAGAAATAGTGCTGGCAAAAGCTTTGGACAAGGCCTCGAAAGAGGTAGGAGTGGACTTTCTTGGCGGCTGGACCGCGCTCGTACATAAAAGTATGACGGCGGCGGACAGAAGCTTTTTGGAGAGTATTCCCGAGGTTTTGGCGTCAACCGACAGGCTTTGTTCGTCGGTGAACGTTGGCTCGACGAGAGCGGGCATAAATATGGACGCCGTTAAACTTATGGGCGAAGTGGTCAAAAAAACCGCCTATCTCACGAGGGAAAGCGACAGCTACGGTTGCGCAAAACTGGTGGCGTTCTGCAATGCGGTTGAGGACAATCCGTTTATGGCTGGAGCGTTTCACGGAACGGGTGAAGGCGACGCGGTCGTAAACGTGGGCGTAAGCGGCCCGGGAGTGGTTTATAAGGCTGTCAAAGAGCATCCGGAGGCGAACGTAACCGATCTTGCGGAAATAATAAAGAAGACCGCTTTCAAAATAACCCGAGTCGGGCAGTTGGTGGCAAAGGACGCGGCGGCGGCTTTGGGCGCCGAGTTCGGAATAGTGGATTTGTCGCTTGCTCCGACGCCTGTCGTCGGCGACAGCGTGGGCAGAATTCTGGAAGAAATGGGGCTTGAAACGGTGGGCGGCCACGGGACTACGGCTTGTCTTGCCGTTCTGAACGACGCCGTCAAAAAGGGCGGCACGATGGCAAGCTCGCACGTCGGAGGGCTTTCGGGCGCGTTCATTCCGGTCAGCGAGGACGAAGGCATGATTGCCGCGGCGGAAAAAGGAACGCTGACGCTCTCGAAACTTGAAGCAATGACTGCCGTTTGCAGCGTAGGCATAGATATGGTCGCGGTCCCGGGGGATACCTCGGCCGAAACCGTAAGCGCAATTATCGCCGACGAAGCCGCAATAGGCATGGTCAACAACAAAACGACTGCCGTCAGGATAATCCCCGTCGAAGGCAAAACCGTGGGCGAAAAAGCCGTGTTCGGCGGACTTTTGGGCGAAGCTCCTATCATGGCCGTAACGAACTCTTCCGCCAAAAAATTTATAGACAGAGGAGGGCGTATCCCTGCGCCTATCCACGGCAACAAAAATTGACGAAAAAAAAGGAAGCAAAAGACGCTTCCTTTTTTGTTTTCAATCGTTTTTAACGCAGGACAGAACTTTGACTTCGCCGTCGGTTTCGACGTCGAAAGAAAACGACTTCAAAACCGATTTGATGTTATCGGGAAGAGGCTCTGTGGTTGAAATGAAAATCGCCCGTCCGCCGTCAGTCAGAAGATTTTTGAGGGTTTCGTCCTCATTTCCACGGCCGAATAGCTTAAAATCGTTTGCAAACACGACGAAATCGTACGTCGGAAGGCTCGACAAATCTTTGCTTTTCAAAAAATGCACGCGTTCGGTGTTTTCGACTAAATGTGTGCAATCGACCCAAACGCCCGACTTTTCAAAGAACCATTTTGCGCTTTGATTCACCTCGCCGAAAAACAACATATTGTCAAAGCTTTTGACGGAAAATTTGTCCAGTATTGCGCCGACGGCGTATTTCATTTCGTCCGAAATCCGTTCCTTATTATTCGAATTTTTCTTTTTTAACCACTTAAACATACAAAAATTATAAATCCGCAAAACGAAATTGTCAACAAAGCCGTTGAAAAAGACGAAAAAGTGTGTTATAGTTATCGTGATGCACCGAATTCGGGGCATACGATATGTTAAAATGGCGGTATGAAAATGGATAATCTGGAACCTAAAAAACTGGCGCTTCTCAGAATCTTGCAAATTCTGGAAGACGAAACCGACAAGGAGCATCCGTACACGCAGGCGCAAATAATCAAGCGGCTTGCCGAAAAGTACGACATAACCGTCGAACGCAAGGCCGTGGGGCGCAATCTGTCGCTTCTTAAAGAAGCGGGCTTCGGCATCGAAAGCACCAAGGCGGGCAGCTTTTTCGACGATCGAACCTTCGAGCAATCGGAACTGCGACTTTTGGTCGACAGCATTTTGTGCAGCAGATATATAAACAAAAAACACTCGGAAGACCTTATCGAAAAAATCGTTGCTCTTGGCGGCAAAAATTTCAAATCGCACGTTAAACATATCTATTCGGTGGGGAAATGGTCCAAATCGGACAATATCGAGTTTTTCTACAACATCGAAATCGCGGACGAAGCAATAGAGACGGCAAAGCAGATCACCTTTCACTACAACAAGTTTGACGAAACCGCTCGCCTCAAAAAAACCTATCGTCAAATCGTAAGCCCGTATCAGATGATTCTTCACAACCAAAGGTATTATCTTATGGCCTACAACGAGTACTGGAAGAATATGGCGTTTTACCGCATGGACAAAATCACCGACGTCGAAATTCTGGACAAGCCGCAAACACCGATAAGGTCCGTACCCGGCTACAAGAACGGCATCGACTACAAAGACCTTGCAATCTCCAGACCGTATCTTTACGCGGACAAGGCGGAAAAAATCGTGGTTGCTTGCGATAAGGCGCTTATGGACGACGTCGTGGACTGGTTCGGAAACGGCGTGTCGGTCAGAAAAGGGAATGAAGGGCAAATCGTCGTTACGCTTTACGCGTCGAAGGACGCGATGCTTTACTGGGCGTTGCAATACGGCAGACGGGCAAAGGTGCTGGAACCTGCGGACCTGGTGCAAAAAATCAAGCAAACGCTGGAGGACGTTTTGAAAAGCTACGAATAAAAAAACCGCCGGTTTTTATGCGGCGGTTTTAAATTTAAAAGGAATTGTTATCTGAAAGAGGAGATGCTTTGAGAATAGCGGAATATTGTTGTTTCGCCATCCTCGTCTTTAATTTCCAAATTGTTGCCGGAAATTTCTTTTGTGTTGCGCGTCCAGCCTTTGCCGAAGAAAGCAACGTAAACGGTATCTCCCGAAACTTGCACCAAAATAACGGATTTTGTGCTTGCGGAATTTTCCGGATATTGGCGGTCGTCATACGCCACGATTTCGTACTCGGAGGAGGAAGCGCGTTCTTTAATTTTTCGCACCATAACCGAAGTGTCTGTGTCGCCAGCGCCTCTGTCGGCAACCAAGTACTGAGGAATGGCGGCCACGGCAATGCGGAATATGCTTTCGGTATCGGTTTTGGCGCTTACTTTTTTGTAGCTTTTGATGTAGTTCAAAACGCTCGGCACGGTCATACCTGCGAGAATGGCCATGATTGCGATGACCACGATGAGCTCCACCAACGTGAAACCTTTTTTGTTTTTGAAAAGTTTGTTCATATATTTCCTCATCTATATTATAGTTTGTAATTTGGCGCTTGTCAATTATTTTGAAAAATACCGCTCAAAAAGTCCATGCCGCAAACGCTTTTCAAAAAATGGATAGTGTGCTATAATGGAAAAAGGTTGAAGTTATGAAAGCAAGAAAAGAAAACGGAATACTATTGCATATATCGTCGCTTCCGGGGAAGTACGGCATAGGGAGTATGGGCAAAGAGGCACGGGCGTTCGTCGATTTTTTGGCGGCATCGGGCGTTGACGCATGGCAGATTCTGCCCGTGGGGCAGACGTCGTTTGGCGATTCGCCGTATCAGTCGCCGTCGGCGTTTGCGGGGAATCCATACTTTATCGACCTGGAAACGCTGGTTGAAGACGGTCTTTTGAAAAATGGCGAAATCGAAGAGCACAAAACCGGCGAAGCCGACTACGAATGGCTTTGGAATACGAGATACGAAATTTTGGAAAAAGCATTCGGCAGATTTAAAGCCGGTTCCGACTACGAAAAGTTTGTGGAGGAAGCGGACTGGCTTGACGGCTACGCGCTTTTTATGGCGATCAAAAAATCGCAAAACTTTATGGCCAGAGAGTTTTGGCCGAAAGAATTGTCGCTTAGAAAAAACTTGTCGGAGCGTGACGCTGAAAAATTTGAAAAGCAAGCGGATTTCTGGCGGTTTTTGCAATACGAATTTTTCAAGCAGTACTACGATTTGAAAGCGTACGCCGAAAAAAAAGGCGTAAAAATTGTAGGCGATATGCCTATATACGTTGCCATGGACAGCGCCGAGGTGTGGGAAACGCCGGAACTTTTTCTGTTTGACGCCGACGGCAAACCTACGGAAGTTGCGGGAGTTCCGCCCGACGCTTTCAGCGCGGACGGCCAGCTGTGGGGCAATCCGCTCTACGACTGGGCGTATCATAAGCGCACGAACTTTAAGTGGTGGAAAAAGCGTTTGGAACAGAACCTAAAGATGTTCGACGTTGTGAGAATAGACCACTTCAGGGCGTTTGAATCGTATTTTTGCATACCGGCAGACTCGGACACGGCCAAATGCGGCAAATGGCGCGAGGGACCGATGCTTGCGCCGTTTGAAAACGTCGAAACGGACGGCAGAATAATCGCCGAAGACCTCGGCATCATAACCGACGACGTTCGCGCGCTTCTCAAAAAAAGCGGTTTCCCGGGGATGAAGGTGCTGCAATTTGCTTTTGCGGGAGGCACGAAGGGCGAGTACCTGCCAGAAAACTTCAAAACGGACAATTCCGTCGTTTACACCGGCACGCACGACAACGACACCACCAACGGTTGGTTCAAAACCGCAACCGATAAAGAAAAGCAGCTTTTTTCAAAGCTTACCGGTTATTTTGACGACGATTTGCCGCTTATGAAAATGATTTTGGGCAAAAACGCCGTTTACAAAACGCCTGCTGAGGCTATGATAGAACTGGCAATGAAATCCAGGGCAAACCTCGCAGTGGTTCCTTTGCAGGATTATCTGAACCTCGGATCGGAGGGGCGAATGAATCACCCGTCCGAATCGGGCTGGTGGAAGTGGCGGGCAAAAAGCTCGGACTTCGACGAAAAATTATCAGAAAAAATCAAACGCTTCGCCGAAATGAGAAAGCTGAAAAAAACGGTTGAGCTTTCGGCGGAAGATCAAGGAGAAAATGAGAGAACTTGAAAATAAGACGGTCGTTATAACCGGAGCAACCAAAGGCATAGGCAAAGCCGTTGCCGACAGACTTCAAAAAAGCAACACGGTCATACGCGTGGCAAGGCACATCGAAGATGACGGGGTGCTTAATTTTGCCTGCGACGTTTCGGACGGCGAAGCGGTGCTCGAGCTTTTCGACCGTATTTACGCGGCGCACGGGCATATCGATCTGCTTCTCAATAACGTTGGCGAAGGGCTTACCGGCGCGGTGGAATTTTTGGATCAAAAGTATTTGGACGAAATTGTCAAGGTCAATTTGATGAGCGTCGTATATTGCACGAAAGCGGCTTTAATGCACGAAAAACAGCCGTTTAAAATAGTCAATATGAGTTCGATAGCAAGTTTGGGCGTGCAGCCGTTCAGAACAATGTACACCACGACCAAGGCAGCCGTTTCCGCTTTTACGGTCGGAATGAGGCAAGAGCTTTACGGTAGCGACGTGGAGGTTTGCGCCATAACCATGGGCGACGCGGTTACGGACTTTGGGAAGCATCACCATTGCAATTTCACTTCGTCCGCTCGTTACGGCGACAGGCTCAGCCGAGGCGAGGAATACGGCGAAAAACGCACGGCGCGACCGGTCAATCCGAAGGACAGGCGCATGCCGATTGATAAGGCGGCAAAAGGCATATGCAAAGTTTTGTCCAAAAAACATTTCGGCAAGTACACCTATTTCATCGGGTTTAAGTACAAGGCTTTGTACGTCGTGTCCAGATTTTTCACGATGGAGGGCGTCAGCAACATCGTGAGAAGGATCTTTGAATAGCCGGATTTTGCGACAGACTTTTGTTCTGTCGCATTTTTCAAAGAAAAATGTCGAAAACCCCTGCAATTTGCTTTACAACAAGGAAGATAAAAGATAAAATAGAAAAAATTTCAATTTTAAGGAGAGCACGTTATGGCAACTTTTTTTGAAGAACCGTCCAGAACTTTCAGCGAATATTTGCTGGTTCCGGGATACAGCGACGCAAATTGCACACCGGAAAAGGTTTCTCTTGAAACTCCGCTCGTCAAATTCAAAAAGGGCGAAGAACCTAAAATCAAATTGAACGTTCCGATGGTTTCGGCCATAATGCAATCGGTTTCCGACGACAAAATGGCGGTGGCGCTTGCGAAAGAGGGCGGCATCAGCTTCATTTACGGCAATCAGACGATTGAGGCGGAAGCGGAAATGGTCAGAAAAGTCAAAAGCTACAAGGCGGGCTTCGTTACCAGCGATTCAAATATCCGCGCCGACCAGACCGTTACGGACGTGGTTGCGCTCAAGGAGCGCCTCGGCCACAGCACCATTGCCGTCACCGACGACGGAACTCCGCACGGCAAGCTTCTGGGCATAGTTACCAGCCGCGATTACCGCTTGAGCCGCATGACGGGTGAAGAAAAGGTTTCGGAGTTTATGACTCCGCTCGAAAAGCTTATCACCGCGCCGGACACGGTGTCGCTTACCGAAGCGAACGACATAATCTGGGATCATAAGCTGAACGCTCTGCCGATCGTTGACAAGGACGGAAAGCTTTGCTATTTCGTGTTCAGAAAGGACTACGACCAACATAAAGAGAACCCTAACGAGCTTCTGGACGACAAGAAGCGCTTCATCGTGGGCGCAGGCGTCAACACTCGCGACTATGAAAAACGTATTCCTGCACTCGTGGACGCGGGAGCCGACGTTTTGTGCATAGACAGCAGCGAAGGCTTTACCGAGTGGCAAAAGCGCGTCATCGATTTCGTCAGAGAAAAATACGGCGAAACCGTCAAAATCGGCGCAGGAAACGTGGTTGACGCGGAAGGCTTCGACTTCCTTGCAAAAGCGGGCGCGGACTTCGTCAAAGTCGGCATCGGCGGAGGAAGCATCTGCATAACTCGCGAAACCAAAGGCATAGGCAGAGGACAGGCTTCTGCGGTTATAGACGTGGCAAAAGCAAGGGACGCTTATTTTGAAAAGACGGGAATTTACGTTCCGATTTGCTCCGACGGCGGCATAGTTCTGGATTATCACATCACTCTGGCGCTTGCGATGGGCGCAGACTTCTGCATGCTTGGCAGATATTTCAGCCGTTTTGACGAAAGCCCTACCGAAAAAGTGCTGATAAACGGAAACTATATGAAGGAATACTGGGGCGAGGGCAGCGCAAGGGCCAGAAACTGGCAACGCTACGACCTCGGCGGCAAAGGCGGCCACGCTTTCGTCGAGGGGGTGGACAGCTACGTTCCGTACGCAGGCCGTCTGCACGACAACGTGCCGGTTGCCGCGTCTAAAATCAAAAGCGCAATGTGCAACTGCGGCGCAATCACTATAAAAGAACTTCAACAGAAAGCCAAGCTTACGCTCGTCAGCAGCACCAGCATAGTCGAGGGCGGCGCGCACGACGTTTTGGTTAAAAACAACGGCTGACGCTTGATTTGGCCGTATAAAAGCAAGTAAAATAAAAAATATGGCGGAGGAACGAAAGATGCAACAGACAAAATCTGCTCAGATTTTCACCAACAACATCATAAAATCGTTGGTTGTTATCGGAGTCGGCATACTTTTTGCCGTCTTCAAAACCGGCGTATTTCAAATTTTGCTCACCGTTTTGGGCGCGTTGATGTTTTTGATCGGCGTCGGCGACGTGATACGAAAGGTTAAGCTTTGGGAAGGCATCATCGAAATGGTGGTCGGAGCTCTGGTTATCGTGGGCGTATGGACGCTTTTCGAGGTGGCGTCTCTCGTGGTGGGCATAGGTATGCTTATGGCGGGAAGCGTAGGATTGGTTGATTTCGTCAAGCACAGAAGAAAAGTTAAAACGTCGCCCGTGGAATTCGTGGGGACGATAGTGCTTCTCGTGTTGGGCGCGTTGCTTGTGGCAGGCTATGCGGCGAAGCTTCTGGACGTGCTGCTTCTGGTGTCGGGAATTCTTCTTATAGCGTGGGGCGTCGTCTATTTTATAACTGCGATATTCCATCTGACGCACGCCGAAAAAGAGTACACAAAAAGGGCGAACAGCGCAGATAGCGGCGATAACGCGGACGAAAACGACAAATAAAACGCATATTTTGAAATAAGCAAAAAAATAAGGCTTCCCATTCGGGAAGCCTTTTTGTTTTTCGTTTAGCCGATAGGATGATTCTTTCTGACAGCTTCAAACGCTTCGTCGGCAATCTGAATGCTTTCTTCGATAAGTTCGTCGGTAAGGCTGTAGTTGATGAAGTGGTTGTGGTGAGACGCGAGGAACAAGCCGCGTTTGACGCATTCGCAAATCCATTCCTGATGCAGGAAGAAGTTTTGATCAGGATCCGCCACTCTCAGATAGAACAGGCTCGGTTCGCCGGAAACGACGAGGTCGAAGCCCCATTTGTCGGCTGCTTTTTTGAAGCCGGCCATAAGTTTTTCGCCTTTTTCTTTCAAAACTTTCGGGCCGCCGAGTTTTTCCATTTTTTCCAAGCAAGCTTTGCCTGCCGCAAACGGAGCCGCGCTCATCCAGTAGCTGCCGGTGTAGCTGATGGAGGAAGCCGCGCCGCGGAATTTTTGTTTGCCGCAAAGTGCGCTTACGTTGTATCCGTTGGCGAGAGCTTTGCAGAAGCAGATGAGGTCTGCGTCGAAGCCGTAGTAACGGTCGCTGCCCCTGAGGTCGAGACGGAAGCCGCATCTTACGTCGTCGATGACGAGAACGATGCCTTCTTCGTCGCAAATTTTTCTGACTGCTTGCCAGTAGCCCGGTTCAGGCAGAATGTTGTCGGTGAAGTTGCCGTGCATGTACGGAGTTGCGATGAAAGCCGCGATTTCGCCTTTGTTTTCTCTGACGACCTTTTTAAGACCTTCGATATCGTTGAAAGTAACCATGAGGTTGTTGCAGACGTCTTCGTGCAAAGTGCCCGGGCAAGCTTCGTTCTGAGTCCACGGAGAAACGCCGTGATAGTAACCTTTGACGAGGATAAGTTTTTTGCGGCCGGTGTATGCGCGGCTGATCATCATTGCAAACTGAGTTACGTCGTTGCCGTTTTTGGCGAAGAAAGCCCAGTCACGGTCGGCGACTCTGCACAGAGTTTCCGCGAAGTCGACCATTGCCGGCGACGGGGAAGTGGTGCAGTTGCATTTTTCGTATTGAGCGCGAGCGGCGGCGTCGACGTCAGGATCGTTGTAACCCAAAACGTTAGGGCCGTATGCGCACATATAGTCGATGTAGCGGTTGCCGTCGACGTCCCAAAATTCGCTGCCTTTGGCTCTTTCGCCGAAAAGCGGCCATTCGGTGACCGGAATCATGCAGCCTTCGGAAGGACCGAGGTGGCCGTAGACGCCTGCCGGGATATATTTAACCGCGCGTGCAAATTCTTGTTGAGATTTTTCGTGTGTATAGATAGGGTGTTTTTCCATAATTGATTCCTCCGTTATCGTTATGCAAGATATTCTGGGACGAGGTTAAGGCATTTGTTGAGATCGTCCAACATAAAGCACATACCTGACATGGCGATGTCGCCGGTGCCGATGCAAGTCATAGCGTCCAAAGTGCCGTCGATGACGCCTTTGGTAACCACGATGTTGCGGAATACGAATTTCGCTCTCGGGTTCTTTGCCGGCTCGCGATGGAAGGTCAGCACGCCGTTTTTCTTGAGAATATACTGTTCTGCAACGCCCGGAATGATCATTGCCACTTCGCCGTCTGCCCAGTGTTTGTTTGCAACCATTCCTTTAGGATCGTGATTGCCGATTTCGGCGATTGCCGCGCCCATTGCGCTGAAGGTCAAAAGCACGGAAAGCGTGAGTTCTTCATCGTTTTTGAATTCGGTCTGGCGCATGATTTTGGCCATTTTGTCGGTGAGAACGTTGAACGGGCTCTGTTTGTCCAAAACGAATTTGATTTTGGTGAGACCTTTGGTAGGCAAAACGGAGGCTTTGCCGCCGGCAACCATCTTGTTGAAATCGTCGCAGCTCGGGAAGCTCAGGCCGATGTCGAATTTGTCGCCTTTTTTGTAAGGTCTGGCGGTAACGTCGCCGTCTTTGAATGCCAAAACGCCGTCAGGACCACCTTTAATTTTAAAACGGATGGCGATGTTTTTTTGTTTTGCGAGCTCTCTGGCCTCTTTGTCGAGTTTGCAGTAGGTTTCGAGAGTTCCCATGGCAGCGTAAAAGTTTACGAATGCTAAAGCTTTGGAATCTGTCAAAATAATTTCCTCCTAATTTTTTGGCGATTTGCCGTCATATTAAATCTATTGTAACATACCGAAATGCAGTTTGTAAATATAAATTTTCAAAAACTTTTCCATTTTTTGTATAAAAAAACCGCCCGTTTCAGACACTTGGCGGTTTTGTGTTGATTAAATCGTGTAAACGAAGATGCTGTCTATAGGGTTCTTGGCCTTGTTGAAGGCGTTGGCGCCCTCGTAGTATTTGTAGGCGGCGGATTCGAAACAGACGTAAACTTTGCCGCCGGATATGTCGATATCTTCCGTCATAGGAGGGCAGACCACGGTTTTTTCAAGCGTGTCCTCGGAGAGAACGACGAGAGGAACTTCCGCGCCGCCGACGGTGATTTTCCCTTCTGCGGATTTTGACGGCTTATGGAAATAAAGCTTGCTGTCGTTTTTTCTGCCGTAACTCTGACTGAGAACGACGAGGTCCGAATCCTTTGAAAAGTCGAAGCCCTGAATACGTTCGGTGTGGCTGAAAGCTCTTGTCGGAACGACAGTATCGCCGCTTGAAACGGCGTTTTCAAAGCCGTAAACCGTGTTTTCGTTTAATTCAAGCTCCAAAGTGAGGGCGGTGTTGGTCTTTCCCGAGGCAAGCGTTACACGGTGGGAAGGATCGGTGTTGTAGTCGTTTTTGGCGTATTCGAATTCGCCGACGTAAAGATGTCCGTCCGAGTAGCTGACGTAGCTTGCGTTAACGTCAACCTTTACGAATCCGTCGAACGACAGTTCCTGATGCGCCGTGCCGTCCAAAATTTGCTGCTTTGAAAGATGATACAGTTTTTTGCCGTTTGAAACGTAAACGTGCTTTTCGCTGACGGCTATGCCGCCGGAGTGGCCGGTGTAGGCTTTGTTCTCGAACGACAAGATGATTTCCTTGACGAAATTGCCGTTTTTGTCCATAACGAATATTACGGAATTTTCGCCTCCGTCGAAATAGCCGGTGAGGAAGGTGGAGGAGGTGAATTCGTCGTAAGCAACGCCCTGCGGAATGAACTTTTGTTTCAGTCCCGGAATGGCGCAGTGAAAATCGGAATTATAATAAAAATCGTCGTAAGCGTCGTCGGTTTGCTGGCACGAAACCAGAAATTCGGCCGTATAAACGAGGCTCGGATCGGGAACGTAAGCGTCGTCCGGGGATGGGCGACTATTAGGATTGTCCGAACCGCCGCACGCGGCCAGACAGAATATCATGATTGAGGTGAAAGCAATGGCTAAAAATTTTTTCATGGTTATCTCCTTTACATTTTTATTCTGCCACATTTTTTGTCGGCTTGCAACGGTTTACCGGAAAACGCAGGGCTTTTTTTGAAATATGTTGATTTTTGAAAGGATATAGTATAAAATATTTTGGTAAGCAACCCGAGGTTGCCAAGTTGCAATCCGGAATTCGCTGACAAAGGAATGTTTTTTCGATAAAATGGAAGTGCAGAAAATGAAAAAGATTTTGATGATAACTACCGGCGGAACCATTGCTTCCGTCGAAAAAGACGACGGACTTCAACCGCTTTTGAGCCCTGAGGAGCTTTTGAAATACGTTCCGAAAGTCCGCTCGGTATGCGAGGTCGAGGCCTTGCAGGCGATGAATATCGACAGCACGAACATGAGTCCCGACAACTGGCTGACGATCGTGGCCGCGATAAAAAACAATTACGATCGCTACGACGGCTTCGTCATTTGCCACGGAACGGACACGATGGCCTACACTGCAGGCGTTTTAAGCTACATGATTCAGCACTCCCCGAAGCCTATCGTCATCACGGGCAGTCAGCGCCCGATAAACAGGGAAGAAACCGACGCAAAGGCAAATTTGTACGACGCGTTCGTGTACGCTTCGTCCGCGGCTGCGGCAGACGTTACGCTGGTTTTCGACGGCAAAGTGATTGCGGGCACCAGGGCGAAAAAGACGAGAACCAAAAGCTACGACGCTTTTTCCAGCATTGATTTTCCGTTTCTGGCAACCGTCCGCGACGGCAAGGTGTTGCAGTATATAAAAACCGAAAAAGCACTTAAACCGCGATTTTACGACACGTTAAACCCGAAAGTAGGTCTTATCAAACTTACGCCCGGCATGCAAAGCGAAATTCTGAACAGCTACTTTATGTATAACGCCGCCGTTGTGGTTTCAAGCTACGGCACCGGCGGGATACCCGTCGGGAATTACTACAACTTTTACGAAATCATCAAAAAATGGCGTGCCAAGGGGAAGATATGCGTCATGAGCACTCAGGTGCAATCCGAGGGGAGCGATATGAGCATCTACAAGGTGGGCACCGAGGCAAAATCCGAGCTGGGTTTTCTGGAAGCGTTCGACATGACGCAGGAGGCCGCGCTGACGAAACTGATGTGGATTTTGGGGCAGACCGAAAACCCGTCGGAGGTCAGAAAAATGTTTTACGAAACCGTCAACTACGACATACTACTAACCGAAAAATAGGAGGTAACCATGTACAAATTTCCTGAAGGTTTATACACCGACGTCAGGGTGGAGAGCGTTTTTTCCACGGGGCTGGTGTATGAAAATTCGCAAATGATTCAAAACAAAGTCAAAACCGACAGGGGCGCTTTCATAAGAGTTTACGACGGAAAGCGGTGGTTCTATTCGGCAACCAGCAATTTGGACGGGGTTCAGACCGAAATCGACAACCTTGCAAAAATGGCTTGCCCGAACGAGAATATCCTCGAAAACCCGACCGTAAAGCTTTTTGAAGTCAACGTGGGCGAAGATTTTAAGTTTGCGTCCGCCGACGTGTCCAAAATTCCCGTGGAAGACAAGGTGGCTCTTGCCGAAAAATATCTGCCGGAGCTTAAATGCGACGATATGCCGATGACGAGGCTTTTCTATCTGGACAAACATACCGAAAAACACATCGTTTCGTCAAAGGGCACGGACATCAAATTCGACTATCAGACTGTGGCGGTTTTCGCGTTCGGTATGTTGGTTGTAAACGGACTTCCGCAGCAAATGAGCTGGCAGAAAACGGGCGTGAAATTCGACGACGTTCTGGGACAGGAAGGCAAAATCGCCGCAGAAATCAAGGACACCAGAGAATACGCCGAAAAGGCAGTGCCCGTCGAGAAGGGCGAATACACCTGCATACTTGCGCCTATCGCCACCGGCGTTTTCACGCACGAAAGCTTCGGACATAAGAGCGAAGCCGACTTTATGATCGGCGACGAAACCATGATAAAGGAATGGGCGCTCGGAAGCCGCGTCGGCAGCGACATTCTGAGCATCGTCGACACCGGCATTTACGAGGGCAGCGGCTACGTTCCGTACGACGACGAAGGCACCAAAGCAAAATATAACTACATCATCAAAAACGGCATTTTGTCGGGCAGACTGCACAGCGCGTACACCGCTTCCGACCTCGGCGAAAACCTTACCGGAAACGCCAGAGCCATCAATTTCGAATTCGAACCTATCGTCAGAATGACCGACACGTTTATCCTTCCGGGGACCAGCACCGTCGAGGAGCTTTTTGCCGGCGTCAAAAAAGGTATTTACATAAAAGACATCTCGCACGGCAGCGGTATGAGCACCTTCACGATTGCTCCGACCAAGGCCTATATGATCAGAGACGGCAAGATTGCAGAACCTGTGAAAGTGTCCGTCATTTCCGGCAACGTTATGCACACACTTGGTCAAATCGACGGTTTAAGTGACAAAACGGAGTATTTATCCTTCGCTGTCGGCGGTTGCGGCAAAATGGAACAGTTCCCGTTGCCTGTCGGTTTCGGCGGTCCGTACATGAGAGTGAACGGAATTCAGGTTTTGTAGGAGGCGCATTATGATTAAGGAATTATACAGAATTTTCAAACACGAAGTTTGCTTGAACGTAACGCAGGGCGCAGTGGACAGCGTGCGCATAAAAAACATCGTCAAGAGCGGCGCAAGAGTTTATGACGGCGGCTACATAGGCATTGCCGGCACAATCGGCGAGCCGTCGGACGAGCTCGTTTCCGCGGCGGAAAAGAACCTTGCAAAAAAGATAGAATACAAGTTCGAACCTGAAAAAAACAAAGTCAGAAAACGCGACGCGAGAAAGGCGGACTACACCGACAAAGAAGTTGTGGAGTTCGGTGAAAAACTGCTTGCCGTTATGACCGAAAAACACCCGCAATTCGTTTTTTCCAACAAAATCAAATGGATTGAAACGAATTATAGCCTCAAAAACGACGCAGGGCTGGACTATGAAGACACCGACGCTTACTACGTCGTCAGCATAATTTACAAACACCGCGACAGCGTGGCCGTTTTTGACGGCGGCGTTTCGGCAATGGGCAGAGAATTCGACGTGGAAAAAATCGCCGCCACCTTTGACGACGAGCTTTGCGCGTTCGAAAAACCTGCCGAGCTTCCTGAAGGCGAAAAAGTGCCGGTGGTGGTAGGCTTTGGCGAAGTCGGCGGCAAAATCCTCGAGGCCCTTAACGGCAAACAACTCGGACACGGCGCAAGTCTTTTTGCGGACAAAATGGGACAAAAAGCGTTTTCGGACGATTTCACTTTGGGCACCGATCTCGAGCAGTCGGTGGGCGACATTTTCTTCGATACAGAGGGAAGCACTCTCCCCGGCGACAAGTTCGATTTTGTCGAAAACGGCGTGATAAAATGCGGTTACGCAGACAAAAAAACCGCCGACACTTTCGGCATGCAGAACACTGCATGTGCCGGCGGAGGCTACGACGACGTGCCTACACTCGGCGCGCCGAACCTCGTTCCGAAGCGTTCGGACAAGACGATAAAAGAACTTTTGCACGGCCAAAAAGCCGTTTACGTCGGCATGATGAGCGGCGGCGACACCACCAACGAAGGCGAATTCGCATCGCCTGTGCAGCTTGCTTATCTCGTTGAAGACGGCAGGATTACGGGCAAGCTTCCGGAATTCGGTTTGTCGGGAAATATCTTCGACATTTTCGGAAAAGACTTTGTCGGTGTGCCGAAAGACGAATTTTCAATCGGCGCGCAAAGCGTGATTTGCAATATGAAAGTTTCAAGATAACGAAATCTCAAAAAGCCCTCATTTGAGGGCTTTTTTTGTTTGCAGTGATGAGCAATGAGGCCCGCGTTTGGTGAGTTTGGCTATGCCTTTCCAGGAGATTCCTCGGCAGGCTCGGAATGACAAAAAAGGGAGTGCGAGGGTGTCCCTCGCCCGACAAAACGCTCGCGTTTTGCTTAAAGGGAACAAGCACTTTCTTCGATAGAAAAATGAGGTCACGCCGCCG
>ULRA01112407.1_pt1 | contig 38565 bp, 35 predicted proteins | sample 1954981 | NCBI WGS metagenome assembly ULRA01 (sample SAMEA4835669, study PRJEB28245) | human gut metagenome | biome: gut microbiome; material: fecal sample | place: Denmark | collected 2008
AGGCGGGACAGGAGGCTGAGCGCCCATGTTTCAAGGCTTTTCCCAGGAGACGGTGGATTTCATGTGGGGCATCCGGTTCAACAACGACCGGGGCTGGTTCGAGGCCCACAAAGAGAGCTATAGGCGGTACTTCTACGAGCCCATGCGGGAGCTGGCCGCCCAGGTGCAGAACGGCCTGTTGGACCGGTTTCCCAAGAGCGGGTTGAATGGGAAGGTCTCCCGGATCTACCGGGACGCCCGCCGGCTGTTCGGTCGGGGGCCCTATAAGGACCACCTCTGGCTGTCCCTGTTCCGGTGGGACGGCGGGGAGGAGGGGACCCGCCCGGTGTTTTGGTTTGAGCTGGCGCCGGAGGAGTGGAGCTACGGCATGGGCTTTTGGTGTTCCCAGCCCGTGGTGATGGCCAAGCACCGAGCCCGGATCGACCGGGACCCCAAGCCTCTTCTGCGGCTGGACAGGAAGCTGAAGAAACAGGAGGAGTTTGTCCTGACCGGCCCGGAATACAAGCGGGCCAAGACACCTGCGGAACCCCGGTTGGCCAGCTGGTACAACAAGAAATCCCTCACCGTCAGCCATGAGGAGCCGCTGAGCGAGCTGCTCTACACCCCGGAGTTGGCCGACCGGCTGGTGGAGGGGTTTGCCTTCCTGATGCCCTACTACGACTACTTTTCCACCCTTTGGGCTGACCCGGACCCCCGGGAGGAGAACTGACAGATGCAAAAAACGGACTGCCTTCGGGGCGGCACGCATAAAACAGCATAAGAATGTTTTCAGGAAACGGCGTAGCTTCGGCTATGCCGTTTCTCCGTTTTGCAGGTCAATCAGTAAAGACGCGGGGAGTATTCCTACAAGGTCATAGGAAATGTCAATCTGTTGTTCCCGATAACCCTTCGACTTGTCCGGCGCGTGAACATATACCGCCTTTACCATGTCGTTTAGGATAGTGGGTGTCAGCTCGTTCAAGTCGAGATACTTCCGCACCTTGCAGATAAACCTGTCGATATTCTCTGCCTGTTCCTCTTGTTCTGTAATTTCTTCATTCAACCGCAACAGCTTTTCCCGCAGTTCTTTCTGCTCCTGCTCGTAGTCGTCAGAGAGCATTTGAAATCTGCTGTCAGATAGTTTTCCGCCTACGTTGTCCTCATAAATACGCTTGAATAGTCGGTCAAGTTCTTCTATCCGTCGTTCTGCCTGCGTCAGTTGCCGACGCTTCGCCGCGAGTTCTCTTTTTGCTTCGGCTTTCTGCTTCGCACCCATAGCCTTGCGGAATTGTTCTTCATGGTTCGCAACACAGGCAATCGTCATTCTCATGTGGGCGAGTACGCCCCGTTCCAAGACAACGGCGCGGATAAAATGCGTCGCGCAAACCTCTTTCCCTTTGAGCCTTGAAGTAGAGCAGACAAAGTGGTCTTGCCTTGCTTCAAAGTTCCTGCTTGTGCAGTAATACAGCTTTTCACCGCAATCGGCGCAGCGCACAATGCCGGAAAACATATTTGTCTTTCCTGTCCTCGTCGGGCGGCGTTTGTTCTTCCGCAATTCCTGCACCCGCGCCCATGTGTCAGCGTCAATGATTGCTTCGTGGGTATTTTCAAACACAAGCCATTTTTCTTCGGGATTATTGCAGGTCTTTTTGCTCTTGTAGGACTGCTTGTAGGTTTTGAAGTTTACTGTATGCCCTTGATATTCCGGACGCTCCAAAATGTCGGCTATTGTATCGCCCGTCCAGTTAAAGGGATTATCCGGCGGCGCGTTCCTTGTCGCCCTGCCTGTCTGCTGAAAATGGATTGTCGGCGTTATGACTTTATCATCTTTCAGAATACGGGCAATCTGCGACGGCCCGTAACCGTCCAGACAAAGGGCGAATATCCGCTTGACAACTTCGGCAGCTTCGGGGTCGATAATCCACCGCTTTTTGTTTTCCGGGTCTTTCCTGTAGCCGTATGGCGGGTTGGTGCAGAGGTGTTCCCCCGCTTCGCCTTTTGACTTCATCACCGCGCGTATCTTCTTGCTGGTGTCTTTCGCATACCACTCGTTGATGATATTGAGAAAGGGGGTAAAGTCGCTGTCCTGCTGGTTTGCGCTGTCTATGCCGTTGTTAATAGCTATAAAACGCACGCCCTTTTCCACGAACAGGACTTCGGTATAAAATCCCACTTTCAGATAATCACGCCCAAGCCGCGACATATCTTCTTGTGTCAAGTAGGAACTAAAAAAATTTTGAGATTTTACAAGCCGTTCATAGGTGGGCAACCACCCGTGAACGGCTTGCTTCATCTCTATTGACCTTTGGCTTCGCTACGGCTGATCTGTTCTTCCGCAGCTACACGCAGATAAACCGCCACATTCATTTCTTTCCCTCCGTATCTTCATAGATGTCTCTGAACTTCCAGACGATCTCAATATTGTCGTGACCGTGAATGAAGATGGACTTGACGAACGAATGTGCCAACTCATAGGACAGAACGCTACTGTCTCTGTATGCGTCGCACACAGCTTCCAGCCGACTGTCTGAGCAGGATTGCTCTGAGTCAAGCGTCTGCATCCGCTCATGTTCCTGCCGGATTGCTTCCTCATTCTCGGCCAGTTTTGCATCAGCTTCCGCCTTCTGTTTACGATATTCCTCCCTTGTGATCAGACCGCTGGTATACTTCTCATAGAGCCGGAGCTTTGCGCTCTTGAGCTGATCGGACTGCTTCTGCAAATTGCGGATGCTGTCAGCGCACTCCCGGATTGCGGCTTTGCGGAGATCCCCGACCTCGCGGTTCTGGACGGCCTGTTTCTCGGCCAGCATGAGGTATTGACCGATGGCGTTATACACTGACGCTTCAATGACCTTTTCGTCGTAGCGTTCTCCAACTGGACAGTCTGTGTCACGGTCATGGGTGGAATGGCAGCACTGATAGGTGACGCTGCCATTTTTGCGCTTTCTCCGTGTCATAACCCGCTTGCAGTTCCCGCAGCACACCAGACCCTTGAGGGGATATTTCTGATGCTTCCGTACTGGCTTTTTCTCGCCGCCTCGGATGACGGATTGTGCCAGCTCAAACTCTTCTTTGCTGACAATGGCCTCGTGCATCCCATCGACGATAATCCAGTCTTCCTGCTCCTGTGCAATGCTCTTGCGTGTTCCGACACCACAGGACTTCCGCTTGTGTCCCACGGTTGCGCCGGTGTAGACATAGCTGACCAGCAGCTTGTAGACCATAGCAGCTGTCCAGCTTACTTTCTCGCTCATCCGGCTGAACTTCTTTTTGTCGGGATGCTTGGTGCGGAAATACTGTCCCGGCGTCGGGGTGTTGTCATCATTCAGGCCAAGGGCAATCTGCGAGGTGTTTCTGCCCAGCAGCGCCTCATCGAAAATTCTGCGGACGATGTTTGCCGCCTCCGGGTCAAGCTTGAGCTTGTTGCGGATCGTGGGATGCAGAACATAACCATAGGGGGCATAACCGCCCACATACTTGCCTTGTTTCATCATCTGTACTTTTGCCGAAGTGGTTTTGACCGAGAGATCTTTGCTGTATGCCGCGTAGATTATGCTGCGCATCACCACCTCAAGGCCACCCGTGGTTCCCTTATAATCCTCGCTGTCATAACCGTCGTTGATGGATATGAAGCGAACGCCCATGAAGGGAAAGGTGCATTCCAGATAGTTTCCGGTCTCGATATAGTCACGAGAAAAGCGGGAGAAGTCCTTGACGCAGATCAGATTGATTTCCCCGCGCTTCACTTTTTCCATCATGGCGGTGAACTGTGGACGCTGGAAGTTTGTGCCGGTGTATCCGTCATCAGCGAACTCCAAGCGCGGACACTGAGAGAGCGTGGGCGATTCATCCAGATACCGGTTGATGAGCATACGCTGGTTGGAAATGCTGTCGCTTTCGGACTTGCTGCCGTACCCCGTATCTTCGTCGGCCAGAGAGAGGCGAATGTAGATGCCAATGGTGTAATCCGCTGCTGGATTCCTGCCTTTGCTGTTCAAATCACATCGCCTCCTGTACTTCCTTGATGCTCTGGACGGTCAGCGCATAGAGATCGCCATACTTCATGACCAGCTCCACCGCGCCGTTTTCATGGACTTTGACCAGTTCAACAGACTCGTCTACCAAATCCTGCGTAAGCTGTGTGGCCGAGCTGACCGACTTCATCAGCGTGATCCACTTGTTGTCCAACGACATAGCCTCACTGAACTTGCCTCTCCGCTGGACAGCCTCGTCCAGACGGCGGGAATAGTCTGCATACTGTTCGTCGTAGCTCTTCTTGGCAAAGGTGTATTCCTCTTCATCCAGCAACCCTTCGGCATAATCCTCATAGAGCCGGGTGCGTTTCTTGGACAAGCCGCTCAGCTTGAGGTTCAGGCTGGTAATCTGGCCATTCAGCCTATCTCGGATGTTTTTCTCACCTTCGCTGCCTCTGAGCTTATCCAGCAGCCGGTCATAATCCAGTGCGGCCTTGACCTGGAGCTGGATCGCGGCAAGGACATTGGCTTCCAGCGTATCTTGCCGGGTGTAGTGTGCGGTACAGGGATCATAGCGCCGGTTGACGCTGCTGCTGCACTCGTAAAAGGCATACCATGCGCCCCTTTTGTCCTTGTCGATTTTCTTCCTGTGATAGTACATCTTCCGGCCACAGTCCGCACAGATGATTTTGCCTTCAAAGAGATTGATAAGCGTTGCCCGGATTGCCGCAGATTGTTTCATCTTGGATTGCCTTGCTTGCGATGCCGCCGTTATAATGTCCTGCACCTTCTGAAAGTCCTCACGGGAGATGATTGGCTCATGGGTGTTGGGAAAGACGATCCATTCGTCTTTGTCCTTGACATTGTGGGACTTGATGCCCTTGTAGATGGCCTTCATGGAGCGCCCGAGGACGGTATCTCCGACATAGTGCGGATTGGTCAGGATGCCGTAGAGCGTCGAACTGCTCCAACCCTTGCAGGAGCATCCATCCCCGGTACGGGTTCCGGTCTGCCGCTTGCGCAGCTCGGTGTTTGGTGCGCCCAAGCGGTCAAGCTCATCAAGGATCGTCGGGATTGACCGGCCTTCAATTTTCCATTGGAACATCAGGCGCACATACTGGGCGACCTCTTCATCAATGACCATGTTCCTTCGAGTCTCATCCCAACGATACCCATACGGAAGATTACGCTTTCGGAAAGTACCTTGCTCCATCTGCGCTTTCAATGCGGTGGATACCTTTCGTGAGATGTCCTTGGAGTACAGGGCATTGATCATGTTTTGCAGTGGGATGAACAGGCTTTCGTTGGAGCCATCCGTATCAAAGCTGTCGTACAGTTCCTTGATAGCAATGAACCGGAGGCCGATCTGGGGGAAAATGCGTTCCAGATAGGTTCCTGTCTCAATGTAGTCACGGCCAAAGCGACTGAGATCGCGGACTACCAGACATTTGACCCTGCCGCTCTTGATGTCAGTCATCAGGCGGTTGAACTCCGGCCTGTCGAACACCGTACCGGTTCGGCCATTGTCCACATAGGTATCAATCAGATTCAGATACGGGCGCTCCGCGATGTAGGACTTACAAATCTCTATCTGATTGGCGATGACATCCACCTGTTCCGACTTACCGCTGTTCTCCACGGAAAGACGGGCATAAATGGCTGTCGGGAAAATCTGTACCGGGGCGACTTCCATGACCGGTTCAGTAGCCACAGCTTTTCTGCTTTTTCGTGCCATTTGCTCACCCCTCCTTTACACGGCAATGGCAAGTTCATCGGCATATCCGAGAACATATTCAAGTGTCTGCTGGTACTCATCTCTGTATTTGAAGATGATTTCAATGGTGTGGTTTTCGTGGATCAGGATGCGGTCTACCAGCGCCATCAGGACGCGACGGTTCAGCTCTTCGATATTCTCATACTGCTTAAAAAGCGTGACCCAGTTCCGTTCCGTGGTGCCAGTAGTCACCGTCTGCTTCATCTCTTTTCTGACCCGCAGAAGCGCCTCCTGCTTATCCTCAATGATTTTGGTGTAGCTGTTTCGGAACTCAAAGTATTCCGCTTTGTCAATCACCCCATCCGAGAGGTCTTCATAGAGCCGCAGCTTGAGCTTCTGATAACGCTCAATTTCCTCTTCCAGCTTGGTAATCTGCGCTTCGTAGTTGAACGCTTTGCGGTTCTGGGACGGAAGACGCTCAATCATGGCCAGTGCATTTTCCAGATTGATGACAAGCTCAATCTGATCATGAATAGCGCGGAACACCTTTTCCTCAACCTCTTTGGCGCTGATGCTGTGGGGGCTGCAGGTCCGGCTTCTCTTGTTGGCAGAGCAGACATAGTAGATGTACTTTTTGGACTTGGAGGGTACGGTCTTGCGGATCATAGTCTGCTGGCAATCGCCGCAGAACAGAAAGCCGGAAAACAGGTGCGCTTCTTCCTGATCGGGAGAGCAGCGCATATCCCGCCGCAGCATGACCTTGACAGCCATGAAGTCCTCGTATGAGACAAGGGGTTCGTGAGCGTTCTCGACCTTTACCCACTCGGTCTCATCTTTGCTCTGCACCACGCGGACTTTATAGTTGGGAGTTCCGCGTTTGCCTTGCGCCAGTACGCCAATATATACCTCATTGGTGAGGATACGCTGGACAGCCTTGTAAGTCCACTTGGCGGTTTCGCCGGTTTTGAAGACGGTATCAAACCGTACACCGGCTGACTGCTTATACTCCATCGGGGAGAGAACGCCCATCTGGTTGAGCCGATCTGCAATCCGTCCGATGGAGATGCCATCCTTGTACAGAGAGAAAATCATCTGCACATACTCGCTGACCTCTTCATCCACAATCAGCTGATTCTTGTTCTCCGGTGATTTCTTATATCCGTAGGGTGCAAATGCCCCAACAAACTCACCGTTCTTCTGCTTGACCTCCAAGCTGGAACGGATTTTCATAGAAATATCCTTGCAGTAGGAATCGTTAATCAAGTTCTTGAAGGGAATGACAAAGGAATCCGACTGAGGATCGCCGGTCAAGCTGTCGTAAGCATCATTGACCGCGATGAAACGGATGCCAAGCTGGGGAAAAATCTTCTCAAGGTAACGGCCACCGTCGATATAGTTTCTCGAAAAGCGGCTGAGGTCTTTGACCACAATGCAATCAATCCTGCCCTTGCGGATTGCCTCTTCCAGCTTCTTGAAGTTCGGACGATTAAAGGAAACGCCGCTGTACCCATCGTCAATGAACGGGTCGCAGACCACTTCCAGATCGTCGTGCCTTGCGATATAGTCTTCGCAGATCGCCCTTTGGCTGGCGATGGAGTTGCTTTCCAACTTATCTCCATCTTCACGGGACAGTCGGCAGTAAATCGCCGTCCGGTAAACCTTTTTCGGCATAAAAATAACCTCCGTTTTTCTGTTTGGTGTGATACATCAAATCAGAAAGACGAAGGCTCTGCTTCTCAATATGTGGAAGACACAAAATAGCCCCATGACCATCTCGGCAAGCGGCTTGTCCATATCTTCTTTTTTGACCTGATCGGATTATATCACATCGCTGCGTCGTTGTCGATAGAACCGGGAAAAAGATTCAGATTGTTCATAATCACAGACCTCGCAGATAATTTTCCAGACAGTCCTCAATCGTGGTGGCTGTGTTCGTGAAGCTGATCTTCACAACGGTCTTGCCATCCAGATAACAGTAGGGATTTTTGATCTGCTGGATAAAATCACGCAGCCGTTCCTCCCTCGGTGCCGAAGGGTCAAGCCGGACGCTGCTGCGCTGCATGAGCGTACTACGGTCAACTGTTCTGGGATCAATACTCTTCATGGCTTCAACGCCCATCATATCGTAAACACCTCCTGATGCGATGCGGTTGTTTCAGGACAAAGGGATATGGCAGAGCGTCTCGCAGCGTGGCCGCTCAACGCTCTGCCACATAGTTTTCATCCTGAAAACTTGTGTATTGCGTGTTGCTAAATAGGTTTGTTTCAAGTTCCGGCATATTTGCAGCTCGCGCCCCTGCCAGAAGAGCTATACAGCTCCGGGAATGCTACGGACTACCAACGGCGAATTGGTATCACGGGAATCTCACCCCTCCGAGGAACGCTCCGAGCCGCCCCCTGCAACCAAGGGACGGGAGTATCATTGTACCCTGAATCTGCATCATCGCAATCAGCCGCACCATGCGGTGTTCAGGCTCTCTGTTGATCGCTCGCTCCGGTCAGGGAGGTCATGGCGGCAGAAGCCAAGTTGCTACGCAGAAACGGAAAGATCCGCAGCACTGAACTATTCACTTTTCAAGGTGCTGTGAAGAGGTCCTTTATCCCTCTTCACCCTACAACGGACATCGACACGCAAAAACTTGGCACCCCCTCAGAAAAAATTTTTTGCTTTTTTTCTGACAGCACCGACAAGCTTGCACACGCGAGATACAGACAAGCCGGAGACCTCTGCATACTGCTGTTGACTCTTACCGCCCTGAACGCAGTGGAGGTACACATCCCGCTCTTTCGCAGTCAGCGTCTTGAGGAAATCCTGCTCAAGCTGCTTCATGATCACATCCTCCGCGTAGTCGTGCGGGTCTTCCAGCCACGCCGGGCTCATATCCTCGCCCCCTTCAAAGCTGACAAAATCGAGGGACAGGACTGTTGCGGTGGCTTCCTCAGCCCCGGGAACCGGCGCACCCGTCATCTTGCGTCGCATCCACTTTTCTTCGGCACGGAGGGCTTTCATGACCTCGCGGTCTACCTCCGTGACCTCGCCGGTGCTTTTGATCCGCACCATGCACTTTCCATCCTCCGTAGTCCAGAGATCATAGTCGAACTCAACTGGGGTTTTCGGGATTCCTTTCATTGCTTCGTCCTTTCCGCTGGCGCGAAGCAGCGGAAAGACGAGGCAAAAAAAAGCCGCATGACGGTGAGTCATAATCCCATACCGAAAAAACAGAGGTTTCTATTCAGAAACTCTGTTCATGCGGCATTAGGAAGACTCACCAATCAGCGGCTCCACAGCACAGCTATCAATATTTATTTGTTAATCTCTGCCTTTATCTGTTACGATAAAAGCGGAGTTTTAACCGTCTCATACTGAGGACATCAAAGACGGTTTCGCGTCCACAGCGTTTACATTTTGCTTGGACATGACCTCGTGTGTCCTCAAAAACAGCGATTGCGTTATGTTGGCAGTAGGGGCATTTCACCATGCGTGTCTTCTGAGAGACAATCGCACGACGCGCCCGTTTGATTTTCTCCTGCATCTCCAAAGAGGGTTCTGTGACCCGGATGTCTTTTGCCATCACCACACCTCCAACGGATCAGTATATTCCCGGTACGGACGATCCTCGATATAGCCAAGCTGCCGTAACCGGATCACAGCTGCCGACTTCGATACGGCGAGCTGCTGGCACAGCAGAGATAAGGATAACTTATCGCGGTATGCGAATACCCCCTCATAGTTGATCAATTTTTTGCCACCGGCGAAATACCACATGGCAAGGTCGATTTCTTTCTGCGGCATCAGGATCGCCGCGCCGAGAACATTGGCCTGCCATTCATTCCAGTCCTCGCGGGTCTTCAAGTCCCGGAGAGAATAGGCTGTACGGGCTGAGTATTTCTTCACATAGGCTGACTGCGCAGCTTCGCTTTCCATCTGGAACAAAATCTGATGGGCGCATTCATGGGCAAGAGTAAAGCGTCTCTTACCGCAAAGCTTGTGGACTTGTCCCGGCTGAATAAAACTGACATCCAACAGAATTTGATTTTTCCTGAGTGGAATGGTTCGCTTCACGCCCATCTCTTCTATGATGTACTCAGTGTCCGCATAGGCGGTCAGGCCGCAGATGCTTCCATCCGGGGACAGACGGGTAAACGACACATTCATGTCGAGGTATTCCTTGGCGAACTGGTCAATCGGTGTCCCTCGCGCCATACGCCGGGTGCCTTCGGTTTCACTACCGAAAAAGAACTCATTGAAGTCCTTGGTCACGGCTACTGCAATTTCTTCGATTTTCTTCTGAGATAAAATCATCGTCAGGTCCCTTTCGCTTCAACGAACCACTTGCTTCCCTCCTGAAAGAGATAGGATTCCTTGCCACGGATCAGCACCGTGTAACGAATGCCGCCGCCTCCTACCTTCTTGGAAGAAGCGCGGCACTTATAGAGTATCTGATCAATCTGAAAAATCAGTCCGTTTTCCCACCGGATGAAGCGCGGATGGAACACACCCTCCTGATCCACATCCAGATTGACCGAGACATAGGCTTTCCTGCACTGTACGCTCATGTTCCTCACTCCTTGCTGCGCATAACGGGCAGGACACCGGCAATCCTCTTATTGCCCGGTGTCCATTATCAATTTCAAGCCAAACGAAAACTATTTTGCATTTCCGGCTTGCGCCCTCTTGACGAAACACGCAAACCGATATACAATAAATGCGTAAGGCGATTACGCAATATCATTATACGAAAGCCGATTGCTCATGTCAAGTGGTTTTGAGCAAAAAGCGCAAACAGATTACATATTATCACACTTACAGGTAGGAGGATATGCTATGAGGTTCGGAGAAAAGCTCCGCGCGTTGCGCAAGGAAAAGGGGCTTACTCAGGCTGAACTTGCGAAGCTGGCGGGAGTAGGTCTCAAGACCATCACCAACTATGAAAAGGGTAGCACATACCCCCAGAACCGCGAAGTTTACAGCATTCTTGCCCGGATTCTCGGATGCGATGCAGACTATCTGCACAACGAGGGCGATGACTTCATCGCTATGGCCGGACAGGAATACGGCTATCGCGGCAAGAAGGGCGCTGAACGGCTGCTGAAAGAAGTACGGGGTGCTTTTTCCGGCGGTGAGATGGCTGAGGAAGATATGGACGAGCTGATGCTTGCCATTCAGGAAGCCTACATTGATGCGAAGAAGCGCAACAAGAAGTACACGCCGAAAAAATATCTGAAATCGAAGGGAGAAGCGAAGTGAGTCCGCCGTATAGGACTTTTCTTCTGCTATACTGAGACTGTACCATTCTGCCCGGAAGGGGTGATACCACTATGCTGATTCGAGCCGAGGAAGCCATTCAAAAGGCCAACCGTGTTGTGCGGCAGTGCGGCACAAGGAACGCTGACCGGATTGCGCGGGAGCTGGGGCTGATCGTTATGCCCCGTGATTTCTCCCGTCAAAAAGGCGCGTATATAGTCATTGAACGCAACCGATATATTTTCATCAACAAGCATCTTGACCCCGTGATGCACGACATTGTTCTGCTCCATGAGATCGGACATGACTGTCTCCATCGCAGAGAAGCAATTCAAGTCGGCGGGTTGCAGGAGTTCAACATCTTTGACATGAGAGACCAACGCATGGAATACGAGGCAAATATGTTTGCTGCGCAGATCGCCCTTCCAGATGAGGAAATTCTGGAATACATATACGGCGGCTATGATGTCGGCCAGATTGCACGAGCCATGTGTTCCGATATAAATTTGGTGGCACTCAAGGTCTCAGAGCTAAACACGCGGGGGTATCGCTTCCGCGAACAGGAACACCGGAGCAACTTCTTGAAATGAACGAGGTGGTATGGGATGGACTATCGACGGTATCTTGAAAGAGCAATCGCAATTTTCAACGAAAACATGGATACCGATTTTTCCATCGACAATGTTGTACTGGGCTATTTAACTGCGGCCAACCAGAAACAGGTATTTGAACGCTTCTGCGCCGAGCATTTCCCCCACCGTCTGGATGACCGCTATGAGGAAGAGGGCTACTTCGATTTCTATGCGTCGGCTTTCGTTTCTGAGGAACCCGGAGCTAAAGATGGCATTCTCCTTCATACCGATATTTCATATACACCCGCAGAATTGATCCATGTTTTGCTTCATGAGCTGGCTCACATCTATTGTCTGCACAATGAGTTGGATGGTGCAAGCTTCTACAACACCTATTGTGAGGGATATACGGATAATTCCATAGAGGACGGTCAGATAAACGCCGGTTACGGTGTGTGGCGGGAGTGTATCGCAGAGATTATAGCCAGAGAACTTGACGATAACTGGGATATTCTGACCCTTGAAACGATAAAGCCGATGTTGGCACAGTTCCAGCAGGAACTTGTTCCGAACAGCGGGAAGTTCGCCATGAGCCAGATCCTCGTCGAAGTGATGACAAGCGTTGAGGTGGAAACGACCACGGAATGGGAAACGGCCAAGAAGCGCATCGAAAAGCTGGGACTGTTCAATCTGCCTTCTGAAATGGCGCTGATGGAGCTTATTTTCAAGCAGCTTCGGGGACCGCTGATCGCGATTGAGGTTGATTTCATCTCAGAAGTCGGCTTTCTGTATCTGGAAACGATCTCCATGACCATGCTGAACAGTTTGGGCAACAGGCTGATGGAGAACTGACGCATCAAACAGGATGACAAACCGAAAAGGAGAAAAACGAAATGAAATATTTGCTGTATCGTTCCTTTGGGAATCTGGACATGGATGTGAAAAAGCACGAGCTGGTTGCCGTGGAGTATGGTAAGGACATCTATGATGTGACAGACGCTCTGATTAAGGCAGCAGCGGATGATCTGGCTGGTATGCCTGAATATGAAAAATATGAAACTGCTGCGTATGCTCCTGAACCGGTGAAGGATTTTCGCAGAGTTAGGCGTTATGCCTATGAAATGATGGGTATTGTATATCCCACTCATGGCGACAAAAATATCTTGATTGATTTTGGCATTGTGGAGGAAGCGGAATGAGCAGAGAGGAACCGTATTATATCCCAATGCCGGAGGAATACGGACGCAGAAGGCTTAATGCGCTCTATCGGGAGATTCCATTGAAGGACACCACTTCGCGGCTTCTGCGGAAGTATTTTAATGCTGCTGCGAACCTGTATGGCATTATCCCCCTGCGTAAGCTCTATGGGATCATCACTTCTCAGAATAAATCGCTGGTGACAAAGGAAGAGTTTCTTGCTTTTGCAGAAATCGCAAGGCATGAATGCGAGGACTATTATATCCTTGGTAAATCCGAACTCTATTACGACGGTTCTGACACCGATCTGATGGAGTATGAAGTCATAGATATAATGCTGATCGACGAGAACCTTGACCCATATCATGAAATCCTGCGAGGACATCAGGGAAAGTCCTACTATATACCAAGCAAGAAGGAGTTTCTTGCTTACGAAAATCCCTTCTACTGTGAGGATACCCCGGAAGCGGCTGCGTTCCGAAACTTTCTCCTGTCCAAAACCACATTGCAGGAAGACATGATGGATGCTGTGTTTACCGACATCTATTGCGGTGTCCGCTGCATGAACGCAGGATTTCAGGAGGTAATGAATCGACTGAATGATGTTGGTGTGGCATTCAAGCGCAAATCGGATGTAAGCACTTTTTCTGAGGTGTATACAGCATTCCACAATCGTGTGCGGATGCAGTACAACCGAGGTCACACCCCGGATGAACTTTTTGCCTTACTTCCCCCGGAAGAACGCATCCCGAAATCCATCTCCCTTGGTCCGAACATCCGTCAGGCAATCTCAGATGGCACCATGAACCCCAACGAGCTGCGGCAAGGCATTTTGACTATGGATATGCCCAGCGAAGAGCTGCGGATGAATTTCTTGAAACAGCTCGCAGAAATTGAGGCTGCAACAAAGCCTAAGAAGGTAGGACGAAATGATCCCTGCCCATGCGGAAGCGGGAAGAAATACAAAAAGTGCTGCGGGCGGTGATGTGTATGAGAATCAAGCTGCAAACAGTCATAGATGCAATCGAACAGGTCAGCGATGCTTATATGATGCTCTACGATACCAAAACCGGCGAAACAGTTTATCTGCCCGATGTATGGATTACTGGGGAGACAGACGAAGAGCTTGCCAAACTGGTTGAGAACGAACCAGAACGATTTCTCCAATTCCCGACAAAATATGAAATCCACGAATACAGCATTATGGAGTCCTTTGTGGACTATCTTCCACCGGGCAGGATCAAAAGCGAGCTGAGCAGCACAATACGCGGGAAGGGCGCGTTCCGGCGTTTCAAGCAGTCTATCCGTTTTCATGGAATCGAGCAGTTGTGGTATGACTACAAAGCCAATGCCTATCGAGAACTTGCCGAACGCTGGTGCAGAGACTTTGAAATCGAATTTGAATGAAATACGATAACCAAATTTCAGGAGGTGTTCGTATGGACAATACCGTATTTGAGCGAAACTATGAAAAGCCACAGGAAGACATGGAATATTGTACTGCTGTTTTTGAACAGGCCGTTGAGGGCGGTTTTTTTCAGCGGTACTGTGACATGGTGGATAAAGTCCCTAAAATGCTCAATCCGCAGGATAAGGAAAACTACGAATACTTGGTAAACCGCTGCGATCAATATGCAAAACGACACTATGGCAGAATTTCCGCTGTTGTGGATTACGAAAGGTGGGATTCCAAGATCAACCTCTATCTTCCCATGCTGGAATTTGCCACCGAAGAAGATATGCTGTTGCTTCGGGATATTGGGGAGAAAGCTCACTATGTGAACATCACGCAGCAGCCAGATGGCAAGTTCCGGCTTCATATTATGATCAATTACTTTGACCCGATGATGTCAGATGTAGAAGCTGAGTTTATAAAGTATAAGGCGCTTGAACAGGATGAGAAGTTGGCTTCCATGTTTCAAATGCCTGAACTTTCTCTGGAAGACAATGAAGTTATACAGCGCATGAAAGTAATATTAGACCGATTTGATGAGGAAACAGCCGTGGACAGAACAACTGCTTTTAAGGCTGTCCTTGACCATATTGAAAAAATGGATGCGGAATCCAAAACACTTGAACACATGGCAGAAATGCTTGAAGCTTTGCTCGATAAGGTTTTAGAAGAAGAAAACGGAGAGGATTTATCATGAGCAGAAAATTGGTAGCATATTTTTCCGCAACCGGTACAACCGCAAAAGTTGCAGAAACTTTGGCCGATGCAATCGGTGCAGACATTTATGAAATTGAGCCGGAGATTCCCTATACGGAGGCCGATCTGAACTGGCGGGATGCTAACTCTCGAAGTTCATTTGAAATGAATGACCCTCATTCTCGTCCGGCTATTGCAGGAAAGCGTGACAATATGAGCGATTATGACACAATCTTTGTTGGCTTTCCGATTTGGTGGTATGTCTCTCCGACCATTATTAACACCTTCCTTGAAAGCTATGATATGGCAGGAAAGACCATTATCCCGTTTGCCACTTCCGGCAGCAGTGGTATGGGTAAGGCCAATGAAAAGCTGCTTGTCAGCTGCACAGGAGCAAAACTGCTGGACGGCAAGGTGTTCAAGAGCAATGTCAGCAAGGCTGAGATGAATCAGTGGGTGCAGTCCTTCGGCATTTAAGGAGTTTAGACAATGGCTATTCTCATCCATCTCTATTACACCGGTCAGCAAGGAAGCGCAAAGCGGTTTGCGCAGGAAATGCTGGACAGCGGAACCGTACAGGCCATCCGTGCTGAACCCGGCAATTTGCGGTATGCGTATTTCTTCCCTATGGAAGAGCCAGAAACGGTGCTTCTGATGGATATGTGGGAGGATCAGGCAGCGCTTGACCGCCATCATGCGTCCCCCATGATGGAAACCATCACCCGGCTGCGGAAAAAATATCAGCTGTCCATGAGAGTGGAGCGGTATCTTGTGGACAGTGAGGGAATCCCCGAAAAAGACAAGGAATTTATGGTGAAGGCGTAAAGGGGTCAGTGAGGTGTATAGGCTATGCCATTACAAATCGTCAGAAATGACATTACCAAAATGAAGGTGGATGCCATCGTCAATGCGGCCAACAGCTCCCTTCTGGGCGGTGGCGGTGTGGACGGGTGCATCCATCGCGCCGCGGGGCCGGAACTGCTGGCCGAGTGTGAGACGCTGGGCGGCTGTAAAACCGGCAGCGCAAAGCTCACAAAGGGGTACAAGCTCCCCTGCAAGTATGTGATCCATGCCGTGGGTCCCCGATGGCGTGACGGGAAGCATGGTGAACGGGAGCTGTTGGTCTCCTGCTACCGCACCTCCCTTGCGCTGGCGAAAGAGGCTGGTTGCGAGACGGTGGCCTTCCCGCTGATTTCCTCTGGTATCTACGGCTACCCCAAGGCCGAAGCCCTCCGGGTGGCAATCGAGACCATCAGCGACTTTCTGTTGGAACATGAGATGACCGTGTATATCGTCATCTTTGACAAGGCTGCGTATCAGATCGGCGGCAAACTGTTTGCGGACATCGAAGCCTTTATTGATGACCATTATGTAGAGCAGCACAGCGACACCGATGCGGAATTCCGGCGCAGACGAGCTGCCTTGCAGCAGGAAGAGCTTGCGTCAGAGGAAAGCCTTGATTTTGCTGTCTGTGGATCGGCTCCCTGTGAAGCCCCCTCCTTGCTGGCCGCTCCTATGGCGGCAAAGTCGCTGGACGAGGTAATGGCGCAGATCGACGAGAGCTTTTCTGAAATGCTGCTGCGGAAGATCGACGAGCTGGGTATGACGGATGCGCAGTGCTACAAGAAGGCCAACATTGACCGCAAGCTGTTCTCCAAGATCCGTTCCGACAAGCACTACAAGCCCTCCAAGCCAACGGCTATTGCTTTCGCTATTGCTTTGGAGTTGTCGTTGGATGAGACGAGGGAACTGCTGATGAAGGCCGGGTTTGCCCTGTCCCACTCTAATAAGTTTGACATCATCATCGAGTTCTTTATTACCAAGGGCAACTACAATGTCTTTGAGATCAATGAGGCGCTGTTCGCCTTTGACCAGAGTTTGGTTGGAGCATGAATAATCAGAGGCATAGCCAGTGAACAAGCATCGTTTCGGCAGTATGTAGCGAACGGAAGGGAGGCCACCGGAGCATGAAGCAACGCACTTACATTGCAATCGATCTCAAAAGCTTTTACGCCTCGGTGGAATGCCGGGAGCGCGGTCTTGACCCGATGGACACCAACCTCGTTGTCGCAGACGAAAGCCGCACCGATAAGACAATCTGCCTCGCGGTCACACCCTCCTTAAAGTCCTATGGCATCTCTGGGCGTGGACGGCTCTTCGAGGTCAAGCAGCGGGTTAAGGAAGCCAATGCCGGACGGCGGCACGATGCTCCCGGCAGAATGTTGGAGGGTAAATCCCATTTCTTCTCTGAGCTGCAAGAAAATCCGAAGCTGGAAATCGACTTCATCATCGCCCCTCCCCGGATGGCCTACTACATGGAATACAGCACCCGGATTTACGAGGTCTACCTGAAATACATCGCCCCAGAGGACATCGTGGTCTACTCCATCGACGAAGTGTTTATGGATGTGACCGATTACCTTGCCACCTACAAGCTGTCCGCACATGACCTTGCCATGAAAATTATTCTGGATGTCATTGAGACAACCGGCATCACGGCCACGGCTGGGATCGGCACTAACCTCTTTCTCTGCAAGGTGGCAATGGACATTGTGGCGAAGCACATCCCGGCAGATGAAAACGGAGTGCGCATTGCCCAGCTGGATGAGATGACCTACCGGCAGACCATGTGGTCACACCAGCCCCTCACCGACTTCTGGCGGGTAGGCCGTGGCTATGCGAAGAAGCTGGAAGAGCATGGGATGTTCACGATGGGTGATGTGGCGCGGATGTCCGAGCGCAACGAGGACTTGCTGTATCAACTTTTTGGAAAAAATGCAGAACTGCTGATCGATCATGCGTGGGGCTGGGAGCCGACTACCATTGAGGCAATCAAGGCATACCGGCCAAGCTCCAACAGCTTAGGTTCAGGGCAAGTGCTTCACTGCCCCTATGATGCTGAAAAGGCAAGGCTTGTCCTGCGGGAGATGGCAGATATGCTTTCTCTGGATTTGGTGGACAAGGGGCTTGTCACCGATCAGCTGGTGGTGACGGTGGGCTACGACATTGAAAATCTCACCGACCCAGCCAGAAAAGCGAAGTATCATGGCGCAGTTGTGAAGGATCATTACGGAAGGCAGATCCCCAAACACTCCCACGGCACAATCAATCTGGATGGATACACGGCCTCCACCAAGAAGATTATGTCTGGCGCAGCGGAGCTGTTTGACCGCATCGTGGATCAAAACCTTCTCATCCGAAGACTGAATGTTGTGGCAAACCATGTCCTCCCGAAAGAGTCTGCACCGGGGAAAAACGAGGGCTTTGAGCAGCTTGATCTGTTTACCGACTATGCCGCACAGGAGGCGCAGCAGGAACAAGAGCAGCACGAATTAGAGCGTGAGCATAAAATGCAGAAGGCCATGCTGACCATCAAAAAGAAGTTCGGAAAGAATGCTATCCTCCGGGGAATGAACTATGTGGAGGGTGCGACGGCCAAAGACAGGAACGAGCAGATCGGTGGTCATAAGGCTTGATCGGATAATACGCGAAAATTGCAAATGCTGTTATGGTCAGAAGTTGGCCGATTACAAAACAGGAGGCTCACGAAATGGAGAAGCATGATTTATTAGTTCTGAATGAACTGACCGAGTCCGGCAGTAATTTAAGACCGAGCATACAGGTAGAACACGCCCTTGCAGAAATCAAGGATTCATACCAAACACCACCTCTGGCAAAAATCCCTTTTACGGAGATCGCTGCGCTCGGAGGCTCGTTTGCCGGTGTTGTTGAAACAATGGCAACTCCGGCAGCAGAAGGACTTTATCGCTGTGTGTTCCCCAAAGGAATAACCGGAACATTGGCTATGGCTAAGGATGGATCGGGTGCGCTGGGAACTATCATGAATGATGGCATTGTCGGTCAGGCAAGATGGATTCCCGTTGACAAGGCAATCGGACCGGCTTGCTTCAAAGCTGCTTTGGTTGCGGTAGCAGTTCTTGCCGTTGTCAAGCAAGTACAGGATATAAAGGACGGTCAGAAAGAGATCGTCAGCATACTTGAGAGGGACAAAAAATCGCAGCTTCTTGCGGACTATGACCTGATTGCATCTTACATGGATGACTACAAGTTCTATTGGGAGAACGAGGCAAGTCTTGTGGTCAATCTTAATCAGGTGAAGAACATAAAGCGCAATGCTATGAAAGACCTACGCTCCTATATTGAACAGCTCGAAGGAATGTTGTCCGCAAAGAAGAGCCTTTTGAAGATGCAGACTGCATCCTATAAAATCGGGCAGATTCTTGACCGCTTCGTTCATTACAAGCTGGCTCTCCATGTCTTCGTGCTGTCTGAGTATATGGAGGTAATGCTGTCAAAGAACTTCCAAGCTGAGTACCTGGATAAGATTGAGAGTGAGATCAGAGAAAACGCTATGAAGTTCCGTGATCTTTACACTGCTTGCTTCGATAAGATTGAATTGCTCAAGAAGGAGGCAGTAACTACTCAGGCTGCGAATAAGTTGGCTGATATGTCTCGCTCGGTAGGCAACATCATCGGGAAGATTCCTCTGGTAAAAGACGGTCCTGTCGATGAGTTCCTTATTGGTGTTGGAGATTCCATCAGCGACGCAGAAAAGAAACGGTTAGAAAAAACGCTCGCGTTCTTCATTCAGTACAAGGACAGTGGACTTGCTCCGATTGCTGAACACATCGCTACAATCAATCATCTGTCCAACAAGCCCGTCGTAATGCTCTATGACAAGAAAGTTCTCTGCTTTCACGAGCTTAAAGATGCAGTGTAAATAATGCAAAGGAGGGATGTGCTGCATGGGAAAATACGATGACATTATCAATCTTCCTCACCATGTCTCGCAAACCAGACCGCAGATGTCCATGATAGATCGTGCAGCACAATTCTCTCCCTTTGCTGCTCTTACCGGGTATGATGCCGCCATTAAGGAGACCGGGCGGCTCACAGATACGAAATTAGAGATTGGCGATGAAGAGCGTGATGTGCTGGATCGGAAACAGCAGTATCTCCAAAAGATCGTTGCCGATAGACCGGAGATCACTATTACCTACTTTGTCCCTGATGAGAAGAAGGCCGGAGGCTCCTATACATCCCTCACCGGCAATCTGAAACGGATCGATTACTATGAGCGATTGTTTGTTCTGACCGATGGGACGAAAATCCAGCTGGATGAGATCGTCGATATAGAGAGCGATTGCTTTCGGGGCGTTTTGTGATTGTCGCTTGCCATGCGACCAACAGAATAAGTGTTTTTCGTATAATGTGGCTGTAAGGTGAAAACCAAGCAGCCATTTTTTATGCGGAGGGTTACATGATGAAAAAGAACTTGACGGAAATTATCTTTATTCTTGACCGCAGCGGCTCCATGAGCGGACTTGAAGCAGATACCATTGGTGGCTTCAATTCTATGATTGAGAAGCAGAAAAAGGCAGATGGCGAAGCTATGATCTCCACTGTCCTCTTTGACAATGTGAGCGAGGTCATTCATGACCGGGTGAGCGTTCTGGACATCCAGCCTATGACCGACAAGGACTACACTGTGCGTGGATGCACTGCTCTGCTGGATGCAATCGGCGGGGCGATCCATCATATCGGGAACATCCACAAGTATGCACGAGCCGAGGATGTCCCGGAGCATACCCTGTTCGTCATCACAACAGATGGCATGGAGAATGCAAGCCGCCACTATAACGCCGAGCGCGTCAAGCAGATGATTGAGCGGCAGAAGGCTCGCTACGGCTGGGAGTTTCTGTTCCTTGGTGCCAATATTGACGCGGTGGAGACTGCAAGGCATTTCGGTATCGGGGCGGATCGCGCTGTAAACTATCACTCCGACAGCGCAGGGACGCAGCTCAACTATGAGGTCTTGAGCGAAGCCATCTGCGCTGTCCGTGGCAGTGTGCAGCTGGGGGCAGATTGGAAAAAACGAATTGATGAGGACTTTGAAAGCCGTGGGACAGGTGGCAGAAATTCATGAGGACAATTACCGTAAAAGGCGTTGGCAGTATTTCTGCGAAGCCGGACTACATCATGCTCTCGCTTAACATTGATTCCACCGATAAGGAGTATGAGAAGGCTTTACAAAAGGCAACCGAGCGAATCCACTTACTTCAAAAAATGGCGCAGCAAAATAACTTTGATGACGGGAGTCTAAAAACAACAAGCTTTCGTGTTACCACGGAATACGAAAATGTGAAGGAACGAAGTGGAAATTATAGGCGAGAGTTTGCGGGCTACTGCTGCTCATACCGTCTGAAATTGGCCTTTGATTTTGATAACCTGAGATTGATGAAGGTGCTTTCTTCCATTTCAGCGAGCGACGCAAAACCAGAATTGAGCATTGCCTTCACGGTAAAAGATCCATCCCAGGTCAACGAGGCGCTGTTAGAAAACGCTGCTCTGAACGCAAAGAAAAAGGCCGAAGTGTTGTGCCGGAGTTCTGGGGTGAAGTTGGGAGAACTTCTCGGCATCGACTACAACTGGGATGAACTGAATGTCATCTCTCGCACCCGATACGAAATTACGGATGAGATGATGCCACCTATGGCTGCAAGAGAATGTTTTATGCCGGAAATTGAACCGGATGATATTGATGTCCGAGATACCGCAACCTTTGTTTGGGAGATCAGCTGATGAAATACAGCGGTTTTGAAAAGGCGCTTTCGAGCGTCTTTTCTTTTTTTGAATTTATTCGTCTCTTACTACCAAGTTTTCCGAACAGGATGTCCGTTGTAGCGTGAAGAGGGTAAAAGCAAGAAGTTCTCTTGAGGAATACGAAATGAGAGAATAGCAAGCACAGCCGGTGTTGCCACACACGGCGATTTTCGATTAAGGAGACCCTGCCCTTAATCCTGAAAATGCTTGTTGGGATGTCTCCCAAACCCTCTATCTTTGCGAAGGGACGGAACATCTATGGCGAACAGAACCAGACCCATCATCCTCCGGCTTGCTGTCACGGAGTATGAAAAACGCCTCATTGAAAACAAGATGCAGCAGATAGGTACGGAGAATTTTGGCGCGTATGCAAGGAAGATGCTGATTGACGGTTACATCATCAAGGTGGACTACACCCAGCAGAAAAGGCTTGCCGCAGCGGTCAGCCGAGCCGCTTCTAACATCAATCAGATTTGCCGACGCATCAACTCGACGGGACATTTCTACGAGGATGATGTTGCCGAGCTGAAAGAGAGGCAGAAAGAAATATGGCAATTACTAAAATCAAGCCAATCCGAGGAACTGTAAACAAAGCGATTGCCTATATCGTTGACCCGCAGAAAACCGATGACGCGCTGTTGGTTTCTTCGTTTGGTTGTGCGGCCAGCGATGCGGCGGCAAAGGAATTTGAGTGGACAAGGAACCTTGCCGCTCAGCACGGGAAGCAGATTCCGAAGGTGATAGCGCGGCATCTGATCCAGTCCTTCGACATCGATGAGGTGTCGCCGGAACAGGCACATGAGATAGGCAAACAGTTTGCCGATGAATGGCTCAAGGGCAAGTATGAGTATGTGATCGCCACCCACATCGACAAAGGTCATTGCCACAATCACATCATCTTCAATGCTGTCAACTTCGTGGACTTTCATAGCTACCGCAGCAACAAGCGCACTTACCGGGAGCTGCGTCAGCTCAGCGACGAGATATGCAAAGAGCGTGGACTTTCTGTAATCCCACCCTCTCAGGGCAAGGGCATGGACTACAAGGAGTACACCGAAGCCAAGCGTGGAACAAGCTGGAAGCAGAAGCTCCGACAGACGATAGACCGCATGGTCATCACGGCAAAGGACTGGGACGAGTTTCTAAAGCTGATGCAGGAGGCCGGTTACGAAATTAAACCGGGCAAATATATTTCCTTTCGCGCTGAGGGACAAGAACGGTTTACCCGCGCAAAAACAATCGGAGAAAACTATACCGAAGAACGGCTCAAGGAACGCATCGCTGGACGCAATCCCCGTAAGCAGCGGATGCAGACAGAGAGAAAAGGCATCTCCCTCATTATCGACATCCAGAATAGCATCAAGGCACAGGAAAGCAAAGGCTACGAGCATTGGGCGAAGATCCATAACCTCCAAGAAGCTGCCCGTACCATCAGCTATCTCACCGAGAATGGCCTTCTCCGGTATGCTGATCTTGAGGCTAAAGTCGAGGATATTCACAGCTCCTATGATCGTACCGGCACCGAGCTGAAAGCGGTGGAGGCTCGGCTGCGGGAGGTGCAGCCGCTCATAAAAAACATCAGCAATTATCAGCGGCTCAAACCTGTTTACGAAGCCTACCAGCGGGCAAAGGACAAAGCGGCCTTCCGTTCTGCCCACGAAGCGGAGTTGGTGATCTTCGAGGCAGCACGAAGTACACTCCTTGCCATTCAGGGAGAGGATCAGCTGCCCAGCCTCAAGTCACTGCGAGCAGAGCAAGAGCAGCTTGTTCAGGAGCAGCAGCGGCTATATGAGGAACGGGCAAGTCTCAAAAAACAGGCAAAGCAGATCGATACCATCCGGGCAAATGTCATCAATTACCTCAACTTGTCTCCAGAGCAGGAAACGCAAAAAGCCAAAGACGCTCAGCGTGAATAAGAAAAACAGGGGTTTGTCGAGAATATCCGTTCGGCAAGCCCCTGTTTTCTTCTGGTAAAAATATTATGCGTTCGCATAAATTTTCTCGCTTTTCACAGCGAGATGTGTTATAATGAAGCTGTACTTTTGCAACCATGTAGTATTGAATAAGAGGTGCAAAAAATGGCAGTGTCCTACAAAAAGCTATTTAAGATTCTCATTGACCGCGATATGAAGAAAAAGCAGTTCCGAGATTTTGTCGGGATCAGCTACTCTACCATGAGCAAGTTGGAAAAAGGCGAGAACACAAATGTCGAGGTGTTGGAGAGAATTTGTCTCAAGCTCGGCTGCGGGATCGATGATATTATGGAGATTCTACCTGACAATCCCGATAATGGGACAGGCCAAGGTGTAGAATAATATTGGGGAGGAACAATCAGCAGGATGGAAAGAAAAGAATATAGCGCGGGCGCAGTGAAGATGTCCTTCTGGTTTATCGAGTTCCGCAAGGTTGTCCAGCTTCTTCACGATGGGAAAAGCATGGATGAAATCAAAGAACTCGCGCATAGCGAGAATATCTTTGCCGCGCCAACCGCGCTGCGCTCCAATCAGATTTATAGCACCGTGGCCGGGAGAATCAGATCGCTGGATCAGAGTTTCATTCCATACTTTTTGACCGGCGACCTTGCGACACAAAAGCTCTATGCGCTGATCGCAGCGATGGCGTATGACACACTCTTCTTTGATTTTGTCTACGAGGTTATCCGTGAAAAGATGATCGTCGGCAGCAACGAGCTGGCAGACAGCGATGTGCGCGTTTTTTTCAAAAACAAGCAGCAGCAAAACGAAAAAGTGGCCGGATGGACGGACGCAACCTTGGTTCGTTTGGGGCGTTGTTACAAGACAATGCTCTACGAAGCCGGGGTCATTGATAAGTCGAAAACGGCCAGAACTATATTGAAACCAATCTTCGACCCGGAGCTATCCCGTTGGTTGGAGCAAAAAAACATGGCAATCTACGAGAAAGCACTGACGGGGGTGAAGTAATGGATTTGACAGCAAGACTGGATGCGATGGAAGCAGCCATCAAGAAGCCTTCCTTCCGGCAAAGCAGCGGAAAGGCCAATGAGGTCAACTACTGGATTTTTGATTATCCGCCGGAGAAAGAATTGGAAGTCCGTGAGCGGATTGAGTATATGAAGAACAAAAACCAGAAAGGCAACGACGAATATCAACTGGTTGTCTTCGACCTCTACGATATTATCATTGACTTTTTGGAGCGCAAGAATTTTGTAGACAAGTGCTGTGACTTCGAGAAGAAGCGGGGCTTCGGGCGGATCGTAAAGGCGGTCAGCAACTCCATGAAGGTAAGCGAAAGTGACAGCCTGATCGTCCAGTATATTCAGGAAAACACACCGGAAAACGCCATCGTCTTCCTGACCGGAGTGGGCAAAAGCTATCCTCTCCTGCGCTCCCACAATGTGCTGAACAATCTTCATCAGTCCTATCTCCGCGCTCCGGTGGTCATGTTTTTCCCCGGCACATACAACGAGCAAGAACTGATTCTCTTCAACGAGATCAAAGATGATAACTATTATAGAGCCTTCCGGCTTGTAAAGTGATGGAGGTAGCGCAATGCAGATCAAAGAAATGTTCGCCAAGAAGATCGACAGAGAGATTCAAGGCGTTATCATAGTCGGACAGGGTGAGGACTCCAATGTCTCACAGGAGCTTGAAGAATATGTTGTAACCCGCGAGCTGCAAAAGCATTTTGCCGACTTCTACGCTTCCTATAAGAAGGGCATTGTGGGGACTACCCCGAAGATGGGCGTTTGGATTTCCGGTTTCTTTGGAAGCGGTAAATCTCACTTTCTGAAAATCCTCTCCTACCTTCTGGAGAACCGTCAGGTGAGCGGCAAAAAGGCGCTGGACTACTTCATCGACGATAAAAAGATCATCGACCCGATGGTTCTGGCCGATATGAAGCTGGCTGCCGAGACCCCAACCGATGTTATCCTGTTCAACATTGATTCCAAGAGCGAATCTACGGGAAAGCAGAACAAGGATGCCATCGTCAATGTGTTCCTCAAGGTATTCAACCAGATGCAGGGCTTCTGCGGCTCCATCCCTCATGTTGCCGATCTGGAACGCCGTCTGTCTGAGGAAGGCCGCTACGATGAGTTCAAATCCGCTTTTGAGGAAGAATACGGCGAACCGTGGGAAACCTCCCGACAGGACTTCGACTTTATTCAGGACAGCGTGGTAGACGCGCTTGTTTCGATGGATTTCATGAGCGAGGCTGCTGCGCGGAACTGGTGTGAAAAGGCCGTAGAACCGTATACCATCAGCATTGAAGACTTTGCAAGGCGTGTCAAAGCCTACATTGATCGCAAGGGAAACAACCACCATGTTGTCTTCCTCGTGGATGAGATCGGCCAGTACATCGGAGACGATTCCAAGCTCATGCTCAACCTCCAGACCGTGACAGAAGAGCTGGGCAAGGAATGTATGGGCAAGGCGTGGGTCATCGTGACCAGCCAGCAGGACATCGACTCCATCACCAAGGTCAAGGGCAACGACTTCTCCAAAATTCAGGGACGCTTTGACACCCGTCTCTCCCTCTCTTCCGCCAATGTGGATGCGGTGATCAAAAAGAGAATCCTCGAAAAGACGGACGCGGCGGCGCAGTCTCTCCGGCTGCTTTATGAGCAGAAGGCGACCATCATCAAGAACCTAATCATCTTCAACGACACGGCAGAGAAAAAGCTGTATGCCAGCGAAACCGATTTTGCAGAGGTCTATCCCTTTGTGCCGTATCAGTTCAACTTGCTTTCCAGCGTATTGACCTCCATCCGTACCCACGGTGCGTCTGGCAAGCATCTGTCCGGCGGTGAGCGCTCCATGCTGGCGCTCTTCAAGGAGTCCGCCGTCAATCTCATGAACGAAGAGATGGGCGTGATCGTCCCCTTCCATCGCTTCTATGACGCGCTGGAAAACTTCTTGGATCACAGCCATAGCGGTGTCATCATCCGCGCCTACGACAACAGCTACATCAACCCGGAGAAGAAGGACAGGGATGTCTTTGCCATCAATGTCCTGAAAACCCTCTTCATGATTAAGTATGTGCTGGAGATTGAATCGAACATCGACAATATCACCAGCCTGATGATTGAGAACATTGACGATGACCGTATCGAACTGAAAGGTCGCGTGGAGGAAGCGCTGAAGGTCCTGATGCGGCAGATGCTCGTGCAAAAAAACGGCAGCATCTATGTCTTCCTGACCGATGAGGAACAGGAAGTCAACAACGAGATTGAAAAGGAAAATGTGGAGACCCCGGAGATCATCACCAAGGTTTCGGAGATGATTTTCGAGGACATTTTCCCCGGCAAGAAATACACTTATCCCGCCTTCAATGGCCGCTATGCGTTCTTCTTCAATCAGGCTGTGGATGACCGCCCCTATAAGGCCAACCAGAACTACGATGTGGGGCTGCGCATTCTGACCCCTTGGTACGACGGCAGCACCGATGATGCCACCCTTCGCATGATGTCCGGTCAGGGCAAGGAGGTTCTGGTTGTTCTTCCCGGCGACGCGGAGTTCCTGAAAGAAATCCAATCCTACTTGAAGATCGAAGGCTTCCTGCGTAAGAACACCTCTACCCAGCTGGCGAAGTATGAGACCATCAAGGAAGCAAAGCGGGTGGAGATGCGGGAGCGCAACGCCAACGCAAAGCTCTATCTGACCGAGGCACTGAAAGAGGCGACCATCTATGTGAACGGCGATATTGCCCGTGTAAACGGCAAGGAAGTCGCCACCCGGATCAATGAGGCCATTGGTCGTCTGGTGCAGACGGTCTACCACAAGCTGTCCTACATCGACACCCCGATGGGTGAAGCGGAGATCCGCAAGTTGCTCCACACCAGCAACCAGCTCTCCCTCGGTCTGGAGGGCGGCACTGAGAGCAATGCCCACGCGCTGGACGATGTGCAGGGCTTTATCTCTCTCAACACCCGCAATCACATGAAGACCTCCATGAAGAGCGTGAAGGATCGCTTTATGAAAGCTCCCTATGGATTTGTGGAGGACGATGTGTTCTGGCTGGTTGCTCGCCTGTTCAAGCGCGGAGACCTGACCTTCACCGTCAATGGGGCAACCGTCAGCCTGAATAACAAGACCGAGGAAGAGATCATCGGCTTCATCACCAAGAAGGCGTTTGTGGAGAAGCTGCTGATGGAAGAGCGCACCCGCGTACCGGATAAGGATAAAAAGGCTGTCCGGGATGTGATGAAAGAAGTGTTCCAGACCACCACTTCGGCGGAGGACGAGGACACCATCATGAAGAACTTCCAGCGGTATGCGCAGAATACCATCTTTGAGTTGGAACGGCTGGAAGTCTACTACAAAGAACACCGCTACCCCGGTAAGAAGGTGCTGGAGACCGGCAAGAACCTGATGCTGGCCGTTGTGCAGATTCAGTCTGCGATGGACTTCTTTACGACGGTTTCCAAGAAGCGAGATGACTTCTACGATTTTGCCGAGGACTATGAACCCATCAAGGCATTCTTCGCCGGAGAGCAGCTGACCATCTTCACCCGCGCTCTGGATATGCTGGCGATCTACGATGACAGCAAGACCTACATTGTGAACGCCGAGCTGGAGGATATTGTGGCGCAGATGCGCTCCATCGTTGGTCAGGAAAAGCCCTATGCCAACATTCCCAAGCTGCCGGAACTGCGGGAGAAGTTCATGTCCTGCTATGTGAAGATTTTGCAGCAGGAATCCGCCCCGGTGCTGGATTCCATCGATCAGGCAAGATCGCGTGTTCTGGAAGTCCTGTCCACCAAGGAATACAATGAACAGAAGCGGAACACCTACTTTATCCTGTTCCGAGAGATTCGAGATGGTGCCGAGCATTGCAACAATGTGTCCTCTCTCCGCAGCTATGCAGACAAGGCGGATGCCCTCAAACTGCGACTGCTCAATGAGATGGATGCGCTGGATAACAAGCTGGCGCAGCAGCGGGCAGCGGAAGAGGCTCGCCGCAAGGCTGAGGAAGCCAAGCAAAACGGCACTTCCACCGATGAGGTGGAGATTGCCCCTGCTCCTGTGAAGATCCGCAAGACCAAGAATGTCTCCATCAAGATGATGACCGGGACTTCCTCTTGGCGTCTGGAGAGCAAGGCGGACATCGACAAGTACATCGCTGGACTGCGCGAGACTCTGGAGGCACAGCTGGACGAGGATACGATTGTGAATGTGGAGTTCTAAGGAGATCTGCTATGTTTAGAAATACGCTCAGAATGCTGGAACAGCTAAATGGGACAATGACTTATAAAATGGATGTGCTTCCTGATGAGGATGGATACTATGACAAAGAGTGTCCAAATGAAAAATGTCTGTCTAAATTCAAAGTAAATGCAGAAGACTGGAAGAACTTGTTCTCTGATGAAGCGGTTTTCTGCCCATTTTGTGGTCATTCAGCTCCTTCCAGAAGTTGGTGGACAACAGAGCAGATTGAACAAGCCAAAGAGCAGGCATTCAATCAGGTGTCTGCAAAAATAGGTCAAGCCTTGCAAGCTGATGCCAGAGAGTTCAATCGCTCACAGCCTCGAAAGAGTTTCATCAAAATGTCTATGAAATTTTCTGGGCGTACATCTTTTATCAATCTTCCGGCCAGCGCACTTGAAGAGATGGAGCAGAAAATCCAATGCGAAAAATGTGGTGCGCGTTATGCAGTAGTTGGATCTGCATTTTATTGTCCTTGCTGTGGTCATAACTCTGCAAAATTAACATTCTTCAATACCATCGATAAAGTTAAGGCGAAAATCAATAATCTGGATGTAGTCCGAAAAGCCTTGGAAGTTGTTAGCAAAGATGAAGCAGCACGAACCTGTACCTCGCTCGTGGAAACTTCGGTTCCAGATCTTGTTGTTGCATTTCAGCGTTTGTGTGAATGCGTTTATCCACAGATTGAAGGGGCAAAACCCTTGAAAAGAAATGTGTTTCAGCGCTTGGATGATGGGAATAAGCTTTGGCATGATCTGGTCGGCAAGGGCTACGATGATTGGATTACGGATGCGCAATATGCAAAGCTGCGGAAATGTTTTCAGCAACGGCATTTACTGCAACACCAAGATGGCATTGTAGATCAAGACTATATTGCCAAAAGCGGAGATGTTTCTTATCAGATTGGACAACATCTGATTATTAAGGCAGTAGATATAACAGAGTATGCCGAAATTGTGGAGAACTTAGGAAAACAAGTCCTTGCTCTTCTTGAGGAGGTAAAGGCCAATGAATAAAACTGCAATTAAAAACTTTGCGATCTGGGCGCGGAACAAGCTCATTGCGGACATCCAGTACCGCGCCGGATTGATGGGCATTACGGCGGAGGGCATTAAGAATGCCCTGCCGCAGTCTACCCCCAATATGGAGTTCTATGACATCGGCACTGCGGAGCCGTACTCCATCACCGGCGAGGCCATCCGCCAGCGGCAAAAGCTGGTGGAAACCATCCGCCGAAAGGAAGCGGACAGCGACTATCCCACCGCTTACAAATACATTTTGGAAGAGGTGGCCTACACCTGGTTCAACCGCCTCATTGCCATCCGCTTCATGGAGATCAACGACTATCTGCCCTCCCATATCCGCGTTCTGTCTTCCGAGAGTGGTAAGGTAGAGCCTGATCTGGTCACAACCCCCTTTGATGCTGAGCTGGACTTCACCCATGATGAGGAAGAGACCATCCTGCGGTTGAAAACTGACAATGCGCTGGACGAGCTGTTCCGGCTTCTCTTTATCAAGCAGTGCAACGCCCTGAACGAGATTCTTCCCGCCCTTTTTGAGAAAACCAATGATTACACCGAGCTGTTGCTGAACCTCTCGGTGGTGGATCAGGACGGCGTGGTCTATCACCTCACCCATGACATCGACGAGGATGATTTCAATATCGAAAAGGGCGGTCAGGTGGAGATCATCGGCTGGCTGTACCAGTATTACAACACCGAGCCGAAAAATGCCGCCTTTGCAAAGAACGGCAAGATCACCAAGGATGAAATCCCTGCCGTAACCCAGCTGTTCACCCCGGACTGGATTGTCCGCTACATGGTGCAGAACAGCTTAGGCCGTCTCTTCATCGACAAGCGGAAGAACGAAGGTGTCTTTGCTGATGGGCGTGGTCTGGATGAGATGACTTGGGACGAGGCTGAGGAAAAGCGGATCGCCGCTGAAAAGCACCTTGCCGAGCAGATGGAGTGGAAATACTATCTGCCCGAAGCCGCGCAGACAAAGGAGGTGCGTGAAAAGCTGGACGAGATCCAGCAACAGAGCGCCTACAAGGATGTGCGGGACATCAAGGTCATCGACCCCTGTATGGGCAGCGGCCACATTCTGGTCTATGCCTTCGATGTGCTGATGCAGCTGTATGAGGATGCCGGATACAGCCAGCGGGATGCCGCCAAGAACATTCTGGAAAACAACCTCTATGGCCTCGACATTGATGACCGCGCCTACCAGCTGGCTTACTTCGCCGTGATGATGAAGGCACGGCAGTACACCCGCCGCATTCTCAGCGCGGAAACGCCCTGCCATGTCTACGCCATTCAGGAGAGCAACACCATCAACCGCGCCCATTTGAAATACCTTGGTGCCGGGTTGGATGATTTTGAGGTCAATACTGCCCGTGTGCAGCTGGAGGGACTTCTGGATACCCTGCGGGATGCCAAGGAATACGGCTCCATCCTCAAGGTGGAGAACTACAACTGGGAGCTGCTGCGCCGCTTTGTGTCCGCTGCGGATGCCGGAGAGCAGATTACCTTGGACAGTGCCGGTTTGGAAGGGACGGCGGAGCAGCTGCTGACCCTCATCGACATTGCTGAGACGATGGCTCAAAAGTATGATGTGGTGGTGACCAATCCGCCCTATATGGCAGTCAGCAACGGCGGCGCAAAACTCAACGAATATATCAAAAAAAACTACCCGGACAGCAAGGCAGACCTGTTTGCCGTGTTTATCGAGCGTTGCGGTGCAATGGCCGAACAAAACCGGTATCAGGCGATGATTACGCAGCATTCTTGGATGTTCCTCTCCAGCTTTGAAAAGCTGCGGGAAAAGCTACTGCAAAAAGATACAGTCAACATGGCACATCTGGGGCCAAGAGCCTTTGAGGAAATCGGCGGTGAGGTGGTGCAGACCACCAGCTTTGTGCTGCGGAAAAGCCATGTGGCAGACTACAAGGGCACATACTGCCGTTTGATAGACCCGACTACTCAGCAGGGCAAGGAAGATATGTTCCTCGCTGGAATACATCGCTATGCTACACAACAGTCTAACTTTTCAAAGATTCCAGGGTCACCTGTGGCATATTGGATTAGCAATCGTTTATTTGAAGCATTTAGTGATAAGCTCTTGTCAGATTTTGCCCAAACCAAACAGGGGTTTGCAACAGGAGATAATGATAGATTTTTGCGCTTTTGGCATGAGGTGTCCGATGTAAACACAGCGTTTTTATGCAAAAAAGGAGCCGATCTAAAATGGTTTCCATGTAACAAAGGCGGCAGTTATCGAAAATGGTATGGAAATAATACATATCTGGCAAACTGGTACAATGACGGCTCTGAAATGCGAGGATTTTCCGGCTCAGTAATCCGTAACCCTCAGTTTTACTTTAGAGAGGGAATTACATGGTCTTCACTTGCAAATCAGCTTTCACTTAGATTTAGTCCAGCAGGGTTCATTTTTGAATCCAAAGGATCTATGTGTTTTGTAAATGAACGAAAAAATTTGTGGTACATTTTAGGTCTTCTAAATAGTAAGGTGACTGCCGTGGCGTTGTCGGTGTTGTCTCCTACTCTGGATTTTCATGAGGGTCCAATGCTTAAAGTTCCTGTTGAAAAGCCTCTTTTAACCGAGCAAGTAGACCGATTTGTAGAAAATAGTGTTGAAATAAGCAAGGATGACTGGGACTCCTACGAAACCTCTTGGGACTTCCAGCACCACCCGCTGGTGCGCGGGACGGTCCGGCTGGCAGATGCCTACACCGCTTGGAAAGCCGAGTGCGAGCAGCGGTTTTTGCAGCTGCAAGCCAACGAAGAAGAACTGAACCGCATTTTTATCGACATCTATGGCTTACAGGACGAGCTTTCCCCCGAAGTGGAGGACAAGGATGTGACTGTCCGCAAGGCCGACTTGCAGCGCGACATCAAGAGCCTTTTGTCCTATGCCGTGGGCTGTATGTTTGGCCGCTACTCTCTGGACACCGAAGGGCTGGCCTACGCCGGTGGAGAATGGGACGAGAGCAAATATAAAACTTTTCTCCCGGATGTGGACGGTATTCTGCCCATCACCGACGAAGAGTATCTGGGGGACGATATTGTCACTCGCCTGTGCAGCTGGCTCAAGGCTGTTTATGGAGAAGATACGCTGGAAGAAAATCTGGACTTCATTGCCAAAGCTCTCGGCGGCAGAGGAAACAGCAGCCGGGAGATCATCCGTAATTATTTCCTCAAGGATTTCTTCAAAGACCACTGCAAGATTTACCAGAAGCGGCCTATCTACTGGCTGTTTGACAGCGGCAAGCAGAACGGCTTCAAGGCATTGATCTACCTCCACCGCTACACGCCGGACACTATTGGCAACCTCCGTGTGGACTATCTCCACAAGATGCAGCGGGTCTATGAGTCGGAGATTGGCCGTATGCAGGACATGATCGACCACAGCACCAATGCCCGTGAGGTGGCTACCGCTACCAAGCGGAAGGAAAAGCTCCAGAAGCAGCTCAAGGAGTGCCGGGAGTACGACGAGATGATCGGCCACCTCGCTCTGAGCCGCACCGCGCTGGACTTGGACGACGGTGTGAAGGTCAACTACGAGAAAATCCAGACCGCCAGCGACGGAAAGAAATATCCTGTTCTGGCTAAAATTTAAGTGCTGGGTGCGCTCCCCCACAGATTCAGAAGGAGTAACACAGAATGGCAGAAATGAACATCAAACAAATCATAGACCGGCTCAATGCTGAGTTTACGGGAGACACCCGCAAGCTGGTCTTCTGGTACGATGACAACGGCGAGTTCGTGGAAGATATGCAGACTGTGACGCTGGACAACGCCAAGGTCTACTTCTTGCAGCCGGACAATCAGTTTGCCACCAAGCTCTTTCTGGAGCGGCAGGACACCACGACCAACTATCTTGTCTATGCCCCTTTTCCGAAGCCGGATGTGCGGGACAACCATCTGGAGGACACCATGCTGTACTCCAAGCGGTTCTTCGCAGACCGCGCCTCGCTGCTCTCAGTGGACTTGGGGATCGATGAGAAGTACAAGCCCATCATTGAGAAGCACATCAAGTTCTTTGCCAGCAAGGAGCGGACGCAGCGGTTCTATGATCTGGAGATCGAGAACTTCAACGAGGAAAACATCATCACCGGCCTTCTGTCGGCCATCTGCCGCACCCGAACTTGTTCCTTCGAGGAAGTCATCCGGGTTATGCTGACCGACAGCACACTGGAAGACAACAAATTCCTGCTGGAGACCGAGAAATACGGGCTTCTGGGCGACTTCTGGAAGCTGTGCGAGCAGCACTTTGGCTATGCGGATGTGAAACCCACGCTGGAAAAGCTGGTTGTGACCATGTTCGTCACCTATACGGCCAAGTATGTCCCTTCCGAGCTGCCCAAGCCGTGGAAGGCGTTTTCCTCCTACAAGGCGGGCAACATCATCGCCTTCATGGACAACCTGATGAACAATATCCTGTACCGCAGCCGGTACGATGAGCTGTCTGCCCATGTTGCGGCGGGATTGAATGCACAGGCTGTTTTCTCCGACTATCCGCCGGAGGATTTGGTGAACTGCGATACCTTTGCTGTCATTGACCAGATCCTCATCAAATGGCTTGTTGAACGGCTGGTGGCTGAGGACACCGGTGCAAAGTTGGACGAGTTGACCATCCCACAGCTCTGTGAGAAGCGAAGCAAGATGCACTTTGGGGAAAAAGCCGGAAGCCGGTATCAGATGCTCAGCAGTGCATACCAGATGATTCAGGCCGGAAACTACCACTGCCCGGACAGCTTCAAAGACATCCTGCGGCAGTATCAGGAGACCGACTCCGGGCTTGACTACGAGTACCGCCGCTTCTACACCGCCTACGACCAGATCGAGGACACCACAGCCTTTGAGCCGCTGCGCGACCTCGTGGAGAATATCTACACCAACGAGTATCTGGAGACGCTGCTGCCCAAGTGGAACAGCGCCATGCAGGAGCCGGATGCCTTCACGCAGCTGCCCTTGCAGCGGGACTTCTATGCCCGGAATATCAAGAACGCCAAGGAGCGCACCGTGGTGATCATCTCGGATGCCATGCGCTATGAAGTGGGCAAGGAACTATTCCGCAGAATGCAGGACGATCCCAAGTGTTCGGCAAAGCTGGAGGTACAGCTGAGTATGCTGCCCTCCTACACTCGGCTTGGCATGGCTGCATTGCTTCCGCACACCGAGCTGACCATGACCGACGACTTCAAGGTGTTGGTGGACGGTCTGCCCTGCGACAACCTCTCAGAGCGGGAAACCATTCTGCAAAAATACAACAGCGATGCGGCCTGTGTGCAGTTTGACAGCATCAAGTCGCTGAAAGTCGCGGAGCTGCGGAGTGTCTTCACCGGCAAACAGGTGGTCTATGTCTACCACAATCAGATCGACGCACGAGGCGACAAGCCGAACACCGAGGATGAGGTCTTTGTTGCTTGCAGAGAGGCGGTCTCGGAGATCATCGACCTGATCCGGCGCATCTCCACCAGTGCCAATACATACCGCTTCATCGTCACAACGGATCACGGCTTTATCTATAAGCGGGATAAGGTGGCCGAGAGCGACAAGATCGACGGCATCAAGAGCAAGACCGCCTTTATCAACCGCCGCTTTGTAGTTGCATCGGAACCGGTTTCCGGGGACGGCATTGCCAGCATGAGCATGGGAACGATCCTGCGCAGCGCAGACACCAAATGGGTATCGTTCCCCATCAGCGACGATGTATTCAAGGTGGCCGGTGGCGGTCAGAACTATGTCCACGGCGGCTCTTCGCCGCAGGAAATGTTGGTGCCGGTGCTTGACATCAAGATGGAGCGCGGACACATGGAGACGCGAAATGCCGGAATTGCACTGGTAAGCATGGTGCGCAAGATCACCAACAAGATCACCATTCTGGATTTCATTCAGTCTGAGCCGGTCAGCGATGTGGTGAAGCCCGCGACCTACCGGCTGTTCTTCCTCTCCGAAGACAACGAGCGCATTTCCAACGAGAACAGCTACATCGCAGATAGCCGGGATCAGGATGCGCAGAAGCGCATTTTCCGCATGAAGTTCCAGTTCAAGGACAAAAAGTACGACAAGGACAAGCAGTATTTCTTTGTCGTATGCGACGATGCAACAGGGCTTGAAGTGTTCCGTCACCCTGTCATCATGGATTTGGCGTTTGCCGATGATTACGGGTTTTGAGAAAAGAGCATGACAGGGGGCGGTATCAATGGCTGATTTTATGGAGACCGAAGATAAACGGTCTGTTATCAAAGAAAAGCTGCGGCAGCAGTTCGATGGAAAAATCGTCCGCAAGGACTTGACCAAGAAAATCAAAGAGGGCGCAAATGTCCCGGTCTATGTGTTGGAGTTCCTTCTGGGACAGTATTGCAGCTCGGATGACCCGGAAGTCGTTGAGGACGGGGTAAACAATGTCAAGCGCATTCTGGCGGACAACTTCGTCCGACCGGATGAGGCGCAGAAGATCCTCTCCATACTCCGGCAGCGTGGCTGTTACACCGTGATTGACAAGATCACGGTCAACCTGAACATCAAGCGGGACTACTACGAGGCCGAGTTTTCCAATCTCGGCCTGAAAGACATCCCCATTGATGAAGAGTATCCTGCCAAGTTTGACCGGCTGCTCTGCGGCGGTATCTGGTGCATTGTGCAGCTGGATTACGAGTACATGGAAGAAGACCGGAACGGAACGCCGATCCGCATCCGCAAGCTCACGCCCATTCAGATGCCCCATGTGGACATCGCGGAACTGAAACAAGGCCGGAAGGCGTTCACGCAGGACGAGTGGATGGATGTGCTGCTGCGCTCCATAGGCATGGATCCGGATACGCTTTCCTACCGGGAGAAGTGGCTGCTCATCATCCGTATGCTGCCGCTTGTGGAGAACAACTTCAACCTCTGCGAGCTGGGGCCACGAAGCACCGGCAAATCCCACCTCTACAAAGAGATCTCTCCCAACAGTATTCTGGTCTCCGGCGGACAGACCACCGTCGCCAATCTCTTTTACAATATGGGACGCAAAACCGTAGGTCTGGTTGGACTTTGGGACTGCGTGGCCTTTGATGAGGTGGCCGGTATCAAGTTCAAGGACAAAGATGGCGTTCAGATCATGAAGGACTATATGGCCTCCGGTTCCTTTGCCCGTGGAAAGGAAGAAAAAGCGGCCAGTGCTTCGATGGTCTTTGTGGGCAACATCAACCAGAGCGTGGATGTGCTGCTCAAGACCTCCAGCCTGTTTGACCCCTTCCCGCCGGAGATGGGAACCGATACGGCCTTCCTTGACCGCATCCACTGCTATCTCCCCGGCTGGGAGATTCCGAAATTCCGGCCAGAACATTTCACGGATGACTACGGCTTTATCACAGATTATCTGGCCGAGTTTATCCGCGAGCTGCGCAAGGAACAATACGGAGATGCCCTTGATAAGTATTTCCGCTTAGGCTCTAACCTCAATCAGCGAGACACCATAGCGGTGAGACGAATGGTGGATGGACTGGTCAAGCTGGTCTATCCTGACGGCGAGTTCACAAAGGAGCAGCTGGAAGAGATCCTAAAGCTTGCACTGGAAATGCGCCGCCGCGTCAAAGAGCAGCTGAAAAAGCTGGGCGGCATGGAGTTCTACGATGTGAACTTCTCCTACATTGACAAGGACAGCTTCGAGGAAACCTATGTGTCGGTACCGGAACAGGGCGGCGGCAAGCTGATCCCGGAGGGGATGTGCAACCCCGGCCAGGTCTATACCGTATCACAGGGAAAATCCGGGATGATTGGCGTATTCCGTCTGGAGTCGCAGATGCTTCCCGGCAACGGAAAGTTCGAGCGCACCGGTCTTGGCTCAGACCGGGAGGTGAAGGAAGCGACGAATACTGCCTTCAACTTCCTCAAAGCCAACGCAGGACACATCAGCGGGACGATCAGCACCACGACGAAGGATTACATCGTCAACTATCAGGATTTGCAGGGAATCGGCATGACAGCGAGGCTCGCTCTTCCCACCTTGATTGCGCTCGCCTCCATTGCACTGAATAAGCCCACCGTGAGCAGTCTGGCGGTCATGGGCGAGATCAGCATTGCGGGTACGATGATGAAGGTGGATGAGCTGGCAAATGCGCTGCAAGTCTGTCTGGACAGCGGCGCAAAGAAGGTGCTGTTGCCTATCACCTCGGCAGCAGACTTGGGATCGGTGCCGTCTGATCTGATCGGCTGCTTCAATTTGATTTTCTATCAGAGCGCCGAGGATGCTGTATTCAAAGCACTGGGCGTGGAATGAACCCAGCGGATGAAGGGAGCGGATATGGATGGACTGGGACACCTACTACGAAAAGTTCTATGATTGGGCGACAAGCACCCAAATCCGTAAGATGTCCTCTCTGACTTCTTTTGGCGCGCCCTCTGAGGTTACAGAGGTGGCGCAGGAATACATGGATGAGGCAGCTGCATCCCGGCTCATTAAGAAGGCCGTGGCTTATGGCGTTCAGTTCACGCCGGAAGAGATATACGACCTCTCAGGCTGCTGCAATCAAGAAGCAATGAATGTCCTTTTGGACGCTGCGAAATGCCACTTTAGCCAAGAGCAGTTAGAAGACCTGTGGGGTACTGTGGATGACGAGGTTCTGGAGCGAGTCGCTGCACGAAACCGTGTAAAGTTGTTTGATGACGGAAGCGAAGATGATGCACTGGACAGCGCTATTTACGACGAGCTGGCCCCAGCTGCTCCTAAAATCGGCTTCTTTACAAAACTGTTCGCGGGGATCGGCATCGCTGGCGCACTTTCATCCTCCCATTCTGTACATCCGGGACACTGCACCGGCGATTGTGCGAACTGCCCTCCACACTATGGCTATCGCTATGGTCGATGGTATTACGGGCAGGGTCATCAGCATGGCTGTGAATTTGGGGGCAACAAAGG
>ULRA01084215.1_pt1 | contig 37954 bp, 30 predicted proteins | sample 1954981 | NCBI WGS metagenome assembly ULRA01 (sample SAMEA4835669, study PRJEB28245) | human gut metagenome | biome: gut microbiome; material: fecal sample | place: Denmark | collected 2008
ACCATTTTTGGTAACAACTGTTACCTATTATACACTTTTTTCTTTGCATTGTCAAATTTAAAAAAGATACGGCTTTTGCCATATCTTTTATATGAATTCATATAATTTATATAAATTTCAAATCTTATTTTTTATTTACTAAATCTTTTAAAGCTTTTCCGGCTTTGAATACAGGTGCTTTAGATGCAGGTATTTTTATTTCTTCTTTAGTTTGTGGGTTTCTTCCCTTTCTAGCAGCTCTTTTTCTTACTTCGAAAGATCCAAATCCAACTAATTGAACTTTATCTCCTTTTGCTAATGTCTCTGATACAACATTTACAAATGCATTTAATGTTGCTTCAGCATCTTTTTTTGTTTCTCCTGTTTTAGCTGCAATAGCTGCAATCAATTCTGTTTTGTTCATTTTTATTACCTCCTATAAGATTTCAAATATGTAGACAATGCAATCTACTATTAACATTATTCGCCAAAGTTCCTTAAAATCCTTCTTTTTTTATGCCAAATTTTCCGAAAGTCTACATTTCACTAGCTTTACCAGTTTTTTCTTTTCAAAACTCCTCATTTTACTGCTTTTCAAGGTTTAGAATTTCAAGTATCTTTTTACCAAATGGAATCATTTTTATATTATCCTTGTCTAGTATTTTAAAAACAATAATAAAAATTCCGTATATTAATATGGCAAAGCCAATTGCTAATATTATGCTTAATTTGTCGCTAAATATACTTAAACATTTATTATATGTGTATATTGCACCAATTATCATAATTGTTGTTGCCATTAATGGCTTAATCACAAAAGTTGATAATTCTAATTTTAATTTTATTGTTTTTCTTAATACTGCATAATCTATTATTACTGCAACCATATGACAAATTACTGTTGAAACAGTGGCTCCATTAATTCCACCTAATATAAATACGTTTGGATCTATTTTTATAAGTATTAAATTTAATATTAGTTTTATAACTACTCCAACTGTTAAAGCTATTGCTGGTACTATTACTTTACCTAATCCTTGCAAAACTCCACTAATTGTTTGTTCTAAAACTATAAATATAATTGAAACTGCACTTATTTGTAATACAATCGCACCATTGCTTTGATTTGGAAAAAGTAATTTTAAAATTGGTTCTCCAAAGAATATCAGTCCCGCCATACATGGCAGTCCCATTAATATTGTTAGTAAAATTGAAAATGATACTCTTTTTTTTATTGTTTCTGAATCTCCCATGGCTTTAGAATATGCTATTGTTGGTATCAAACTTGTTGTAAGTGCCACATTAAATGACATTGGTAACATTACAAGAGTATCTACCTTACCACTTAATATTCCATATTGGATTTTTGCTTCATTTTCACTTAAAAAGTTTTTTAATCCTCTAACTACTGTTATTGAGTCTATGCTTTTATTTAATGACCCCAGTATAGAGGTTAGTGACATTGGTATAGATACTGTTAATACTTCTTTAATTGTGCTTAAAATTCTAGTGTATTTATATTTTTTTGTTTTGATTAGTTCTTTGGCTATTTCTTTTTTTATTGTTTTATAATAAATATATAAATACCAAAATCCCACAGAAGTTGCTAAGGTTGTAGCTAAATTTGCTCCTGCAGCCATTATTGTTGTATTTATTCCTGAGGTCATTGCTAATAATTCTACAACAATAATGGTAAATACCATTTTAAATAATTGTTCTATTGTTTGAGAATTTGCTGTTACTTTTACATTATTTCTGCCATTAAAGTACCCTCTAATTACACTAATTAATGTAACAAAAAATATTGATGGAGATAGTGCTACTAAGGAATATTCTGCTTCTGGAATTTGTAGCCATTTTTCTGCTATAATTTCTGCTCCTAAAAAAAGTATTAATGAACATGTAAACCCGATTAGTGCAAATGTTACAAACGCAATTTTAAATATTTTATGTGCTCCTTTATTATCTCCTATTGCCAATTTTTCTGACACTAATTTTGCTATGGCATTTGGTATTCCAACAGACGAGAATGTAAGCAATAAAGCATATATTTGAAATCCACTTGAATATATTGCATTTCCAGTGTCTCCAAATCCCTGTTTATTCGTTAAATATACTCTGTATATTAGTCCTAATATTTTAATTAGAATATGTGAAATCATTAGAACTAATACTCCACCCATAAAGCTTTCTTTTTTTAATTTCTTTTTATTTTTCATCAATTACCTCTTGCACAAATATATTCTGTTTTTTTTCTTTTATGAATTTTTAATTTCATGTCTGACTAGTAAAATTTTGAGAGGATTTTTTTGTCAAAAGTCTTGTTTTTTTGCTGATTTTGTAGGATAATATATATGTAAGGTTAGATTTAATGAAAGTGGTGGAATAAGTGAAATTATTTGATAAGTTTTTAAAACTACTAAAGACAGATAGAAACACATTTATGACTTATATTTTAACGATAATATCTTTTTACATATTAGTAGACAGAGTAGTAGAAATGCTGTTTATTATTTTTACGGGAGTTTCTTATTCATATTGGGGACCTGTAAAATATACACTCGCTATAGCTTGTGTATCTTTTGCATTTTTCTTTTCATCTGGTTCTAAATTTGCTAGAGCAGATATTAATAAGTTAAGAATATTTCATACATTTATAGTTAGCTTTTATATAGTATGTATTTCTGCATTAGTTCAATGGCTAAATGCAATTATATGGTTAGGCTTATTGTCTTTGCCTAATTTTGTTGAGCTTGTAACAGATTTTTCATATTTATTTAAGCCTGCATTCACTGCATTAGGAATATATATACCTCTTGTAACATTTTATAAAGTTATTAAATGGCTTATATTCTCTATTAATGATGTTAAAGACATTAGAGATTCTATATTTGATTATGGCGGTATTGATTTATCTGCAAAACCAGAAGGTGTTGGAAACTTTACATGTGAAGTAAAAGTTTGTATGAACACGGAAAGTGGTGAAGATGTAAAAATACCTGAAGCTAAACGTTTTGAATCTTTACTTGTTGTTGGTGTTTCCGGTTCTGGAAAAACAGCTACAATTTATGAACCAATGATAGCAAGAGATTTTGAAAAGAAATATTTCTTTAGAGAAGTTGCGAAAGAAATGGGATTTACTGCATTAAAAACAGGTATTGCTACATTAACATATCCATACTCAAATGATTATTTAAATAAAAACTTCTCATTATCTTTGTTAACGCCAAATCCTGACAAACTTGATATTTACAAAGCATATATGAAAAAAATGACAATTTCTTCTTCTGGAAGTCGATTTGTTTATAAAGATTTAGGATTAACGTATATGGCTCCTGACCCAGATACAATAGAAACTATGGCAGGAGTTGCAAAAAACTTTAGTTTACCAGTAAATATTATTGATCCTAATAACTCTGATTCTGTTGGATTAAATCCATTTATATATAAAGACCCTATAAAAACTGGTATTGCAATTTCCTCTGTATTAAAAGGATTATTTGCAACGAACAGACCTGATTTAAGTTTAGCATTTAGAGAAAATGCAGCAATACAAATATTAGAAAATCTTTCTATTTTATTAAAAGAGATGTATCCAAGATTGCATGAAGGTTCATTACCCAATTTAGAAGATTTACTAAATATGTTAAACGATTTTAGTCTAGTTGAAGAAATGACAGAGCAAATGAAACAAATACCAGAACTTGCAGATAAATATAAAATATTAATTAGATATATGGAAAACAATTTTTATGCAAATAGTACAGACTTAAATAATACAAAAACTTCTGTATTTACTGCTTCTGCAGAGTTAGACAATTTGTTAAGATATCCAGGTGTTAAAAATATATTGTGTAATAGAACAAACAATTTGGATTTTGACAAAGCATTAGAAAAAGGAGAAATTACTTTATTATGCACAAGAAGAGGAGATTTAGGACCTAATGCACATAAGGCTTTCGGTTTATTCTTTATATTATTAATGCAACAATCTATTTTATCACGTCCAGGAAATGACACTACTAGAATTCCACATTTCTTGTATATAGATACCTTCCCAGACTTTATATGTAAAGCAACAGAACCAATATTCACAGTTTATAGAAAATACAAAGTTGCAACGGTATTAGATTCCCAAAATTTATCTCAATTAGAAGGTGAAGGGAATTCCTCAAATGGTTCTGGCAAACACTTTAGAGATACAATACTAGCTAACTGTGTTAATAAAATAATTTTTGGAAATGCTTTACCAGAAGACCTTCCATGGTGGGAACAAGAATTACAAACAAAAAGAGAATGGCAATGGAAAAAAAACTATCAAATGGATCAATCAAAAAAGGATTATGGATATGATTCTAAAGCATCAGACATTGGCTTTAACTGGATACCTAACTTTAAAACAGGCAAGATAAAATCTTTAAAAAGTAATCAAATTATTTTTAAAGTTAAAAATCTAAAAGGTCAAAGCGTTGTAGATAAAGGTAAGGTTGAAAAGCTTGAATCTAAATATAAAGAACCTCATAAAGTAAAAGAATTTAATTTTGATAAATTTACCAGCGGAATATCTCAAGAAGCAAAAATTAAAGAAAAAGCTCGTAAAGCTATTAAAAAACGTTTAGACGATGATTATAATGATGATGACCCAATCAAAATAGACACTTCTGATTCTAGCTTCTTATTTGATAATGAAGATGCTATTATAGTAGATTTAAAAAAAGGAAATAGCAATTAATAGGAGAAAAGAAACCATATACTAATTTATATGGCTTCTTTTTTTATGTATTTATTTAATTTTTCTTGCTTCTAAATAATATCTTTTATCATAGCTATGTCCCATTGAAAATGTTTTTCTTGGTAATGCTCCATCTAGTATAACAGTTTTAAATAATTCTGATTTATGCATATTTGGTAATAAAAATCCTATATTTCCTTCTTGTTCTCCTAATTTTTCTGTTGTCTCTTCTCCATGTATATAGTCTACTTTTCCTCCATTTTTCTTTAAATATTCGTCTATAAACATTTGTAGGCTACCTACTGCCAAATTAGATTTAGGATTTTTTATAACTATTTTTCCTTTTTTACCTTTATATACATATTGTATTACTTGTCCCTCTCCTTCTTCTGATGTTTCGTAGAATTTCTTTAATTCCTCCATCATGTGTTCTGGGTTAACTCCAAATACTACTCTATGTATTGGTTCAAAGTCAAGTGCATCACTATGTAAGTTAACAACCTCTACTAATGCATATCTTGCTGGATGGTTCTCGTATTCTTCCTTTGTCAATGTTTTCTTTAAATTTTCATAGCATGTTTTTGCTGTTGCTAATGAGTGGTTTCCATCTCCTACAGAGAATAATAGGACTCCTTTATCTTTTACATTGTATTTCTGCTCAAACTTTTCTTTATCTGCTAATTCCCCTATTCCTTCTAACACTTTTTCTATAAGTTCATCATTAAGCTTATATCCTTTAATATGTCCACCATTTTTCATTAGATCTGTATCATATACCTTATCTTCCTCACTTACTTTATCTGTTAGTCCTTCTATTATTTCTTTTTTATCATCATCAATTAATAACATTATATGAGGTAATTCTAATGGAGCATTTTCTCTAACTTTTACTCTTGGTGGTATTCTCTCTAATACAGTTCCTTCTGTTGCTCTTATCAATGTTTGAGAATCTTTAGCAAAAGAATAATCTTCTAAATCTACTTTTCCCATTAGCCCTTTTCTTATTCTGCCATCTGCTTGAGTTCTTTCTACATATATTAAACTATCTTTTAAAGTTCTAAAGAAATTATTATTAATTAATTTTTTCATTTCTTCATTAACTTCTGCTATTTTTTCTGCAACATTATCTTCTTCCAAGTATATTTCTGGTAATGTTACTTTTAGAGTTGATGGTTCGTCTCCAACAATTTTAGTTACATCCTCCCAGTATTCTGGCTCTGATGTGTATTGATCACATGCTATAACAGCCCATTTGCTCATATCTGCGTTTTCTGGCAATAATATGTCAGCTTTTGAAAATGGTATTTTCATTTCTTCACATTCCTTTCTTTAAAATATATAAATTGAAAAATTTTTCAATTATTAGCTTAATAATTTTATTTTTTCTGTAACCATTTGATACTTTTGTGTATCAGGGTCTAGTTTTATTGATATAAGTGTGTCTTCTAGTGTGTCTGAATTTTGCTTTAAGTCTGTTGTAAAATATAAATTTATTTTATCTATTTCTAATTTGTTTATAACTATATGTTTAAATGCTTCTGCTATATGTTTTTCGTCTTCACATACTATTATTAACTGTGGTAATGCCGTATATCCACAATCTCCCGGCACAAAGTTTTCATAGAAATCCTTGTACATTCTAATTTTATCTGTCAATTTGTTTTGCCAATCATCTTCTCTTCTTATTACTTCAAATAAAAATTGTATTGATTTTTCGCCTTTGGTTAATTTTATTCCTCCACCTGATGCTTTAAATACCTTGCCTAATGTTTTAGCTTTTAATGCTGGCTTTGGAGTATATGACTCATATGCCTTAACCTTATTTAAATATGCTATAATAACCTGATTTCCTGCTAGTCTTTTTTTTATCATGGCAACTGGCTTTGTATTATCTGTTGGTTGCCATTTACATTCTATTCCTCTTGAATCTAGCAAGTATTTTCCCATTTTTTCTAAGCAGTATATTCTATATATTCCCTTTCCATCTTGAGAGTCAAAATAATATCTGGTTAATATTTTTGACTTTACTAATTGTTCCAATTTATTATTCAATTTCTCTTGTGAACCTACATCTATTCCCTTTTTTTCTAGCATTTGTAATATTTGTCTAGAAGTAATAAATTCAAATTCGTTTACTATCTCTAAAATAGTAAAGTGTAATTCATTTATATGTCCTAAGTTTATCCTCTGTACTATTTGGCTCATTGATACATAACCATCTTTTCCATCAAATACTTTTATCTCTCCAGGTCTAATTGCAAATGGAGAAACTGTTGCTTTTATTTCATTGTCTCTAACCATATTACTACTCATTCCCCTCTTTATTAGATATAGCTATTTTATCACAAAATAGCACATTTGTCTACTTTATTAGCTCCTTTATTTCACCGCTTTTTAAATACTTCCATTCTCCTAATTTCAAGTCTTTTACATTAATGTTTCCTATTCTACTTCTATGTAGTGCCAATACTTTTTTTCCTATTGCATTACACATTTTTCTTACTTCTCTATTTTTTCCTTCATGTATTGTTATTTCTATTCTAGATATATCTTTTACCTCGTCTATTTTTAATATTTTTACTTTTGCTTTTCCTGATATATAGTCATCTATTTTTACTCCTTTTTCAAGCATTTCTATTTCTTCTTTTGTGATTTTTCCTTTTAGAGTAACATTATATGCTTTTTCTATTTCATATTTTGGGTGAGTTACTTTATATATAAATTCTCCATCATTGCTTAAAATTAGTGCTCCTGATGTATACATATCTAGTCTTCCTACAGGCACAATTTTTTCTTTGATTTTTATTAAATCTAGTACTGTATCTCTATTAAATTGATCTTTTACGGTTGTAACGTAACCTATTGGTTTATTTAATAAAATGTATACTTTTTCTTCTACTGTTGACACAGGTTTACCTTCAAAAGTAACCTTATCCTTTTCAATATCTATTTTTGTACCTAATTCTGTTACTGTTTTTCCGTTCACTTCAACTTTTCCTGCTAAAATATATTCCTCTGCCTTTCGTCTAGAGCATATACCACTATTAGCCAAAAATTTTTGTAATCTAATTTGTTCCATTTTTTCCCCTTCATTTTTATCTATAATTTTTTTAATATTTCTTCAAAATACTGTGGCAGTGGGGCTGTTAATTCCATATGCTTATTTGTTATTGGATGCATAAATTCCAATTTATATGCATGAAGCATTTGTCCTTCTATACCAAACTCGTTTTTTCCATTTGAATATACTGCATCACCCACTACTGGATACCCTATTTCTGCCATATGTACTCTTATTTGGTGAGTTCTTCCTGTTTCTATTTTTATTTCTAACAGTGTATATTTAGAATATCTTTTTAAAACTTTAAAATGTGTTATAGCTTGTTTTCCATTTTTTGTTACTGCCATTTTTTTTCTATCTTTTGTACTTCTTCCTATTGGCATATTAATTGTAGCCTCTTCTTCCGGCACATTCCCTCTTACAAGTGCAATATATGTTTTTTTTACATTTCTTTCTTTTATCTGTTCGCTCATATTTATATGTGCTTTATCATTTTTTGCCACTATTATTAGCCCTGAAGTATCTTTATCTAATCTATGTACAATACCAGGTCTTAATTCTCCACCAATACCAGACAAACTGTTTTTGCATATCGATAAAATTGCATTTACTAATGTACCATCTGGATTTCCATTTGCAGGATGAACAACCATTCCTTTTGGCTTATTTACCACAATTATATCACTATCTTCATATATTATATCTAATGGTATTTCTTGCGCCTTTAATTTAGTTTCTTTTGCTTCTGGTACATCTATACTAATATTATCATTTGCTTGAACCTTATATGAAACTTTTTCTGATTTATCATTAACCAAAATATTGTTGCTTTCTATTAATTTTTTTATCATTGTTCTAGATAATTCGTTAAAATTCTCTGCTATATAAATGTCCAATCTTTTTCCCTTATCATTTTCATTTACTATTACATTTTTCATTTTATTTTACCTTTTTTAAGTTTTTTAATTCTCTTGTTGTATATATTGCCATATTTAATGCAAATGCTATCCATCCTATTACCACTAATATATCTGCTATATTAAAAGTTGGAAAATTAAATACTGGCGATATATCTATAAAGTCAATTACCCTTCCTCTAAATATTCTATCTATTAAATTTCCAAATCCTCCCGCTAAAATTAATGCTAACGAAATATTGGTAAATTTGTTTGTCATCTCTCTTTGTTTTACCATAAATCTGATAATTATTATAATTACAAATATGCTTATTATAATATTACTAATTCCTCCATTTGAATTAATTCCAAATGCCACACCTTTATTCTCTACATATGTAAAATTCAATATGTTCTGTATTACAGTTATTGAATTTTCTTTAATATTTGTTATTACTAACCATTTTGTTAATTGGTCAAATATTATTAATGTTAGTATTAATAATGTCAATAAAATTGCTCTTTTTTTCATTTATATAACCATTCCTTTATTTGCATCTTTCATAAACCACAAAATTATCGTCATTATACATTTCTAAAAATCCAGAGTCATTAGAAATAAATGTATTTAATTTTGATTTTTTCTTTAATATAATATGAGTTATATCATATTTTTCAAAAGTATCTTCATAATATCTCTCCATACTTGATGTTTTGATAAAATCTGTGAATATATCTCTACCGTCGTATTTTCCGTCTTCTGCACGTTTTCCATTAAATTCTGGTGCATATAAATCTGCCCTAGAATCTATAAATACAGGAACTCCTTTGTATAGCAAATAGCTTCCATAATTATATTCATTAAATAGCTTCATATTTTTCACATCAAGGTTTTGTAAAATCCATTCTGTTGCTTCCACAGGATAGTTCTTTTTACTTACAAAACTATTTCCTATTTTTCCACTGTACATTCCCAAACTCATTATTATCACTAATAATATTACAATTGCATCAACTTTTTTATTAATTAATGCACTCAACAGTTCATTTTTTGCTTCTGGAGCATATTTTTCAAACATACTTGCAACAAGTTTTGAAAATATAAATGAGCCTATAAGCACCAATAAAGATGTTTGCCTTCTTGTTATAAATGCTAATAGTACCAATCCTGAAAGCATAAATAAATCTCTTAATTTAATTTTTGTATCTGTAAAAATTAATATAACTAGAAACATTTCTAAAACAACCATAATTGGAATATTATTTATTAATGTTAATGGTAAGTGCTCGCTAATATTGTTAGTAGTATTCCCCTGCATTGTTTTTACTAAGTAGGTATATGGTGTTGTTCCAAGTGGTGTTAATAATCCCGTAAAAACAGATATAATTAATATAACAATTAGACCTTTTGTTGCTGTTTCTTTTTTTATTTTAATTTTATATGGGTTTTTTCTTCTTTCTCTTTCTTTTTCTAATACTTTTAGATGATTTTCTTTTATCTTTTCTAACTGTACTTCAAGTTCAACAGCTTGATTTTCTTTTCCACTTTTATAAAACTTTTCAATTTTGCCTTTAAATTTCCTAACTTGCATTTTATAAAATAAGTCTGATTCTATTATTGATGCCATAATGTATTCTGCTATATATGGCAAAAATAAAACAAAGTAAAATGGCCATACTGCAACATGTATGTTTGCTATAAGAGTAGAAATTGCTAGTAACCCAAATAAAAATATCCTTTTATTTGTTTCTATATAATTTTCTATAAATAAAATTGTTAAAGCAAACAATATAAATGTTACTAGTTGCGCTCTAGCTGCAATATAATTTTTTAATAAATATAGCACTCCAAGTGTTACTAAAAATGATATTATGTTGTTTTTGGATAATTTTGAATTGACTAAATATATCACTATGCCTAATATAACACTTAAAACAACCGTTGCTATATATACCGCCGTAAAACCTCCTATTCCTATGTTTTCTCCTAAGTTATATATTATATATGTTCCTGTATCATATGCCCAATGTGGATACGTGTATGGCAAGTTTTCATGCCAAGAAAATGGATCTTGCATATCTATTCCGTTTTCTAATATGTGCTTACCTATAGCAATTGTATAATATGTGTCATTTTGAAATGTAATTGGTGTAATTGAAAATGCAAATATAATTATTGATACAATAGCTATGACGTCAATTCTTTTTATTTTTTTCATGTATAACCTCCAGTTATATGTTAAACTCTGTATATATTGCACTATGGTCTGATGTTCCTTTGGCATCTATTGTTTCAAATTTTATTAATTCTATATTTTTTGAGTAAAAAATTGTGTCTATACAGCCTTGTCCGAGTTCAGAAAACCATGTGTCTTCTATATTGTTTATTTTATCCAATTTTCTATTTAATATTTCGTATTCTTCATAGCTCTCTTTTTCTTCAAATATATACTTTCCCTTGCCCAATCTCGTTACTCCTACGTTAAAGTCTCCGCCTACTATTATTATTTCACTTGGATCTATTTTGCTTATAATTCTGCACAATTCTTTTGCAGCTAATATTCTCTCGTCTTCATATGTTGATAAATGTACTGAAAATAGATTCAGTTTTGTAGTTCCTAATGATATTCTGTTATATAGTATTCCTCTTTGTTCATGTTTTGTGTCTGTCAATGGCATTAAATAATTTGCCGAAAAAGATATTAGAAATTTGCTTATTATTCCGTCACCATAGTATCCATCTTCTAGTGTTATATTGCTTTCCATTGAGCAGTAATATAACCCAACTTTTTTTGCAAATTCTCTAATTTGGTTCATTTCTCCCGCCCTTTTTGTGTACATATCTACTTCTTGTAAAAATATTATATCTGGTTTGTATTCTTTTATTAAATTAGCCTGTCTTTCTATATCTACTTTATTGTCTGTTCCTCTTCCGTGTGCAACATTAAATGTAATAATTTTTAATAACATTTAATCACCCTCTTTTTTATTTTTACTCTTCAATTATATCAAAGAAGGTAACACAATTACAATAAAAAAAGCATAAAAAAATACCCCATAAGAGGTATTTTTTATATTAATTAATTATTTATTTGTTTTGCAACTTCTTCTGCAAAGTTTTCTTCTCTTTTTTGTAAGCCTTCACCTTTTTCAAATCTTGCAAATCTAATTATTTTAGCATTGTTTTCTTCTGCTAGTTTAGATATTTTTATATCTGGATTTTTAACAAATTCTTGCTCTACTAAGCATATTTCTCCGTAGAATTTTCCAATTCTACCTTGAACCATTTTTTCTGCTATTTCTGCTGGTTTTCCTTCATTCATGGCTTGAGCTTTTAATATTTCCATTTCCTTTTGTAATCTGTCTGATGGAACAGAATCTCTATCTAAATATTCCGGTTTTGCAGCTGCAATTTGCATACATATATCTTTTGCAAATTGGCTATTTCCACCTTCTATTTCTACTAGAACTCCTATTTTTCCATCTCCATGTATATAGCTTTCTACTAAACCTGTTGTTTCAAATCTTTCGAATCTTCTAATAGACATGTTTTCACCTATTGTAGCAATTTTTCCTGTTAAAACTTCTCCAACTGTTTTGCCTTCTTCTGATATAGATGGTTGTTCTAATAATTCCTCTACTGTTGCTGGATTTTTTTCAACTACTTGTCTTGCAACATCTGCTACAAAACTTCTAAATTCTTCGTTTTTAGCAACAAAGTCTGTTTCTGCATTTACTTCTACTACTGCTCCTATTTTTTTATCTTCTGAAACATAAGTAGTAACTAAACCTTCTGCTGCAATTCTATCTGATTTTTTAGCAGCTTTAGCAATTCCTCTTTCTCTTAAAAGTTCAATTGCCTTTTCTTCGTCTCCATTAGTTTCTGCTAAAACTTTTTTACAGTCCATCATTCCTGCGCCAGTTTTTTCTCTTAACTCTTTAACTTGGTTTGCTGTTATCATAGTTGTTTATCTCCTTTCGCTTTTTAGATTTATTTAATTAGTTTTCTTCAGCTGTTTCTACAACTTCTTCCATGCTTTGTGGTTCTTCTTCTGCTACTTGTTCTTCAACTACTTCTGCATCCATAGATTCGCCTTGTCTTCCCTCTATAACTGCATTTGCCATGCAATCTGCTATTAATTTAACTGCTCTTATAGCATCATCATTTCCTGGAATAGCGTAATCTACGTCTTCTGGATTACAGTTTGTATCTATTAAGCCAATAACTGGTATTCCTAATTTCTTAGCTTCTAATATTCCTATTCTTTCTTTTTTAGGGTCTACTATAAACATAACTCCTGGAAGTTCTTTCATTTCTTTAATTCCTCCAAGGTTCTTTTCTAGTTTTTCCATTTCCTTTTTTAGAAGTATAACTTCTTTTTTAGGTAACACATCAAATGTTCCATCTTCTTGCATAGTTTCTAATTGTGTTAATCTGTCAATTCTTTTTCTGATTGTATCAAAATTTGTTAATGTTCCACCTAACCATCTTTGGTTAACATAGTACATACCGCATTTTTCTGCTGCTTCTTTCATGCAATCTTGTGCTTGTTTTTTAGTTCCAACAAATAGAACTGTTTTTCCTTCTTCAGCTTGTTGTTTTAAAAAGCTGTAAGCTTCATCTAATTTTTTAGATGTTTTTTGTAAGTCGATAATGTGGATTCCATTTCTAGCTTGAAAAATATATTCAGCCATTTTAGGATCCCATCTTCTTGTTTGATGTCCAAAGTGAACACCTGCTTCTAGTAATTGTTTCATTGCAACTACTGCCATTTTTAATTCCTCCTTTTAGTTTTTCCTCCACATAGCTTTAGCATTTAAGAAGACTTGCCGTTACTAGCAAGCACTTTTCCTAAACTAGCCATATGTGTGTTTTAATTAACAGACAATATTATATCAAAAACTCTTGCAAAAAGCAAGAGTTTTGAATTATTTTGTTTTGTTAGATATGAAGTGGATTGCACTCTTTAATAAATATGATTAGCCTTTACTGAATAGGTGAATTGAGTCTACACTTCAACAATTTTCAATCCTAAGTTTGATTGGTAACAAATATATATGTTATTGCTAGTTTTTCTTCTGATCATTTAATTTTTTTTCAATTTCTTCTGCAATAAATTCCCCTGTAACCCTAGCAAGTAGCATATCGTTCAACTCATCATCTTCTTTTACTACTTCAAGCTCACTATCTCCTATTTTTCTTAAAAATACAACAAGGTATTCTTCCGATTCCTCTTTTAAAGATTCATAAAATGCTGCATATAAATAGGTATCTCCTTCATATTCAAATTGTTTAACTACATAGAGCTTTTTTCCTTGAAATTCAATTGACTTGCCTGTCCAATCAACAATTAAATCCTCTTTTATTCCCATTATCTGTCACCTCTTCCTTCTTCTTTTGTTTCATTTTTCTCTACTCTTTTCTCTCTATATTTATTCGCAATCATTACTATTGGTAATGCAATATTTTGAAATAGTTTTGTAGGAAGATTTCCACGTATTGGCTGTCCCGTCGCTCTTACTATAGAATTTTGTGGTCCTCCAACAGTAATTTTACCATTAGAAATCAAATCCTTTAGTCTATCTAAAACCATATTAAACGCACTTGCATTATCAGTTTGTGCCGCATTTCCATATGTGTTTGCATGATTAGCAGGTCCGGTTTTTTGAAAATAAGGAATTAATCTTGCTGTTCCACTTTGAATATTTGGGTCAACCTTCATAGCTTCAAGCGCATCTGATACAGTCTTAATTTGGTTCGCATTACTTAAATCATTTGAGAACGTTGTTTGGATTGCTCTATCAACTGCTGCATACTGAGCTCTATCCAAATCCCCATTAAATTTTTGCCTCATAGCTAGCATTTCATAACCATCAGCTTTATTTATTGCACCTTGCCTTCCAGCTGCTGTTAAGTCAATGCCATTACCCAAATTTTGAATTCTATTATTGTTAGCCGTAACCTTTTGCGCAAGCGAATTATATTGTTTTACATTCCTATTTGCTGTTATAATAGTATTATCCAATTCTTGGCTCAATGTATCACTATGATTCCTTTCCCTGTGTAGCTCTTGCATTGCATCATCATACTGTCTTTGTTGTAACTTTTCAGTCCTGATATATGCACATGTACCTGCAACGATGGTCAAAATTGCTATGGCATCTTGGACCGCTCTATCCGGCTCGTCACTAACTTTTCTAAATATGCCCTTCGGAAAATTAAACTGTCCTGTACTTATTCTAAATAGTTTACCTTTACCAATTTTCCTCTCAACTGTATATTTAGCTTCGATATCCTCCATTGCATTCGTTCCATAAACTGTTTTTTCTGCAGCCAATCTTTTTTCTTCTTGTGTTGCATTTTTATCATTCTCAATTGCCTTTGCTTCTAATAAAGGTATTTCCGCATCTGCATATTCATTGATTGCAGGAAGATATTCTTTTGATGTTGGATTTTTCTTAGCAAAAACGCTTCCTCTTATATTATGTTTTGTGAAATATCCTTTAGATCTAGCAGCTCTTCTTACTTCTTTATATTCTACATATTGTCTTTGAGCACTATTTTTTAGTGTCTCAAGTTCCTTTCTCTTTTGCAGTATTCTTTCAGAACATTCATTTAATTCTTTCTCAACGCTTGCCTTTTCTTCCTCGGATAGGCCACCCCTTTGTAGTTTTTGTTGAAGCTCGCGGTATTTCTCGCCCATTTCGTTCAGTTTTTGCCTTCCTTCTACATATTTTGGACTTTTTTCGCTCGCATTACCATCGGCTCTCTTTTTTAACACGTTACCAAGTGCCTTTAAAAATACATCGTTTACTTTTAAATTAATAATCTGCTCTTCTGTCAAATAGCTTATCATTAATTGCAATTCATTGTCTGGTAATTTGCTTATAACATCCTCTATTTGTCTTGTAATTTTCTTTCTTTTAGTTATTGCATCCACAACTTTTGTTACAAATGGCCCTGCTATTGCTCCAGCCACTCCTCCACCAATTGCCAAGATTGGATTATATGTCGATAGAAATACTGCACTTGCCACCATCAATCCAGATGGTGCAACTGTTACAAGTGGATTTGAAGTAAGAGTATGTTTATTTTCAATTTCCGGCATTTCTGCATCATTTAATACTTTTCTAAAAATTTGTAATCCACTTGTCACGGGCATTCTATTTTGTTCCTTTTTAGGGTCTGGTATTGGTTCTTCTCTTGTTTTTCTTTTTATTATTCTATATGTAGTAATAGGATTATCGTCAGATGATAGACCATCTGCTCCACCATATGTATACGTTAATTCGTATTGGGCATCTTTATTATCATCTTTTTTGCCGAATATTCCCATTGGATCATAAACATCACTAGGATCAATATTGGCTTGTTGCAATGCATTTAGGTAATTGTTTCTAAAATCAATTCTTCCACTTGCTTCGAATTCTGCAATTGGTTCTTCATTAGTATTTTCTTCGTTTTCCTGCATATTACTAATTTGCTCTTCTAATTCTTTTTGTTGTCTTTCTAGTTCGTTTTTTTCTCTAATCAAAGATTCTCTCTCTTCCGGCTCTACTGGATATTCCTCATCTTCAAGTTCTACGTCAATCATTTTAATTCTGTCTTTTACATCCTTTAGTCGCTTTTCTAATTCTTCTCTACTCATATTCTCCCCTTCTTTATTTTATTTTTTACCTTTCCGTTCAATTACATACAGCTATATTTAGAATAACATATTTTTACAATTTTTTCAAGATGTTTACTGTTTGTCACAAAAATATTACATATTTGTAATGCTTCTGTAATATTTGAGTGATCTTTGTGCCATTTTTTCATATCTTATTTTTTTATCTCTTATTTTTTCATCCAATTCTGGTAAGATTCCAAAGTTTGCATTCATTGGTTGAAAATTTTTATTTGGTGTTGATATGTAATTTACTAGTGCTCCTATTACTGTTTCGCTTGGGAATTCTGCTTTGCACTTTATTTTGCCACTTTTAAAATTTAAGCATGCATTTATTCCTGATACAAGTCCAGATGCTATTGACTCCACATATCCTTCTACTCCTGTTATTTGCCCTGCAAAATATATGTTAGGGTCTTTTTTTAGATTATATGTATTATCTAATAATTCCGGAGAATTAATAAATGTGTTTCTATGCATAACTCCATATTTAACAAATTCTGCATTTTCTAGTCCCGGAATTAAACTAATTACCCTTTTTTGTTCGCCAAACTTTAAGTTTGTTTGAAAACCAACTATGTTAAATAAATTTCCTTCTGTGTTATCTTGTCTAAGTTGTACTATTGCATACGGTCTTTTCCCTGTTCTTAAATCTGTAAAGCCTACTGGTTTAAGTGGTCCAAATCTTAGTGTATCTATTCCTCTTTTTGCCATTACTTCTATCGGCATACATCCTTCAAATATTTCTTTTTTCTCAAAATTGTGAAGTTCTACTATCTCTGCATTTATTAATTCATTACAAAAAATCTCATATTCTTCTTTATTCATTGGTAAATTTATATAATTATTTTCTTGCTCCTGCTCTATTCTTTTTTGCCAATCTTCAATTGTCTCTTCTTTTCCTCGTTCTTGCTTATATCTGTCTCCCCAGAATGCTATATTCATATTTATAGAGTTTTTTTCTATTATTGGTGCTGCTGCATCATAAAAATGTAGCCCTTTTTCCCCTGTTATTTCTTTTATTTCTTTTGATAAAGCATCTGAAGTAAGTGGTCCTGTTGCAATAATCACAAGTCCGTTTTTCGCTATTTTCTTTAATGATATTTCTTTTCCAATTTCTTGTCTTATTATTTCTATATTTTTATATTGTTTTAATTGTTTTGTTACTTCTTCTGCAAATTTTTTTCTATCAACTGCTAGTGCTTGTCCTGCTGGGACATTTACTTTATCTGCAATTTTTATAAGCAATGAATCTAATCTTCTTAATTCCTCTTTTAACAAGCCACACGCATTTGTTATTAAATTTGATTTAAATGAATTGCTACATACTATCTCTGCTAGGTTACTATTGTTGTGTGCTGGTGAAAAATTATGTGGTTTCATTTCGTACAACTTTACATTTATTCCTCTTTTTGCTATCTGATAAGCTGCCTCTGAGCCTGCTAGTCCTCCGCCTATTATTGTTATATATTCCTCCATACATCTTCTTCTTTCTTAATTTTTTCTCAAAAATACAACTAGTCTTTGTTTAATTGTACAAAAACTAGTTGTTCTTCTTACATTAATATTCCGATTATACATTTTCTTACATTATTTGTCAATTCAATTAATTCATCTTTTAAAATTTATTTACTAATAATTAACAACGTAATTTTTTTAATTTCCTATTTATATTTTTGACATTTTGTGATAAAATAATCTAAATTATTTTAGAAGGAGTATTAATTATGAATTTAAATAAATGTTGTCGTTGTGGTTGTTTTTATTCTAGTGAAGGTAATGTTTGCCCTAATTGTCAGCCAAAGGATTTTAATGAAATTGCAAAATTAAAAAATTATTTTGATGTCAACTCTAATTATGATTCTATTGAGTGTATTTCTGCAAATACTGGAATAACTTTAAAAAATTTAAATAGATTTTTAAATCAGGAAGAATTTTCTAAGTTTTCTAATAAGTTTAATAGTTCTGGTAATATTGGAATTGATTTATAATTAATTATATGTTTAAAGGTCGCTATATGACAGCGACCTTCTGTTTAAATAATTTTTATTATTGTTTTTTTAATTTCTGGAATTTTGTTTTCTATTTTATATATTTTTTTTATTCGCTCCACTGCTTCGTTTGCCTTTTCTTTGTCATTGGCATGTATATATGCTATTACATCTCCTGTATATACTTTATCTCCAACTTTTTTCTCTAACACTATTCCAACTGTTTTGTCTATTTCATCTTCTTTTTTTATACGTCCTGCTCCTAAAAATACTGATAATCTGCCTATTTGTTCTGCATCAATACTTGTTATATATCCATCTTTTTCACATATTACAGAAATTACATATTTTGATTTTTCAAATTTTTCTGGCTCGTCTATATATAAAACATCGCCATTTTGATTTTGAATTAATTGTTTAAACTTTTCTAGTGCTTTTCCATTTTGAATGTTCTCCAACATTTTCTTCTTATTTTCTTCTATGCTATTTCCTTTTCCTGCTAATTTTATCATATGAGCTCCAAGCTCTAGCACAACTTGTTTTACGTCTTCTTCCATCTTTCCTCTAAGTGCTTCTATTACTTCTAATATTTCCAATGTATTGCCTACGTTTTTTCCAAGTGGTTCGTCCATATTTGTTATTACACATACTGTTTCTTTATCTGCTAGTTCGCCTATTTTTTTCATTATTGTTGATAGTTTAATTGCATCTCCCTCATTTTTCATAAATGCTCCACTACCACAGGTTACATCTAGTACAACCTTGTTTGCTCCTGCCGCTATTTTTTTGCTCATTATGCTAGATGCTATTAATGACATATCTTCAACACAACTTATGGTGTCTCTTAAAGCATATATTTTTTTATCTGCTGGTGCCAAGTTTAAGGTTTGTCCTATTAGACTAATTCCTATTTTTTTTACATTGCGTTTAAAAGTCTCTATATCAACATTTGTTGTATATCCTGGTATTGATTCTAATTTATCTATTGTTCCGCCTGTAAACCCTAACCCTCTTCCTGACATTTTAGCAACAGGAATTCCTAGTGATGCAATTATTGGCGCCAAAATTAATGTGACTTTGTCTCCTACACCGCCTGTGCTGTGTTTATCTACCACTGTTCCTATTTCTGATAAATCTAATACATCTCCTGAATGTGCCATTGCTAATGTTAAGTTGGTAGTTTCTTCTTCATCTAATTTATTTATATAAATCGCCATTATTAATGCAGCTGCTTGATAATCTGCTATAGTATTATTAGTATATTCTTTTACAAAAAAATCTATTTCTTCCTTAGACAATTTTTTATTGTCTCTTTTTTTAGCAATTATATCTAATATATTCATTGTTAATCTCCATTCTTTTGTCACAAAATATTGCACATTTTATATAATATTTTTTACAAAACTTCTTCTATGTAATGGGCATAATCCATTTTCTCTTATTGCTTGCATATGTGCTGCTGTTCCATACCCCTTATGTTTTGCAAATCCGTATTGTGGGTACATTTCATCCATTTTTCTCATAATTCTGTCCCTTGTTACCTTTGCAATTATTGAAGCACATGCAATTGAATAGCTTATTGCATCTCCATGTATTATTGACTTATATGGTATTCCTAGTGTATCTATTCCTGTTAGTGCATCAACTAAAATAACATCTGGTTTTTTTATATTTTTTTCTTCTAGTTTTTCCTCCATTTGCCTTATTGCAATTGTTAAGCCCTTTTTAGTAGCATTTAAAATGTTTATTTTGTCAATTTCCTCTTGATCTATTATTCCTACTCCATATGCAATTGCTTCTTGTACAATTTCCTCATATATTTTTTCTCTTTTCTTTTCTGATATTTTTTTAGAGTCATTTACTCCTTCTATCATTGATTCTTTTGGCATTAAAGAACAAGCAACAACAACTGGTCCTGCAAGAGGTCCTCTTCCTGCTTCATCTATTCCACAAATTGATACTATGCCTTTTTCATACAAGATTTTCTCTTCTTTTTTTAAGTTTAATAATCTTTCTACTTCTTTTTCCTTCATTACTTCTCATCTTCTTTTACTATTTCTTTTTCATCACTTAAATTGTTAAAATCTGATAATTTATAGTATTCATTATCCCCAACTTTAATACCTTTTGTGTATAATACTTCCATATTATCATAATTAACAATATAATATTCGTTTGGTTCTATATTTATATTACTTAACCCCATTGTTGTTAAGTCTTCTTTTTTTAAAATATAATATTTACTGTTTTCTTCTATTTCTATGTTTTGACTTTTCAAAAAATCTTTTACTTTTTGATCTTGTTGTTCAATTAATATTTTTGTACCAATTAGCTCTTTTTTTAACGCTTTTTCTTCTTCTGCAACCATTTTTGCCTTTCCCTGTATTGCCAACATATTTGTTTTAATTGTTTCACTTTCTTCATTTCTATATTGTTGTTGTATATATAATATTACTCCTATTGCAAAAGCAATTATTATAATTACTAAAATAATTGTTGCAACATATGTAAGTCCTTTTTCATCTTTCATTGCCGTTTTATCGTTCCCTTCTCAATCTGTTTTACCATATTATATATAATTTTTATTCTAAAAACAAGAGGATTATGTTTTATGATTTTATTTTTTTCACATTTATTTCACATTTTTTTCATAATTCTCTTGTATTATATTTATAGTTTAGGTTATTATATAATCAAATAAATTTTTGGAGGTATTAAAATGGACGAAAATAATAGTAACAATAGTTTTAAAAGTGTCGATTCTACTAATTTTAATTCTTCTTATAAAGAATTTAAAAATAGCGAAAAAAAATTTAATTTTGGGTTTGCCAAAAATGTATTGGCTCCGTTTTTGTTTGGGGTTATAGGAAGTGTAACTGTAATTGCAGTGTCTCTTAATGTTCCAACCATAAAAGAAAATATCGTTAAAAAGTTAGTTAGTGTGGAATCACCTAATAGTTATGGTGATAATACTAATACTGCAAACATTAATACTCAAATGGTTTCTTTAGTTGGATATTCTGAAACAGGTGTTGGCGTTGCTTCTAAGGTTCGTCCTTCTATCGTTGGAATAGAAGTTGAATATTCTGTAAATTCTATATTTTATAGAAATAAATCGACTGCAACAGCTGCTGGTTCTGGAATAATCATTAGCGAAGATGGATACATTTTAACAAATAACCACATAGTAAACTCTTCTTCTACTTCTTATTATTATGAGCTTGGTAAGGCTAATAAAGTTACTGTTACCTTATATAATGATTCAACAAAATACGATGCTACCATTGTCGGAACAGATTCTCAAACTGATTTAGCTGTTATTAAAATAGAAAAGAATGGATTAAAAGCTGCAGAACTTGGTGATTCTGATGCTGTTCAAGTAGGAGAATTTGCTATGGCTATAGGAAATCCTCTAGGACTAACTGATAGTGTTACTGCAGGTATTGTAAGTGCTGTAAATAGAGAAGTTTCTGATCAAGATGGTAACTCTTATGTTGCAATTCAAACAGACGCTTCTATAAATTCAGGAAACAGTGGTGGGGCATTAGTAAATAGTAAAGGACAAGTAATTGGTGTTAACACTCTAAAACTTTCTGGAACAGGCGTTGAAGGAGTAGGATTTGCAATTCCTATTAACTCTACAAAAGAAATATATGAACAATTAATTCAATATAATAAAGTTAAAAGACCATACATTGGAATTGGTGGATATGACTTAGACGAGCAAACAGCTGAAGATAACAATTTAGTAGTAGGAATTTATATAAAAACTATAGAAGATTTTTCTGCAGGTGAAAAAGCCGGATTAAAAATAGGTGATGTTATAGTAGAAGTAGATGGTACCAAAGTTACAAAAATGGACGAATTAAATGCAATTAAGAACCAAAAGCAAATTGGTGATACTTTAAAATTGAAAGTTTTTAGGGAAGGCAAAGAAAAAGAAATAACTGTAACTCTACAAGAACAACCTTAATATGCAAAAAATCACATTGAGTTCACACAATGTTCAAAAAAGACTGATATATTATACTTAGTTGATAAATAATTACTCCGTTATCAACATATATAAAACATCCCCTTTTGTTTTTAAGCCCCATGTCAAACAACATGGGGCTTTTTTTATTGTCCTTTATATACATATTTTTCAGGGTTTGCCTGAACTCCATTGTTCCTTAATTCAAAGTGTAAATGGTTGCCTGTTGAGTTTCCTGTTGAACCAACTGCTGCTATTACATCTCCTGCTTTAACCTTCTGACCTTCTGTTACGTATAGTTTACTACAATGTCCGTAATATGATTCTACACCGTTTCCATGGTCTATTACAACTAGGTTTCCATATCCTCCCCATTCTTCTGCACATGTTATTGTTCCATCCGCAACAGCTTTTATTGGAGTTCCGTAATTTGCACCTATATCTATTCCCATATGTGTATGGTCTCTTATGCTTTCCACTGCTCCAAATCTTGATGTTATTACTCCAGAAACAGGCACACACGCTAAATATACTCCATTTATTGATTTATTTTCTATTATGTCTAATTCCTGTGTCATGCTATTTCTTGCTGTTTTTACAGTTGCTGATTCACATTCTTGCATATCTTCTGTATATAATTCTTTAATTCCTATATTCAGCTCTAAAGTATTATACTCTTCTTTTAGGTCAGCTACTAATGTTTCGGCTTCCTCTAATGTATTTACTTTTGACTTTTCTTCTCCATCTAAAGTTATTGCATATAGTCTATAAGTAAATTTCATACCTTCTTCCATTTTAGATAAAATTGTATTTTCATTTGTATTTTCATTTCTATTAATTAATCTTAATCCATATTTAGGTGTATTTTCTATATCTACAAAAGCTATGTTTGTTTTTTTCAAATCGCTTATATAGTTATCTATTTCTTGTTCAAATTTTTCTTTACTTTCTACATAGCCAACTTCTTCGCCATTTATTGTTACTAAAGAAACTAATTTATATTTAGATAATGTAATTAATGTTATTATTATAGTTGCTATTGCTATTATATTAATAAATATAAACATTTTCTTTGTATAATATTTAATTCGTTGTACTAAAATATATATTCACTCTCCTTTACGTCTACACGACATTTTTAATTATACTATATATTTTAAATCATTTCAACCTCAATATTTATTATTGACTAATTATAAGTAATTATTAACAGTTTGATTAATTTTATTCGCTAATTTTTAGTGTGTTTTCCTTATTTTTCCTCCTGATACCTCGTTTTTTCTCGTTTTTTTATCTCTTGACTTTTAATTTTTGACATTACTTAATTTTTTTGTAAAGTTAGGATTAATCCCTCCTAGTGTCTCTTCTTTATTTAATCTTTTTTGGATTTCAACTATCACTAGTGGCAATAATGATATACTTATGGTATATATCCATTGCAGATTTGTTAATGGAACAAGTTCGAACACATTTGCTATTGAAGGTATTATTACAACAATTATTTGCAATAATGTTCCCAGTATAAATGCACCTATTAAATATTTATTATCCCATAATCCTGCTTTAAATATTGATTCTTCACTTCTTATATTAAAACTATGAACTAACTCTAACACACCTAATGACACAAATGCCATTGTTCTTGCTACTTTTATTCCATACAATTTATTTCCAATGCTAAAAGCTAATAATGTTAATATTCCAATCATCACTCCCTCTATAATTATTTTGTTCCATAAACCATCTGCAAATATTCCTTTTTTAGGGTTTCTTGGTTTTTTATTCATTATATTTTTTTCTGGTGGTTCTAGTCCTAATGCTATAGCTGGGAAAGAGTCTGTAACCAAATTAATCCATAATAACTGAATTGCTAAAAGTGGTGATTTTAAGCCTAATAGTAAACCAACAAATATTGTTACTATTTCTCCTATATTTGTTGCAATTAAAAAATGAACCGCTTTTTTTATGTTGTCAAAAATATTTCTGCCATGTTTTACCGCTTCCACTATTGTAACAAAATTATCATCTGTAAGTATCATATCTGATGCATTTTTAGCTACATCTGTTCCGTTTAGTCCCATAGATATTCCTATATCTGCATTTTTTAATGCTGGTGCATCATTTACCCCATCTCCTGTCATTGCTACCACTGCTCCTGTACTTCTAAATGCTTTTACAATTCTTACTTTATGTTCAGGTGATACACGTGCAAACACACTATATTTCATTATATCTTTTTCTAATGTTTTTTGATTTATGCTATCAAGCTCACTTCCTGTTATTGCTAAATCATTTGGTCTTAAAATTCCTATTTCTCTTGCAATTGCCTTTGCTGTAGTAATATGATCTCCTGTTATCATAACTGTTTTTATTCCAGCTTTCCTACATGTGGCAACAGCTTCTTTTACTCCTTCTCTTGGTGGATCTATCATTCCTATTAGCCCCACAAATGTCAATTCTTTTTCTATATTTTCACTGTCTATTTTATTTGGCAATCTATCTACATCCTTATATGCTATTGCTAAAACTCTTAGCGCATTATTTGCCATCTTATTATTATTTTCATCTATTCCGTTTAATTGTTTACTAGTTATTGTTTTTTGTATTCCTTCTTCATAATATTTACTACATCTTTTTATTAATACATCTGGTGCGCCTTTTGTTATTATTCTATATTTACTGCCTATTTTATGTATTGTCGTCATCATTTTTCTTTCCGAATCAAATGGAATCTCGTTTACTCTTTGCATCATTCTATACAAGTTTTCTTTATTTTTTCCTATTTTTAGTCCTGCATTTACTATTGCATTTTCAGTTGCTTCTCCCTCTGCCTCTTCTCGTCCATCTTTTGTTACTATTTGAGAGTCTGTACACATACAGCCCAATTCTAATGTAAAACTTTTGTTACTGTTATTTCCATTAACATCTTGAATGTCTACTACTTGCATTTTATTTTGCGTTAATGTTCCTGTTTTATCTGAGCAAATTACACTACTGCTTCCCAATGTTTCTACTGCAGGTAGTTTTCTTATTATTGTATTTTTCTTTGCCATTTTAGTAACACCTATTGAAAGCATTATAGTTACAATTGCAGGTAACCCTTCTGGTATTGCTGCTACAGCCAGTCCTACAGAAGTCATAAACATCTCTACAGGTTCTATCTTTTTTAATAATCCTATTACAAATATAAGTAAGCAAATAATTAAGCATCCAATTCCTAAACTTTTACCAACCTCTCCTAGTTTCTTTTGTATTGGTGTTTCAGGTGCTTCGTCTGTAATAATCATTTTAGCTATTTTTCCAACTTTTGTGTTCATTCCTGTATCTGTTACAATTGCCTCCGCATGTCCATTTACAACTATTGTTGTTGCAAAGCCCATGTTTATTGTATCTCCTAAAGAAATATTGTCTTTTAATATTATATTTGCATCCTTAAGTATTGGTACTATTTCACCAGTTAAGCTTGATTCTTCTACTTTTAAATTGTATGAACTTATTAGTCTACAATCTGCTGGTATATAATTCCCAGCTTCTAAAATTAATATATCTCCTGGAACTATATTTGTGCTAGCTACAGTAATTATTTTTCCATTTCTTTTCACTTTTGCCACAGGTGCTGACATTTTTTTTAGTGCTTCCAATGATTTTTCTGCTTTTGCTTCTTGTACAACGCCCATAATAGCATTTAAAACCACTATTGTTATTATTATAATTGAATCTATATATTCTCCTGTTCCTTGCATTTTTGCCACAACAGCTGAAATAATAGCAGCAATAATTAAAATAATAATCATAAAGTCATTAAATTGTTTTAAAAATTTAACAAAAACACTTTCTTTTTTTGGTTCTTGAAGTTTATTTTCTCCATACTTTTTTAATCTTACAGTAATTTCATCATCACTTAATCCTTGCTGTAGGTCAGTTTGTAATTTACTCTCTACTTCTTTTGTAGATAAACTATGCCACATACACATACACTCCTTTGTATTAATCAAATTTAGGGACAGCCCTTAATTAATATTATGCAAGAGTGTAAAAAAATAGAATTGATTTTTTTGTTTAAATATTTTATAATTTTTTCAAGGAGGATTTCATATGGATATTATTATAAATGAAACTACATTAATTTCCGACAATATTGTATGGGATAATATTAATAATTATATTAATACTAATGTTTCCATTATCTATATTGGAAGCAATGCTACTCTAAATGATAAATTATTGTCATTACATAAAAATAGAGAATTTGATAAATTAATTATTATAAGCAAGTCCGATATTTCTGACAGATATCCTAGACTATTTGTTGATTCCTTTATTAATAATAACATTTTGCAACATGTTAAAAAAAATTGTTTGATTATTTTAAAATTGTCTAATGATTATGATGATATGAAGTGGATAGTTCGCAATTTAATTAAATTATATAATCTTACTTTTAAATTAAATCTGCATTTAGGTATAATTGATAATAATTGTAATTACCTAGGCTTTATTGAAAACTTTGAAAACTCAAAATATTCAGATGATTTTATAACTTGTCTTAAGTGTTTATTTATTTTCGATAAGAAACAGCAATATGAATATATTTACGACACGGTCTGTGAGTATTTAGACAACCAATTTTGTAAAGGAAATATCTGTGACTTTAAAAATGACCAGTGCATTGCAAATAGAGAGAACAAAACAGCTCACAAAGATATGGGATGTTGTTATTCTTTTGAATATTGTAAGGTTTTTGACCCCAGATTCATTAAAAATGTAAAGCTCTGTCAACATCTAAAAGACAAGACTTGCTCGACAAAATGTATTACTTGTAAACTCTTTACCTGTAAATATTTAAAAGAACGCGGAATAAAGTTTGACACACATAAAATATTGCTTTTGGATTGTTATTTTAATAAAAAACAACATTTAATATTAAATTCAAATTTCTTTCAAACACGTGATGCAATATTACAGAAATTGCTTGAAAACAATTATGATTTGTACTTTTGGTATGTTTTATTTAAGAAGTACATAATATAAGTATAAAGGGCACGGAATTATTTTTTTCCGTATAGCTTAATACCTTACCTCGTCTCCTTTTGGACTGTTATCTGCAATATATAATTTGTACATTCCATTTGACTCTCTCCTACACGCTTGTATTGGTATTCCTCTTCTCCTATAGTAAATCTTCGCTAGTGCCAAATCCTCTTCATTTGCATAACCCCCATTTATATGATAACTATCGGTTATAATATTAAAAATTTCCTTATCAGAATATCCTTTTTTCTGCCACCTTACGAAAGCTTCTCTTGCTAATATACGATCTCGTTCAGCTGGAGTTGCTCCTCTAAGATTTGTTCTTCCCTGTTCGCCCTGCTCTTTTGCAATTTCAGCATACTTAATCATATTTTGAATTTCTTGTGACTGTTGCATTTGTCCTAGGAGCTTCTTAATTTCAGGAGATGTACAAAAGTCCATAAAATATTGAGGATTACCTACAGTTAAAATACCTACTGCATTTAGCATTCTGAACAATCCATCTATCTGATCCTTTGAGAAATCCATTTTGCCAGTTGTTTTATTCACGATTTCTGGTTTAAGATCTAAAAAATATTCATGATTTATTCTGTTTGCTTTGTAGTCATTTATGTATTTCGCAACATATAAGATATCACTTTCTTCTCTATCAATTCTTTTATTATATTGTTCATTAACTTCAAGTCGTTTGTAGCTACTTCTAAATTTTGACAAAAAATTTAGAAGATCTTGTTTATCTTGTATTTCAAGTTTATATCTTATTTCTGGTGCAACACATATTTTTTCTGGATCTAACCCAATTTCTTTTGCTCGCTGTTTTATTTTTTCCTTTAGTTTATATAAAATTTCTGGATGACTATCAATTAACGCAGGAATTTGCTCTCTAGAAATATTTTGAAACACGCTTGTAACTGCATCATAGCACACTTCAGACATTATTGCATTATATGATGTGTTTTTTCCTTTTATCTTATCCATCCCTATACCAACAAATCCATCAATTCTACCTGCAAGTATAGGTGGTTGTTGGAAATTAATGTCTGGATTTTCAACTTTTATTTCTCTAATAATCTCTAAAAATTTTTTTGCATCCTTAAGCTCCGTATATATACACATTTTATCTGTTCTTCTAAATTCAAAATCTCTATCTGCATTAACCACTTTAAAGTGGTAATTAAGTTTTGCTTGCTCACATTTTTGTTGAAATAATTGTGCAACCTTATATGTATCAATTCCTGCATTAAGATAGAATTTTATTTCTCCTTTTTCTCTATCCATACCAGTATCCATTATTTGTAATAGTTGAGGATATATATGAAACCCCATAACACCTGGGCCACCATCAAATCTATTTTCAATTAGCTTCATAAAACGACACATTATATATCCTTGTTCATTGGTTAGTCCTATATCATTTAATTGTCCCAGCAATTCATCTTTTGAATTTGGATAAAGATATATTTTTTGCAATACTTTCGATACTTTCCATAGATTATGATTATTAAAAAAGCTATAAAATTCATGAAATGTTTCAAATTTATCAAAAATCGGTTTAAATCTAGATATTGGATATAAATTTATCTCCTTTAATTCTTTAATCTGCCTTTCTTTTTCTTCGCCAGAAATTCTCATTGATTTTATCTCATTTATCCTTTTAGCCACCCATTCGTCCAAGGTACTAACAAATTCAGGATGATTACTAATACTTTTATATAATCTATCAAGGTTAGGCATCCAGATGTACTTATTAAATTGCATAATATACTCATCTTGAGAATATTTATCTTTTTCACCATATTTTGTAACTCCGGCTGTAAAAGTCTGTTCCATCTTCTATAGGTCGTGAACCTCCATCACATCTGTGGTTAACGTATATATCAATAATACTTCTTAATATTTCTATATCATTGAATGGACTTTTTATTTCGTCATATAAATTCATTTTTTTATCTTCCTTTCATTTTAGGTAGTGTAAACTAATTTTATTTTCTATTTAGTTACACCCCTGTATTTTCAAGGTTTATATCACTTTTTTGTGACAAAAAATAATCCCCCCTCTTTTTATGGTATAATTTGTACATCAATGTCATGTGCTCATTTTATGTTTGCTACTTCAACTTTCTTGTGTCGTTCCTAATCTCATTGACAGTAATTTGCTTATTCCGTTTTCTTCCATTGTTACCCCATAAACTGTATCTGCGACTTCCATTGTTCCTTTTCTATGTGTTATTACTAAAAACTGTGATGCTTTACTAAATTTTTTTAGATATTCTGCAAATCTGTATACATTTACATCATCAAGTGCTGCCTCTATTTCGTCTAATATGCAGAATGGTGCTGGGTTTATTTTTAGTATTGCAAATAGTAGTGCTATAGCTGTAAATGCTTTTTCTCCTCCTGATAGTAACATCATATTTTGAAGTTTTTTTCCTGTTGGTTGAACTCGTATGTCTATCCCACATTCTAGTACATTTTCTTCGTCTGTCAATATTAGTTCTGCTTTTCCTCCACCAAAAAGTTCTATAAATACCTCATTAAAGTTTTTATTTATAATTTCAAATTTTTCTTTGAACTGTGTTTCCATTGTTTGTGTCATGTCCGAAATCACTTTTCTTAATTTTGCTACTGTATTTTCTAAATCAAGTCTTTGTTCACACATAAAGTCATATCTTTCGCTTAGCTTTTTGTATTCTTCTATGGAATCTACATTTATACTACCTAAATCTTTTATTTTATTTCTTAGTGAATTTACTTCTTTTTGTGCTTGTGCAATATTACTTGGCTTTCTATATTCTTCGGTGTTATTTGGTGTTATCTCATATTCATTCCACAATGTGTTTATAAGTTCTTCTATATCCTGTTCTAGTTTTGTCTTTTTAAAGTCCAATTTTACAATTTGTTCTTTCAAACCTTCTAATACGCTAAATTGATTTGTTATTTCTTCCTCTTTTTGTGTAAGCAATTCATTTTTTTCTGTTCTTGTTCTTTTTAGCTTTTCTATATGTTCTGAACTGTTGTTAACTTCTAATTTTATTTTTTCTATTTCCTTATTTAAACTATCTATTTTTATTTGTAGTTCATCATTTTCTGTCAATGCTTGAGTCAATATATTGTTTTTATTTTCTATGTTGCTTTTATTGCTTAGAATCTCGTGTTTTATTCTCTCCACGAATTCTTCTATAGATGCTTCGCTTTCTACAAATGATGATACTGAAATTTTTAAGTTTGTTATATCAAAATTTAAATCATCTATGTATTTTTGGTTGTCCTTATTTATAGTTGCAAATTGCTCAACCTCTTGTGATAATAATTTTGTTTCTTCATTTAATATTTCTAAGTATTTTTGCTTTTCTTCTTTTATTTTAATGCTTTCCTCTTTTTGCTTATTTATAGAATCCTCTTCTTGTTTTAATTTGTCTTTTCTTTGCTCCAATTTAGTAATGTTTTCTTCCATTGCAACTATTTTTTGGTTCTCAGTAGCATATTCAATTTCTACATCTTGAAGCTCTTTTTCCAGTTTTGCAACTTTTTCTATTAATTCTGTTATAGATTCTAAATAATCCTCTTTTTTAGTAGTTAATTCTTTTGTTCTTTGTGTAAGTTTTTTTAATTCTTTTTCTAATTCTTCTATTTCTCTATTTCTTCCTAATATGTTTACTGTTTTGGTTGCAACACTTCCACCTGTAATGCTTCCAGAAGAATTAATTACATCTCCTTTTAATGTTATTATTCTAAATGAGTAATTATTCATTTTTGCAAGTGCTATACCTGTATCCATATCGTCTACTACAACCGTTCTACCTAATAAGTTTAGTACAATTTGCATATATTTTTTATCGCAATTTATTAAGTCAGATGCAATTCCAATTACCCCTTGCAATCCTTTCTGTTTTATGTTTTCAGCTTTTTTCCCTTTTATAGAAGATATTGGCAAGAATGAAGCTCTACCCAAATTATTATCTCTTAAATAATTTATTAATTTTTTTGCTTCTTCTTCTGTTTCTGTAACTATATTTTGAAGGCTTTGCCCTAGACACATCTCTATTGCTGTTTCATAATTCTTATCAACAGATATTAAATTAGCAAGTACTCCATACACACCTTTTTTTAGTTGACTATTTTTTTCGCATTCTTGTAATAATGTCTTAACACTTTTAATATATCCTTCTTTTTCTTTTTCTGTCTCTTGTAAAAATTTGTGTCTGGCATCTTTCATATTTATTTGATAATTTAGTCTGCTTATTTCCTCTTCATATTCTTTAATTTTATTCATACTTTCTTGTTTTTTATTTTTTTCCTGCTCTAAATTATCATTGGCAATGTTTCTTTTATTTTGTATCTCATAAAATCCCTTTGAAACTTCTTGTTTGTTGTCTCTTGTACTATCTAATTCTGATATTATATTTTCTAATTCTAATTTTATAGCTTTCTTGCGTTTTTCTAGGTTTTCATAGTTTGCTTCTTGCGCACTTATATCTGCTAAAACCTCATATTTCTTATCTGTATTACCTTCTATTTTTTGCTTTTTTTCTTCTATTTCTAACTCTTTTTCAGATAAGTTTTTAGTTAATTTAGATAATTCTTCTTCTTTTTGTTTTAATTCAGCTTCAAATTTTTCTTTATTTTGAAATAAATTAGCTTTTTTCTCTTGTCTTTGTTTTTCTTCTTCTTCTAATTCTTTTATTCTTGTCTCAAATTCTTGTATTTCTATTTGAAGTCTTTCTTTATTATTTAAATTATTTTGTATTCTCTCTTTTGATATTCCAATTTCTGAATTCATTTTTTCTATTTTATTGGAACTCTCAAAGCCAATATTTTGCATTTGCTCTATTTGTAATATTATTTCGTCTATTTCTCTTTTTAAAGAGTCTTTTAACTCTTGTATAGATGTCAATTTTTCATCCTCTGTCTCTTTTTGTGCAACCATTATTTCTTCGTCTTGTACAATTTGCTTTAACTTTTCTTTATATGAATTTATGTTATATACAAATAATCCAACTTCTATGTTTTTTAATTCTTCTCTTAAATTTAAATATTGTTTTGCCTTTTCAGATTGTGCCTTTAATGGTTCTATATTGCCTTCTATCTCTGTTAAAATATCATTAATTCTTAATAAATTAAGCTTTGTTTGTTCCATCTTTTTTTCAGATTCTTGCTTTCTAGTTCTATATTTTACAATGCCTGCCGCTTCTTCAAATATATGCCTTCTATCTTCTGATTTGTTTGATAATATTTCATCTATTTTTCCTTGTCCTATTATGCTGTATCCATCTTTTCCTATTCCTGTGTCCATAAATAGCTCTAAAATATCTTTTAATCTGCAAGGAGTTTTGTTTATAAAATAGCCTGTTTCCCCATTTCTATATATTTTTCTTGTTACTGTAACTTCTGCATATTCTATTGGCAACTTTGCGTCAGAATTGTCTATAACAATTGAGACTTCGGCAAATCCAAGCGACTTTCTTTCTTGAGTTCCTGCAAATATTATATCTTCCGATTTTGCACCTCTTAAAGATTTCATGCTTTGCTCTCCTAGGACCCATCTTATGGCATCTGATATATTGCTTTTTCCTGATCCATTTGGTCCTATAACTGAGGTAATTCCTGGCTTAAATTCCAATATTGTTTTATCTGCAAAAGACTTAAAGCCTTGTAGTTCTAATCTTTTTAAATACATTTAATACACCTTTTCTTGTTAAACTTTTAATTTGAATATTATACAATAAACTTTATATAAAACTCTATTTAGAATTATATCATTAATAAATAAATTGTACTATAGTTTTTTATCAACTTTTGTGTTATTATATATATTATTGTATTATTAGGAGGATTTGAATAGCTTTATGAAAAATAAAATAATAAAAGCATTGTTGCTTACTTTTTCAATATTGTTAATAATTGGAGTAATTTTATATTTATTTCCGTTTATAATTAATTTATCAACTCACGAAGGTCAGCTGGCATTTAAAAATGAAATTGATAATCTTGGAGTTTGGGGAATTATTGTTTTATTTATGCTTCAACTTCTTCAAATTGTTTTAGTTGTTTTGCCAGGCGAGCCTTTAGAAATTTTAGCCGGTATGTGTTATGGTCCTATTGGAGGTACTATTTTTATAATTGTATCTGTCTTTATTACTACTACTTTAATTTATTTGCTTGTTGGAAAATTCGGAAAAAAGTATTTATACAATACATTCTCAAAAGAAAAAATTCAAAAAATTGAAAACAGCAAATTATTTAAAAATCCTAAAAAAGCAGAAGTGCTAATGTGTATACTATTCTTTACACCTGGCACTCCTAAAGACTTATTGACATATATTGGATTTTTATTTCCAATACCACCTATTAAATTTATATTAATTGCAACTTTTTTAAGATTTCCATCTATAATTTCTTCTACCATAGCTGGTAGCGGATTATCTAATGGAAAGATTTCTATAGTTATAGTATCTTATGTCATCACTTTTGTAGCTACAGCAATATTTGTTTTCCTTATTAGTAAAAAGGAAAAAGATACCACAGAAGCTATAAAAATATTAAAATAACTATATTGCCCTACACTTTACTACAAGTCTTTCCTTTCCATAGTTTGTGCAGGTTATTAATGTTAGTTCTTTTTGTCCATTTGTATGCTGAGTTGTACATCCTGTATCTGTTGGTTTAACGACATATTTATCATATACTTGATATTTTATTCTTCTGCCATATCCATCTGTCAATTCTGCTATGTCACCATTTTTTATAGAGCTTAATGTTCCAAACATCTTTCCATTTCTATAATTATGACCTACTATGCAGTAATTTCCCACCTCATTTGGATCTGGTCCCCAATATTTATTAAGCGAAATTTCTAATAATTCGTCTGATGTATCTGTTAACACTGGATAATTTATTCCTAGTCTTGGTATGTTTAAAATAGCATCTGTTTCATATTCCACTCCATTTGAAGCAGTATATATTATTGAATTCTCTTGCACTTCTTCTATTCTTTTTGCTTGCTCCGGTGTCAATTCTTCTTGGTCGTCTATAATTACTCTAATAATGTCATCTTCTGGCTGTCTTGTTGTTGTGTCTATTGCATTCGTTGCAGCAATCTGATTTAATATTTCTTGTGATACTTTTTCATTTTTATTTCTATCATACTCTGCATAAACATAATAAGAAAATAAAGCAAACACCAAAAAAACAGATAAAAAGAATTCAATTTTATAAAGCATTCTTTTTCTCTTAAATTCTGGCGTAATATACAGTTTTTCTGTTACAAGAATTTGATTCATACTTATCTCCTATTATATATTTATTATAGCATACATTTTTGTATTTTTAAATACACTTTGCCAGCAAATTTGAAATTTCACAAAATTGTTCAATTGTTAACTTTTCTCCTCTTGTATTTAATTCAATTCCCAATTCGTTAAATATGTCTATTGCTTGTTGCTTACTTTTTATTATTCCACCATTTAATAAGCTATTTATTAATGTTTTTCTTCTTTGCATAAAGCTTATTTTTATTAATCTAAAAAATAATTCTTCGTTTATAGGTTTAACCACTGGTTCATCCCTTAGTACTAATTTTATAACTTGAGAATCAACTTCTGGTGCTGGAATAAATTTATAATTTTCAACATTTAATATTACTTTTGGATTTGAATAATAATACACCGAATATGTAATCGCTCCAGAATTTTTATCTCCTGGAATTGCTGTTAATCTTTCTGCCACTTCTTTTTGTATCATTACTGTTATTGTTTCTATTGGTAGTTTTTTTTCTAACAACTGCATAATAATAGGAGTTGTAATATAGTAAGGAAGATTTGCAACAACTTTGGCTGTTTTAAATCCGTTTTTCTCTATTACTTCCTTTAAATCTACTTTTAATACATCCTCATTTATAATTTCTAGGTTTGTGTATAATAAAAATCTGTCTTGTAATACTTTAATCATTTTTTTATCAAGCTCTATTGCAATTACCTTTTTAGCTTTTTCTAATAGCTTTTGGGTTAAAGTTCCAAGACCTGGCCCAATTTCTATTACCAAGTCATCTGTTGTTAAGTCAGAGGCCTCTACTATTTTTTCTATAGATTCATCATCAACCAAAAAGTTTTGACCTAAGCTTTTATTAGCAGTAATATTATATTTTTTCATTAGAAACTTAGTTTCATCGTACACATTATTCATTGTTAATTCAATTCTCCTATTATGTATAAATTATGTTTATATTTTATCATGTTTATGTTGATATTGCAATGTATTAAACATTGTTTAAAAGCATTGATTTTTGTTTTATTATATAATAAAATGTTGTTATTATTAAAAAAGTAGGTGTAAAATGAATACAAAGAACAAAAGCAAAGCCCCAAAATACTCTAGGGCTCTGAGATTAAGAAATGGTATGATTGCAATATTTTGTGTGTTTTTATTGCTAATTGGACGTTTATTTTGGTTACAATTTATTAAAGGTCCTTGGTTAAAGGAACAAATGTATAGTCAATTAATTACTAGTAGAGCAATAAGTCCTAAAAGAGGTACTATATATGATACAAACGGAAAAGAGTTAGCTATAAGCGCTGCTGTAGATACTGTTACCATTAATCCAGACCTTATAAAAGTATCTGAGGAAAACAAAGAATTAGAAGAAATTAAAACTAAAGCTTTAAAAGAGAAAGTTGCGAAAGCTTTTTCAGAGATCTTTGAATTAGATTATGAAAAAACTTTAGCTAAAGTTAATAGCACAAGCTGGTTAGAGACGATTGTTTCAAAGGTTCAAAAAGACAAAATTGATAAACTGAAAAAATGGATGGAAGAGGAAAAGATTTATTCTGGCATTAATATAGATGAAGATACCAAAAGATATTATCCTTACAATAATTTAGCATCAAATTTAATAGGTTTTTGTGGAGATGAAAATAGAGGCTTAGAGGGATTAGAAAATGAATTTGATTCTTTATTAACTGGTACACCTGGAAGGATAATTACTTCTCAAGATGCAATTCAAGAATTCATTCCTGACCAGAACGAGACCCTATTTGTTGCAGAAAATGGTAATAATATAACATTAACATTAGATGTAAATATTCAGGCTATTGCTGAAAAATATTTGGAACAAGCTTGCAAAGAAAATAATTGTGCTCGTGGCGGAAATGTTATAATTATGAATCCAAATAATGGTGACATTTTGGCAATGGCAACTTACCCAAACTATAATTTAAACACTCCTTATAAAGTCACAAGTATTACTGAGGACAAGTGGAAAGAAATGACTTCTGAGCAAAAGTCTAATGCTATGTATAGTATGTGGAGAAATAGAGCTCTTTCCGATAGATATGAACCTGGTTCTGTTTTTAAGGTTATAACTGCTGCAATTGGTTTAGAAGAAAATTTGGTTTCTCCTGATGAAAAAAATGTTTTTGATTGTCCTGGATATCATGTTGTAGCTGGAAATACCATTTATTGTTGGAAAGGTATACCTGGCCACGGTAAACAAAGTTTAAGAGATGCTTTGTGCAATTCTTGTAACCCAGCATTTATGGAATTAGGCGAGAAGATTGGTGCTAAAACACTATATAAATATTTTGAAGCTTTTGGTTTATTTGACTCAACCAATTTAACTTCTGGTGATGTTAGCGGAAACTTCTGGGACTTAGAAGATGTTGGTCCTGTTGAGCTGGCTACCTCTTCATTTGGTCAAAGATTTGGTATAACACCATTGCAAATGGCAACCGCTATATGTTGTATAGCAAATGATGGCGTATTAGTTCAACCTAAAATAATAAAACAGGTTACAAATACTGATACTGGCGCAACCACAAATATAGATACAACAGTAATAAGACAAGTAGTTTCTAAGGAAACATCTGAAAATCTTTTAAATATGATGGAATCGGTAGTAACATCTGGTACAGGAAGGTACGGAAGAGTTACAGGCTACTCTGTGGCAGGAAAAACCGGAACATCAGAACCATCACCAGGTGCAGAGGAAGATGGATATGTTGCGTCATATATTGCTATTTCCCCTGTAGAAAGTCCAGAAGTTGTTGCTCTTGTAACATTATATGCTCCTGAGGGAGATAGTCATCAAGGTGGTCAAATTGCTGGACCTGTTGCTTCTCAAATATTAACAGAAGTATTACCATATTTACAGATTCCTTCTGACAGTAGTGGCTCAACTACTGGAAGCAGTAGCTCAAATTCTACTACTACACTACCAAATGTAGTAAACAAAACTATTGCAGAAGCAAATAAAATTATAGAAAACGCAGGCTTTAATTGTATTATATCAGGAGGTTCTGAAGAAATTGTCACAGAACAAATGCCTAAAGCTGGAACCCAATTACTGAAAGACTCTATTGTTAAAATATATTCCGCTGGACATGAAGCAAGAGTATCACAAACAGTTCCAGATTTAAAAGGAAAGTCTTTATCCGAGGCTAGAACAATTTTAAAGGACCGAAATTTAAATATTCAAGTTAGTGGTTCTGGAATAGTTATAAGTCAAGATCCTATTGCAGGCACTTCTGTAGAAGAAGGTACACTAATAGCTGTTTCTATGAAGCCAGAAATACAAGATGCACATTAAGGCATAAAAAAATTATACGAAATTTGTATTTTAAATTCTCGTATA
>ULRA01003787.1_pt1 | contig 36197 bp, 36 predicted proteins | sample 1954981 | NCBI WGS metagenome assembly ULRA01 (sample SAMEA4835669, study PRJEB28245) | human gut metagenome | biome: gut microbiome; material: fecal sample | place: Denmark | collected 2008
AGCCCGATGACTTGCTTCTTGCTCAAATGGACGCTCGACTTATAGTGCAGGTTTTAATCAATCTTTTGGACAACGCAATCAAATACACCCCGTCCGATTCGCAAATCACAGTAACTTCAAAAAGAGATGGCGACATGGTTCGATTAAGCGTGGCGGACAACGGAAACGGAATCCCCGACGAAGAAAAATCAAAGGTTTTCGATATGTTCTATTCGGGGGCGAACAAAATCGCCGATTGCCGTCGCAGTATTGGACTGGGGCTTTCGCTATGCAAATCCATAATAAATGCACACGGCGGAGAAATAACCATAACCGACAATGTTCCGCACGGTGCGATATTTACGTTTACACTACCCGTAGGAGAGGTGGATATTCATGAATAACTTGCTGATTTTGGTTGTAGAAGACGATGCACCCGTCCGTAATCTTATCGGAACGACTTTGAAAACCCATGGTTACAACTATTTGACCGCCTCAAACGGCGAAAGTGCCGTTATGCAAGCGTCATCTCATAATCCGGACGTGGTTTTGCTCGATTTAGGTTTGCCGGATATCGACGGTGTGGACGTTATCAAAAAAATTCGCACATGGTCTGAAATGCCGATTATCGTAATAAGCGCAAGAACCGAAGATCAAGATAAGATTGACGCGCTCGATGCCGGCGCTGACGATTATCTGACAAAACCGTTTTCAGTACAAGAATTGCTTGCCAGAATTCGCGTCACGGAAAGAAGATTGTCCGCAATGCAATCATCCAACATTTCCGAATCGGTTTTTACAAACGGAAATCTAAAGATAGATTATGCTGCAGGGTGTGCATATTTAAGCGACGAAGAACTCCACCTCACCCCAATCGAGTACAAATTGCTTTGTTTACTGTCGAGAAACGTCGGGAAAGTGCTTACCCACACTTTTATTACGCAAAAAATATGGGGCGCGGCATGGGAAAGCAATATTGCTTCTCTGCGTGTATTTATGGCCACTTTACGCAAGAAAATCGAACCGTCCGCCGATTCGCCGCAATATATTCAAACTCACGTCGGTATTGGCTACAGAATGGTAAAAGCATAGAGATCGGTCCTTAGAAAACGTCATAATTTTCAATATGTTTTTTCGCACAACTGTTGAAAGGTTTGCGCTATGCAAATTATTAAATTTGCAATTTCGCAAAAACAGCACAAATACAAGTGCTTTGCTGTTTTTTTGCTCATTATCACGCTGGGGCGGGCAAACAATTCACCGGATTGTTTGCTATTCCGCCCGTTCGAATCCCTTATTATAAAAATAATGCGCAAGTCGATTAAATCAACTTGCGCATTATTGGCGTAGCATAAGAGATTCGCCCATCAGCGATTGTTACCGTAGGTCAATCGCGTGCAGCCTGACCGTGGTCAGGGCGCAACAAAGTTGCGGTGCGCAGAGCGCACGTTCGAATACATTGTGATACAAAACAAAAACCCAACTCGTTTGAGTTGGGCTTTTGTGGCGTAGCATAAGGGATTCGAACCCCTGACCTTCTGGTCCGTAGCCAGACGCTCTATCCAGCTGGGCTAATGCTACATAACCTTGCTTTCATCTTTAAGCATTGTCATTATAGTGTTATGAAAAATTTTTGTCAACTGTTTATCAAACATCTATAAAAAAATGTTGACCGCTCTTACACCGCACTTTTGTAAAAATATGTCGAAAAACTACGTCAATATCGTTGACTTTGACACACCAAACATATATAATCTTTTTTGACAATTGGGTTTAGTTTTGCTAAACTTTTTGTTAGAAATTGCGAAACACGTTAAACAGAACGTAATTTTTGCCTAAACTAAGGCAAAAGTTTAGTCCGACTAAACGAAATACACGACAAGTGTATTTCCTGCGTTTTTGCATATACGAGGAAAATATGGAACTTGGCATCAAAATCAAACGCCTGAGATTGCAAAACAACCTCACCCAAGAAGAGCTCGCCGACCGTTGCGAACTGACCAAAGGATATATATCCCAGTTGGAAAACGAACTCACTTCCCCCTCAATCACCACGCTCGAAGACATACTCAACGCGCTCGGGACAAACTTTGCGGACTTCTTCAAGGACGAAAAGGAAGAAAAAGTGGTGTTTACCGAAGCGGAGTTTATCGAAAAGGAAACGGACGATCACAAAATCGAGTGGCTCGTCCCCAATGCGCAAAAAAACGAAATGGAGCCTATCCGTGTGACGATTGCACCGCATACAATGCTCGAAGAGGACGTACCTCACGAGGGTGAAGAATTCGGATACGTGCTTTCGGGCAGAGTGTGGCTTCACATAGGACAAGCGGCGTATTGCGTGAAGAAAGGCGAAGTGTTTTACTTTTCTTCATCAAAGGTTCACCACCTTGAAAACCGCACCAACGAGAAAGCAGTCGTACTATGGGTTGCCTCACCTCCTACTTTTTAAGGAATTAGTAATTAATAATTAATAATTAATAATTGTGGAAGGCGTAGCCTTATCCAAACGCACACTTATTCAAGGTGTACTTATTAACGGAATGTGCTTATTCGGAGTTGGAGGCGCAAGGCGCCGACCGCATCGAGCGCCAAGCTTGACGAAAAGTACAAGAGAGCCAACGAGTGTTGTTCTTTTTGTTGGCGAACGAGTGGCATAACGAGGGAACGATACTTCTCTATGCGCGTGCCGAGTGTTGTCCCCCGCTACGCGGTCGTCGTGGGTTCCCTCAAGCAAAGCGCAGAGGGGGAACGGCGATAGGGAAAACACCTTGAGGAAAGGGGAAAATTGCATTTATAAATAAAAAACAAGAAAACACAATGTTTCTCACGAGGTGAGAATAACACGAGGTTATATACTATGACAAACAAAACACCTGTTGACAACATCATCGAATTGCGCAACGTCTACAAAGAGTACGACGGAAAGCAAGTGGTCAAAAACGCCAGCCTCACCATCAAACGAGGCGAATTTGTCACGCTTTTAGGTCCGTCGGGTTGCGGAAAAACCACGACTTTGCGTATGATTGCGGGCTTTGAAATGCCCACGAGCGGAAAAATCATCTTCAACGGCAAAGATATTACGGATACCCCTCCGCACTTACGCCCTCTCAACACGGTGTTCCAAAAGTACGCCCTTTTCCCTCACCTCAACGTCTTCAATAACATTGCCTTCGGATTGAAACTAAAAGTTATCCCCAACGGCACGAAAGTCAACAAGAAGGGTGAAACGGTGCAACTTTTCAGAAAGTACACCAAGGCGGAAATCAAGGAAAAAGTCAACGACGCACTCAAAATGGTCGACCTCGAAGACTACGGACATAGAAACGTGTCGTCCCTCAGCGGCGGACAACAACAACGCGTCGCAATCGCACGCGCTCTTGTCAACGAACCGGAAGTGTTGCTTCTCGACGAACCGCTCGGTGCACTCGACCTCAAAATGAGAAAGGATATGCAACTCGAGCTTATGGATATGCACAAGCGTCTCGGCATTACGTTTATTTACGTAACGCACGACCAAGAAGAGGCACTTACGATGTCGGACAAAATCGTGGTTATGCGCCTTGGTGAAATTCAACAAATCGCGTCCCCCGAAAAGGTGTACGACGAGCCAGCAAACGCTTTCGTTGCAGACTTCATCGGCGAAAGCACAATTCTTTCGGGCGTTATGCTGGAAGACTACAAAGTGGAGTTCTGCGACACGGTATTCGAGTGCGTGGACAAAGGCTTCAAGCGCAACGAGCCTATCGACGTTATCATTCGTCCCGAGGACATCAAAATCAAGAAAGTCGACGACAAAAAGACCATTCTCACGGCGGAAGTGCTTTCATCGGTGTTTAAGGGTGACCACTATCAAATAACGCTCCTTGCCAACGGCAACGAAATCGTGGCGCACGACACTGATACGTACGACGTCGGTGAAACTGTAGGCATTTACATCAAGCCGTTCGACCTCCACATAATGCACAAAACTCGCATCATCAACGAGATTGACACCGTTATCACGGGTGAAAACCTCGTAGAAATCTGCGGTGTGGACTTCGAGTGCAAGACCGATCTCGAAGCGGGCACGCCCGTCAAGGTCTCCGTTGACTTCGACGACGTGGAAATCCTCGACGACGAGGAAGACGGACAAATCGGCGCAACCGTGCTTTCGTCCATCTATAAAGGCAGTTATTATCAAGCGATACTTTCCACCGACGAGCATTATATCTTCTTTGCCGACACCGACGACGATTGGCTCAAAGGCGACCGCGTAGGCATCAAGATTGCGCCTGAAAAGATTATCATCGAAAAGCGTAGCGAAGAAGAAGTCGTGGAAGAAAAAGTCGTAAAGGACGAAACTTTGACGGCGGAAGAGCAAGCCGCAATCGAAGAAGCGCGCAATCAAGAAGTAGAAAAATTCGACGCGGTTGAGGAAATCATCAGCGAATCCGAAGGGAAAGACGCTCAATCGAGCGACGCCGAAGTCAAGGAGGACGACGCGGAGTGAAAAAAATCGTTCGCAAAAAATTCAGATTGACGAAAAAGGCTTTTAGCGTTCCCTACATCCTTTTTCTCATTCTATTCGTTGTCATTCCGCTCGTGCTTATCTTGGTAAACGCGTTCTTGGACTCCGACAACAATCTTACTTTTGAAAACTTCAAGATGTTCTTCTCCTCGAAGTCGAGTCTTGTAGTGCTTGGCAACTCGCTTCTCGTGGGCATAATAACCACCGCGCTTTGCCTACTGCTCGGATATCCCGTTGCGTACATACTCTCAAAGTATTCCAGCGGAAAAATCCTCGTGTTGCTTTACGTCATACCTATGGGCGTAAACTTCCTTATCCGCACGCTTGCCACCAAAGCGATTTTTATTGCGCTGGGCGTGGAACTCGGTATGGGGACTGTCATCTTCGGTATGGTGTACAACTATCTGCCTTTTATGATACTTCCTCTTCACACGACGCTTTCGGGTATTGACAAGAGCTATATCGAGGCGGCACAAGACCTCGGCGCGGACAAAGCGACCGTGTTCTTCAAGACGACGCTTCCCCTCTCGCTCAGCGGAATATGCAGCGGTATAACGATGGTGTTTATTCCCACCATCTCCACTTACGCCATATCGCAATTGCTCTCCAACGGCAAGATATTCCTCTTCGGCGACTCCATTCAATTGAGTTTCGAGCAAGGCATGTACGGCGTCGGATCTATAATGAGCATCGTTATGCTTATATTCGTTCTCATATCCAACTTCGTGATGAACAAGTTCAATCGCAACAGCAACGCTGTAAGGAGGTCGTTATGGTAAAAGACAAAATAAGAGGCTTTTTCGAGAAGTTCTATCTTTTGATAATCCTCGCGATTTTGTATGCGCCGATTATCCTCTTGATAATTTACTCTTTCTCCAACAGTTCCAACTTCAACTTCGACAACGGATTCAGTTTCGAGGCGTACGTGTCCATTTTCAAGTCAGACAAATCGCCCGAACTTTGGAGCGCGATTGCCAACACGTTTATCATCGCAAGCATATCTTCCGTGATTGCAACGATTATGGGTACGTTTGCCTCGATAGGTATATTCAACCTCGGCAAGCGTATGCGCAGAATAGTGGAAAACGTCAACCAATTCCCCATCATCAACAGCGAAATCGTTATGGCGGTTTCTATGATGGTGTTCTTCGTGACGTTCGCATTCCCCGAAGGCTATTTGCGCCTCATAATCGCGCACATCGCATTCTGCACTCCATACGTCGTTTTGAGCGTTTTGCCAAAGCTCGAATCTATGGACCCCAACATTTACGAAGCGGCTCTCGACCTTGGCGCAAACCCGTTCAAGGCTCTCGTAAAGGTGCTTATCCCGATTATCACACCCGGTATAGTAAGCGGTTTCGTAATGGCGTTTATTATGTCTATGGACGACTTCATCATCACCCAAATCAACAAGGGCGCGGCAACCGGCATCAACACGCTTTCCACTTACATTTATTCGGACGCGCGCGTGCAAGGTCTGGAACCCTTCTGGTATGCGATTTTCTCAATTATATTCGTGATAGTGCTTGCGGCGGTGCTTTCAATCAACCTCGCAAAAATCTCTCGTGAAAAGAAAAAGAATAAGGAGGCGGAACAATGAAACGCATTGCAAAATTCATACTTCTCGTCCTTCTTCTCTCATTCGTATTGCTTCCCACGCTCGTTGCGTGCAACGACACTTCCGACGGCTCGTCTTCGAGCGGGGATCGTCTCGTCATATACAACTGGGAAGACTATATCGACGGTGAAAGAGACGAGAACGGCAACACCCTCCTTGACGAATTTGCAGCCTATTACAAAGAAAAAACGGGACGTAAACTCACTATTACTTACACCACTTTCGACACCAACGAAACCATGATGACCAAAGTTCTCAAAGGTGACGCCAAAGTGGATTTGATATGCCCGAGCGAATACGCAATCGAAAAACTTTTGGTTGCGGGTTGCCTTTTGAGTCACAAGGAAATCAAAAAGGAACTTGAAAGCCAACTTACGCAATACGGCATTTCACTTGACGCAATGAGCAGTTTAAGTGACGATCACGCAAGTTGGGGCAATATCAATCCCGACATTATGAACGTCATCGCAAGCATGTTCGGCTCTATCAAAGCAAAGGACGGCAATACTTACGATATGACCGATTTTATGGTTCCCTATATGTACGGCACACTCGGTATTTTGTACAATACGTCAGTCGTGAGCATCGAAGAATTGGAAGAGTACGGCTGGGGCGTGCTTTGGAACGTGCAACAAAACGAGCGTCTCGAAAATAAGATACTTATGAAGGACAGCGTGCGCGACACTTACGCGGCGGCAATCTTCTATATGTACGAATACAATCTCCTCCCCGAAAAGTACAAGGACTACACCGTCCAACAACTCATCAACTGCACGGACGACGAAATGGTTGCGGCAGCGGAAAAAGTGCTTACCGCTCAAAGAGAACATATCTCCGGATACGAAGTGGACTTCGGCAAAGACGATATGATCAACGAGATCGTTTATGCGGACTTTGCTTGGAGCGGTGACGCGCTTTGGGCAATCGAGGAAGGCGGTTATGACGAGGAAACGGACACCTATCAACTCGGCTACTACGTCCCCAAGGTCGCAAGCAACATTTGGTACGACGGTTGGTGTATTCCGACGAGCGTCAACAACAAACTTGCCGCTATGATGTTTATCGACTATATGTGCCGTCCTATGAGTTCCGTGCGCAACTCCGTGGCAATCGGCTATACCTCGGCAGCGGACAAAAACTTGCTTAAAGCAGACCAAGACGTTCTTCAGTACCTCGTAGACTGCGAATATCTCGAAGATTTTGACGACGAAAGTTACTTCGTGGACGAGGGACGCTATCCGGAAATCAACGAAACGCTCGGCGTTATGCGTGATTTTGCAGACCGCAACGACGTCGTCGTCAATATGTGGCAAAGAGCAAAATCCGGCTCGACCGTTGACGTAAATCTTTGGTATATAATCCTTGCAATCGTTGGCGCGGTGGGACTTTGCGTCGGCACGTACTTTACGGTGCAAGCCCTTAAACGCAGACCGCGCAAACTCAAACAATAAAGCGAAATAATCGCAGAGATAATAGCAAAATCAAGCATAAAACAAGGCTAAATTATGAAATTTATACGCAAACTGTTTGTCAAAGACTATCAAGACACGCAAAACCCGAAAGTGCGCACTCGCTACGGCTTATCCGCGGGCATTTTCGGCATAGTTACCAACGCGGTTTTGTTTGCGTTCAAGCTTGCGATAGGTCTTATAGGAAACAGTATCACCATTGTTGCCGACGCAATCAACAACTTGTCGGACGCGGGCAGCAGCGTAGTAACGCTCGTAGGATTCAAGCTATCCGCCACACCGCCCGACAAAGACCACCCCTTCGGACACGCAAGATACGAATATATCGCTTCTCTGTTCGTGTCGGTGGTGGTGCTTTTTATCGGCATAATGCTCTTTAAGTCCTCTATCGAAAAATGCATAACGCCCGAGCAAGTCACCGTCAGCGTATACACGTATATAGTGCTGGGCGTGGCAATCGCTATGAAGCTTGTGCAAATGCTCCTCTATCTCGACTTTTCAAAGGCTATCGGAAGCGGTGCGCTCAAAGCCTCCGCGGTTGACAGTCGCAACGACGTATTGACCACTCTTGCGGTTTTGATTTCCACAATCGTCATCGACGTTGCGGGCGACAAAATCAGTCCCAAAGTCAGCGTGGACGGCATCATGGGTATTGCAGTATCGCTGTTTATAATAGTGTCGAGTGTTCTGCTTTTAAAGGACGCCATCTCCCCTATTCTCGGTGAAAAACCGCCCAAAGAACTCGTGGACAAGATGACTGCAAAGATACTCTCCTACGACGGCGTAATCGGCGTACACGACCTCGTGGTGCACAGTTACGGCGCAAACCATTGCTTCGTCGTCGCTCACGTGGAAGTGCCCGCGGACGTGGAAATAACCAAGAGCCACGACGTCATAGACAACATCGAGCACGACTTTTGGAATGAGATGCACATACGCCTCAATATCCATATGGACCCCGTCGACACCGAAAACGCCGACCTTGCCGTGCTCAAACTGCGTGCGCAAACCGCACTTTCCACCCTTGACGAAAACTTGTCTTTGCACGATTTCCGCCTCGTAAGCGGGCAAACGCACACCAATATGCTTTTTGACGTCGTTATTCCCTACGATAGCAAAATTACGCTCGACGACGTGCAGAACGCTATGCAAAACGAGTTCGGAAACGACGAGATAAAATATTTCTTTGTCATAGACGTTGACAGAAAGATGTCGTAAAGGTTGCTCTTTTGCGCTTTTGGTGCTATTATACAGAGGCAATAATCCAAAGAGGTAAAATATGATTACAAGTTCACAACGCGCGCGCCTTCGCAGTATGGCGCAACAAATAAATCCAATCTTCCAAATCGGCAAAAACGGCATCAACGACAACCAAATTTTGGATATCTCCACTGCCCTCGATTTGCACGAGCTTATCAAAATATCCGTCCTTCGCAATGCGGAAACGGACGCAAAAACCGTCTTGAACGCCATTTGCGGACTTACGGGTGCAGAACCCGTTACGGCAATCGGCAACAAAGTGGTGATTTACAGACGTTCTCCGCGCGATGATATCGAACATATAGAGATCTGATATGGACTACGAAAAAGCAAGACTTACGCCCGTCAACGAAGTTGAGGACGACACTCCCTCCACAGAGGCAAAAAAAGCCGCCCGTGAGGAGCTCAAACGTCATCGTAGCGAAACTCAACGCTACAAACAAAAATACTTCGAGTATTACGACGACGTAAAAATCAACCACCGCGAAGATTGGTAATAACGCTAAAAACGCCCCAAACGGCATCAAAAAAGCACTCGGAAGAGTGCTTTTTATATTATGAAAAAGAGGATTATTTGTTGGCATACATTCCTTCATCGATTGCAAACACGCCGTCTGTTGCAAACGCAACGTCACCCGTGACATTGAATAAAACCATTCCCATACTTGCCGGCATCAAAATTCCAAGTATAACCAAGAATTTTTTCATTTTGTCCTCCTTTGTTTTTGTTATTTTAATTTATTGTAATCGTCCTCATTATACTCGTGGACGGTCTTACACCGATAAAATATAATGTGTTTGGTTCAAGCGCATAAGTTTGCAATTTGCCACCGGGTGAAATATCAACGCCGTGGAAATTCCCGTCTTTATCCATAAGTCTAAACCAAAAATAGTCCGTTTTATCTTCTTCTACAACGTTGAATGTGAATAGATAGTCGTGCGAATCACCCAAATCTGGTGTCATAAATCTAAAATATTGTATATTTCCACCCCCTTTGATAAATACTTCTCCACTACCATCTATCGCCTTAGTTGACACTTCCGTTTTGAAACTACCGCTGCAAACTCCGCCATTTATATTCTTCGTCACGACGTAATACTCTACGTTTTCGGTCAAAAACGCATCAAGCGAATCGCTTTCTCTTAAATTATGAACGGTTGACGGAACTATCAACTGCTCGTGATGCTTTTCATAAATAGCAATTATATTCTCGTTAGCGCTGCACGCCAATGTGTACATATCCGTTTTTTCGGGAATAAAACGCATAATATACGTATCGTCCGTTCTCAACGTATAATTGTCGGTGCTTTCAAATCCACTTATTGCAATGTCAAATTCAAACGATAGATTTTTCGTTTGGTCGGACACGTTGGTTATTTTCATCGTTTGCCCCGTTTTCCATACGTCTACGACGAAACCTTCGTCCGTTGCCGTTGCTTTTTGTTCGTCCATATACACTTCAAAAGCGGTGGTATCGATTGCGACGATATATTTGCCGTTATAATCGTTTTTCACTGCAAATTTTGCGGTCTCCCCCGCGTCCATATCGTAATTTACAGTGTCTCTAAACTTCAAATTCTCATAATATTCAGGCTTTGGCGTATCGGAATCACTTTTGCATTGGTCGCAACCGCACACTCCGTCGTGGCAATTGGGACAATTGCAAGCGACGGGTGCACCGCCACCGTCTTTGTCCGTGTCGTCACAAGCGCACAATACGAGTGCCGTGCACAGCAATACGATCATTGCGATGATTGCCAGTTTCTTTTTCATAATAGATACTCCGTTTGGATGCCTCCTTATATAGACATCTCGTTTCGTTCTCGGCACAAATTGCTTTGCACCTAATATCATAATATCATATACGCACAACTTTTTCCACACCAATTTTACAATATAATGCACCGTTACGGAATGGCTTATATTGTCGGATATTGTCTTTTGTTGTCGAATTTTGTCGAATAATAAAGAATTATACTTGAAAAGATAAAAAAATCGCGCAAAACCTCATTTTGTTTTGCGCGATAAATAAATAATTAGGTGTGATATAATCAAATGTCCATTTGGATAATCGTTTTGTCGCCTTCGAGGGTTTTGACGGTGATGCTATGCTCGTCGAGAATTGCATACGAGCGTTCCACCCCTTCGGGAGAAAGTCCTATTGCGCCGACGCATACGTAGATAATGCCGTCCTTTTCTTCAATCATTGCTCTATGGAAGTGTCCGTAAAACACGATATCGCCCTTTTTTGCGTCCTTGGGCGGAAGATCGGGATTGCATTTGTGTCCGTGCGTGAAGTACACCGTGCGACCTTGCCAGTCCATCGTAAAGTCGGAATTTATGGGAAATTCGCTTATCATTTGGTCGACTTCGCTGTCGCAATTGCCTTTGATGACGGTTATATAGTCCTTTGCGCCGTTGAGCATTTCGGCTACTTTCATCGGCGCGTAGCCTTCGGGGAAAGGATTGCGAGGACCGTGATTGTAGATATCACCCAATAGTACGACCTTGGTAGTATCGTCCTCTTTGCGTGCCTTTTGCACTATATCCAAAAATCTTGCTACGTTCGCGGACGAGCCGTGAATATCCGAGCCTATAAACAAGCGCATGATGTTTGCCTCCTCGATTTGTTCAAAGTATAGCACAACGGCGCAAAATAGTCAAAATGTTGCCGTGAATTTTGCACATTTGCTATTGTCGAGGCAGATATGTTGTGTTATAATGATTTATATCTATTTGGAGGAAAATATGAAAACTGTTAGACTTCGTACACCGTTTGAAGTTGGCGTAACGCCTCTTTCGGAATATCCGCGTCCGCAATTTGCGAGAAATAGTTACGTGACTCTCAACGGAGAGTGGGATTACGCAATACTTCGCAAGAGCGAAAAATTCGGCGGAAAGTATCAAGGCAAGATCCTCGTTCCTTTCTCACCGGAAAGTTTGCTTTCGGGGCTTCCCGAGGGTACGCGCGTAACGCCCGACGACGTGCTTTATTATCATCGCACTTTCGTGCTCGATCCGTCCTTCGTGAAGGCACACACCGTCATTCACTTCGACGCGGTGGATATGATTTGCGAAGTCAAGCTCAACGGCGCATCCGTAGGCGAACATATCGGCGGTTACGTTCCGTTTGAATTTGACGTGTCTTCCCTCGTAAAAGCGGGTGAAAACGTCATCGAACTCGTCGTTACCGACCCTTGCGACACCAAATATCATACTCACGCCAAACAATCTTCCAAACCGGGCGGAATTTGGTACACCCCGCAATCCGGCATTTGGCAAAGCGTATGGCTTGAAAGTATGGACGACGTATATCTCAAAGACGTGACAATCGTCCCCGATATCGACAACGACACCATCAACTTCAAGTTCGTCAAATCCGCAAACGTGCCCGTCGACGTCATTATTATGGACGGCGCAGACGCCATTTACAGCGGTCGCTTTGACGGTGACACGGCTCAAATCAAGCTCGAAAATTACGAACTTTGGTCTCCCGAAAATCCCAAACTTTACGACGTAGCGTTCAAAGTGGGCAACGATATCGTCAAATCCTACTTCGGCATGCGCAAATTCAGTTGGGTTACGGACTCCAAGGGCTTCAAGCGTATGGGTCTCAACAACAAACCATACTTCAATACGGGCTTGCTTGACCAAGGTTATTGGTCGGACGGTATGCTTACGCCTCCCTCCAACGCCGCGCTTGAATGGGACGTCAAAATGGTCAAGTCTATGGGCTTCAATATGCTCCGTAAGCATATCAAAATCGAGCCTCTTCGCTGGTACTATCACTGCGACAAGGAAGGTATCCTCGTCTGGCAAGATATGGTGAGCGGCGGAAGCAAATACAATCTCTTATACATAGGCTTGCTTGCAACCGTGTTCGAGTACCACATCAAAGATGACAACGAGTCCGGTTATAGGAAACTTGCTCGCGCCGACAAGGAAGGCAGAGACGAGTTTGAAAGAGAACTCCGCGTCACTATGAACCACCTCAAAAACGTCGTCTCTTTGGCAGTATGGGTGCCTTTCAACGAAGGTTGGGGACAATTCGATTCCGTGCGTATCACCAAAGAGATGAAGGCAATCGACCCCACTCGTCTCATCGACAGCGTTAGCGGTTGGAACGATCAAGGCAAAGGCACGTCCGACACCAAGAGTTTGCACATCTACTTCAAGCCCATCTTCGTACCGAAGAATGACGATCGTTGCTATATCCTCAGTGAATTCGGCGGATACGCCATCAAGACGGAAGGACATATGTACAGTCCCAACAATCAATTCGGATATCGCATCTACAAGAAACCCGAAGCGATTGCGGCGGCGATCAAGAAGTTGTACGAAACAAAGATAGTACCCAAAATCGACAAAGGCTTGTCCGCTTGCGTCTATACGGAAGTGAGCGACGTCGAGCAAGAGATGAACGGTCTCGTCACCTACGACAGAAAGGTCATCAAAGTACCCGTCGATATGATGCGCGACATCAACGCACAACTCGTTATCAAAGACTAATATCACCAAAACGTCGCTTTACACTTGCAAACTGCAAGTGTAAAGTGCCGATTATGCACAAAAGGCACGAAATATATGAGCATTGCTGACAAAATTTTTATCGATACTTGCAGACAAATTCTTGACGAAGGCATAAGCGACGAAGGACTTGACGTCCGCCCCAAATGGCTTGACGGCACTCCAGCGCACACTATAAAAAAGTTTTGCATCGTCAATAGATACGACCTTTCAAAAGAGTTTCCTATAATCACGCTTCGTCGCACCGCTTTCAAATCCGCAATCGACGAAATCTTGTGGATTTGGCAAAAAAAGAGCAACAACGTGCATGACCTCAACTCTCATATTTGGGACAGTTGGGCGGACGAAACGGGGTCTATAGGCAAGGCGTACGGCTATCAACTCGGCATCAAGAGCGTGTATCCCGAGGGCGAATTCGACCAAGTGGACAGAGTGCTTTACGACCTCAAACACAATCCTCAATCGAGACGTATTCTCACCAATATCTACAATTTCCAAGACTTGCACGAGATGCACCTCTACCCTTGCGCGTATTCGATGACTTTCAACGTCACGGGGAACAAGCTCAACGGCATACTCAACCAACGCAGTCAAGACACCCTCACCGCAAACAACTGGAACGTCGTGCAATACGCGGTTCTTTTGCATATGTTTGCGCAAGTAAGCAGACTTGAAGTCGGAGAGTTCGTACACGTCATTAGCGACGCTCATATCTATGACCGTCACGTACCTATCGTCGAGGAGGTTTTGCAAAATCCGCAATATCCCGCTCCGACCTTCAAAATGAACAAGGACGTCAAAAACTTCTACGACTTCACCGTGGACGATTTTGAACTTGAAAACTATCAATACACCAAACTCGACAAGAAAATCGAAGTGGCAATTTAAGGCACGATATGAAAACTATATTTGCAGTCGATAACAAATGGGGATTGGGCAAAAAGAACGATTTGCTCTTCAATCTCAAAGCGGATATGCGCCATTTCGTCGAGCATACGCGCGGTAAAGTGGTCGTAATGGGCAGCAATACCCTTTTGTCTTTTCCAAACGGTATGCCCCTCAAAAACCGCGTAAATATCGTTCTCAACCCAAACGGAGAACAATCCGATGCAGACACCAAAGGCTATGTCCTCGTAAAGTCCGTTGACGAGTTGTTTGCCGAAATCAAGAAATACGACCAAGACGACGTTTACGTAATCGGCGGAGCAATGATGTATCGCACTATGCTCCCCTATTGCGACACGGCGTACGTAACCAAAGTCGATGCCGACGGCGGCGCGGAAGTATTCCACCAAAACCTCGACGAACTAGAAAACTGGAAGCTCGTCGAAAAAGGTGAGCCCATTGACGACAACGGCTATACGATTCGTTTTTGCACATACAAAAACGACGACGTAAAAACCTATTGACAATCAAAAAATCGAAGAGGCACTCAAAAGAGTGTTTCTTTTTTATATTCTTTTTATGTATCTTTACAATTGCAAAACGCTTACGCCCTTTTGATAAACGTGTTGCCGTTTTTTGTCACGTTATAGCAATCAAGGAGTAAAATTATGCTTATACAAAAAATTCCGCACCCAAGGATGCGGAATTTTGATTGTCGATGATTGTCAAGCGATTAGTCGTTGCTTGCAAGAATCTTGTTGAATTGTTCGAGCAAGAGAGCCATTTGTGCCGCTTCTTCGCTTTGTTGTTGAGTTTGTGCAGGTGCTGCGGGAGCGGGTTGCGGTGCAGGTTGCTGAGCAACGGGTGCCGGTGCAGGTTGTGCATAAACGGGTTGCGGTTGCGGAGCATATTGCACGGGTTGTGCCTTGGGTGCTGCCGCTTTCTTCACGACGGGTGCCGCATTGACTTTCTTGTAGCCTGCGTTGAGTACGGTTTGCGTAGACGCGTTTGCATCGAGCATAATAACCTTGTTGCAAAGAACGGAGTTCTTATCGGGTTCTACAACGCCTGCAACGACGTCTTTGCCGTATGCTTTGAGGTATGCAATGAGCGGAGTGATGTCGCCGTTTCCATAAATGAGGAAGAAACCGTCGATGTTGGGGAATTGAGCAAGTCTTGCCGCGTCGATAACTTGACGAAGGTCGAGTTTGCCTTTTCTCTTTTTGGGAAGTGCGGAAAGCGCGTCGTAGCTGTTTTCTTGGATAAATTCACCGTAATCTTTGGTACGTTTTGCGGAATATCCATAGAATTTGCACGCTGCGATTTCACCGATGCGAGAGAGTTCTTCAAGAGCGGATGCGAATACGCTGAAAGGCACTCTTACGCTTTCGATATCTGCAAGAACAACATATTTTTTGGTCGCTGCCATAATCTTTCTCCTCTTCCAAGTCGCACAAAAGCGGACTTGATATATCTTTTTTGTATTGTTAAGTCTATTTTAGCGCATTTTATACGTTTTGTCTATACTTTTTTTACTCTTTTGTAATAAAACACCCATTGTTGCACGAAGCCGGCGTATTCACCGTACTTTTTGACGAGCAATTCGGACATTTTTTCGGGTGTTGCACCCTCGAATTCGTCTTCGTATATCTTTTTTATCCACGTATCGACGGGAAAGACGTCAAATCTTCCGAATCCGAACAAAAGTGCGCAATCGGCAACCTTTCTGCCAACTCCGTGCAAGGACAACAGTTTTACTCTCAAATCCGTTGTGGATAGGCTCTTCCAACTATTTACGTCCTCACCGACGAGAGTTTTTGCCACTCTATCGAGATATTCCGCCCTATAACCCGCACCTATCGACGTATAGAACTCTACGCCCGCCGACGCAAGCTTCTCGACGCTCGGAAAAGCGTGATATGCGCCCATATCTTCACCGAGTGCGTCGCAAATCCGCTCGATTATCCCCTTAATACGAGGTATATGATTGTTTTGCGAAATTATGAACGAAAAAATGCTTTCGACGGGATCTTGGCGCAAAATGTGTATACCTTTGCCGAATTCGATTGCGTCCGACACAAAACCGCCGTCTTGAACCTTACTTTGAATATACGCATAATCGGTGTCGAAATCGAAGTATTTGAGGAAAAATTCCTTGTCGTCGCACTCAACGACATACTCGTCTTCCCTCTCCTCGATATACGCTACGTGATTTAGAGCGTACAGTCTATATCCGTTTTCAGTCTTGACATAACGAAAAACTTGACCGCAATCAAGCGTTTGTCCAACGTCCAACGTGTCGGTTTTGGTTATCGTAAACGTAGTAAGTTGCATAATTCCTCGCGCGCACGCGTGCGCACGTTCATTTGTATATCCTCTCACCGTAAATATGTGCGACGTATTTTCGCAAACTGCAACAAGCGGTTTGTATCAAACGCCTTCCGCAACCGTATTTTCGGCAAGTGCAAAAATATAGAAAAACTCCGCCCATTATTGAGCGGAGCATTGCTTGTCGTTATTGTTCTTGTGCGTATACTGATACTTGTTTTTTGTCTTTACCAACACGCTCAAATTTCACAACGCCGTCGATAAGTGCAAACAAAGTGTCGTCCTTGCCGATTGATACGTTGTTGCCCGGATGATATTTAGTGCCTCTTTGGCGAACGAGAATGTTGCCGGCGAGAACGAATTGACCATCAGCGCGCTTGGGTCCAAGTCTCTTGGATTCGCTATCACGACCGTTGTGAGAAGAACCTGTACCTTTTTTATGAGCGAACAATTGTATATTCATAAACATAATTATTCTACCTCCAATGATATAAAGTCCGAAAAATTTTCGTAGAGGTCGGACGCCCCTAAGTAAGCCGTTTTCAATATCACGTCGGCGTCGTGTTCTTGCGACGGTTTCATATCCTTTGGCAACATTGCAAAGAGATATCCGTCTTGGTCGTTCGTCTCGTATGCGATATTGACGCCTACGATTTGCATAATGCCGAGCACTGCCGTTTGAATCACCGAGCTGAGTGCCGCGCAAACTATATCCGCGCCCTCTTCGGCATATTCGCAATGACCGCTACATTCTACACCGACAAACTTGCCGTTTCGTGTTGAAAACTTGACTTTGACCATCTTAGATTAGCCCTCGATTGAGACAATCTTCAACTCTGTGTAGGGTTGACGATGACCTTGACGCTTTCTGATGTTCTTCTTGGACTTGTAATGGAAAACCAACACTTTGGGGAACTTGTCCTGTGCATTGACCTTTGCGCTAACCTTAACGGATTGTGCGTCGGTGCCTGCTTTCACATTGCCGTTGTCATCAACAAACATAAGGACTTTGAGTTCTACCACGTCACCGATTTCGGCATCGAGTTTCTCGACTTTGACGAGCATATCTTTTTCGACCTTGTATTGTTTGCCGCCACATTCAACTATTGCGTACATTGTTTTACCTCCTCTAACCAGTCTCGCCGACATAGGTGCAATCTACGATTGACTTAAAAACCACTTTCGAGCGGCTCGACATTAAATTTATCAAAAAGCAATCTTTTTGTCAAACGAAAACGGCACATTTTCGCTATAATAATAAAATATTATTATTAAAGGCTGTTTTTAAAGTGAAAAACGCGCCCGACACGGGCGCGTTTTAATAAAATCTCATCGTAACTCCTTTAATGCAACTTCCCCCCTCTTTCCGGACACGCCGGCATTTCTTATAAACAACTTTTTATGCAACTTTCCCCCTTCCTCACGGTGTTTCCCTTATTCCGTTTCCCCTCTGCACTTCGTTTGAGGGAACCCACGGAACTGCTCCGCAGGGGGCAACACTCGGCACGCGCATAGAAAAGTATCGTTCTCTTGTTATGCCACTCGTTCGCCGATAAAAAGAACAACACTTATCGGCTCACTTGTACTCTTCGTCAAGCTTGGCGCTCGATGCGGTCGGCGCCTTGCGCCTCCAACTCCGAATAAGCACATACCGTATATAAGCGCGCTCTAACGCAGTTTCACTCACGCGCGTAACGCGTGTTTGCTTTTAAGACTGTCAAATAGATGAAGAACAAGGAAGAGCCGTCCGAGGGGCAACCCAAATTTACTAATCGTAAATGAGTTGACAATCGGACGACTCTGACGCAGTTATTCGCTAAATAGTGCGCTTATGCGGTAACTTCTTCGTCTGCATTTTCTTCTTCCGTCTCTTCCGCCTTACGCGCATCGATAGTTGCAATAATCTCGTTCATTCTGCTCTCGTTGAGCACGCATTTCTTCTTGTAAATGATGAGTGCGACGGCAAGGAAAACCATCGGTATTACGCAAGTGCATACGAGCAAGATTTTGATACCCGTCGGATTATCCGCTTGAACTGCGGCAACGACTTGTTCGGGCGTTTCGGTGCTCAATTTTCTATCGATTTCCGTAAGCCTGTTGGTGTACGGCAAGACGTTGGCAATGATATAAACAAGCGACACCATACCTTGCGAAAGTGCCGAAGCGAGCTTTGACGTAAACGGACGTAGCGCAAAAATCAAGCCTTCGTCGCGCTTGCCGGTCTTGAACTCGTTGTATTCGACGGTGTTGGTTATGTTGATAACCATAATCATATATAATCCGCCGCCCCAGCCCGCAACTGCGTATGCAAGGAACATAAGAAGGTAACGGAGCGTTATTGTCAGATTCCAATTGAGGAACGGGATTGACAACGTGAACAACTCGATTTTGGGCACGGTAAGCCCGAATATCATCATAATTGCGTAGCCCGCGATTATTGCAATACCGCACGAGTAAAACAGTTTGTTTCTTCCGTATTTTTTGGCAAGCCCCGGGTAAAAGAGTGTAAAGACAGTGGAAGAGATGGCGAAACCAATGCCGAATACCATCCAAAGCGTGCCGTTGTATGCGTTGTCAAAGTAGATATACATCATACCGAGGCCACCGCCTACGACGTTAGTACCGACGCTGAACAACAACAATACGAGCGCGCACCACATAAGTTGGTCGTTTTTGAAGAGGACTTTGAACATATCCTTTATCTTCATAGGCGGAGTCTTCATCAATTGTTTGGGAAGCGGTTTTTCCTTGACACCGAATATGGTGAACAATTGGAAAAGACACATAATCACGCCCGCAAAGACCGACATAATGGCAAACGCGTTGCTTGCGCTTCCGCCGAGAGGACTGTCACCCATTGCAAGCGTAGGCACAACGAGACCCGCAAGGCCACCGCCGATGCCGACGGATATTTGCGTGACGGTCATAAGCTTATCTCTGTCGTGCGGATTGCTCGTGAGCGTGGGCATCATTCCCCAATACGAGATGTCGTTCATCGTATACGTGATGGAGAACATAAAGTACATAGCGGCAAGAAGCCCGATAAAGCCCCACCCTTGCGCGGGAATGGAGAACAGCGCGATGATAACGCCGGCGGTAAGCACACTGCCGATAAGTTGCCACGGCTTGTACTTGCCCCACTTCGTGCGAGTATTTTCGACGATACCGCCCATAACGGGATCGTTGAAAGCGTCGAATATACGCGCAGCCACTATAATTGCGGTGATTGCCGAGAATTGTGCGTCGTTGAGCGTCTTAGTAAAAACGCAAAACGACAAAAGGTATCCGTTGAAAAAATTGTAAAGGAAATCTCTTCCGAGCGTGCCCAACGCAAACATAAAAAGATTGCGATTGGACAGTCTTTCGCCAACTGCGGTCGGTGCGGTTTGCACCGCGACTTCTTCTTGCATAATTTACCCCTTAATACACGGCAGAATGCGTGCCGTATAACTATATCTTTTCAAATACGCGCAAAAAAATTGCACGATTATTGCCAAATCAATATTTTACACACCGCTTTGAGATAAATAAAACTGTCAATGCGACAATATATACGTTTCAAGCGCACTGAAACAATCAAACGTCATCGCAACGCCGTTCACCTCGATAGAGAGCGGAAAATGACAAAAGGCAAACTCGTTGAGTGCTTGCCTTTTATCCGTAAAAGTTTTGTTTGAATATACGATAGTCATAAACGATCAGCAAGGCAAAAGTCTGCAAATGTGCTTTGAAACTATCATAAAGATAAGGTCGAGAATCCATACAATCGTGAAACCGAAGATCAAACGGATAAGACCTGCGACAATCTTGCCTTCCTTAAATCTGGTTACGAAACCGCAAATCCAAGCGGTCGGTGGAAGAATTGCCAAAATAACGCTGATAACGTATCCCCAACCGAAATAGTCACCTTTTTTCTTTGCCATAATAAGCCTCACAAAAAAATAATATAGGATATACCCTACATAAAGTATATTAACACAATACGATGAAAATGTAAATATGAGAATAAGATTTTTTGCGGGAATATAACGGTTGATGCAAAAAAATATACCCTTTTCATTATGTAAAAACGCATATCGTGATTGTGCATCGAAAATGCCTGCGAATATTCAAAAAAATTTAATTATAGATTAATTCAAAAAATCGATTATCTAAAAAACTTATAAAACGCCAATCAAACCTCTTCCGCCCATTTTGCGTAAAGGTGCAAGTCTCCGTGCGTGCCTTTTCCGCGAGAGGTTATGAGTTGACCGACACATTCTGGATTGTCGTACCATCCCGCAAAAACGTAACCGTGCTTCACCGCGCCGTATAAGATAAACGTCTCGCTTTCAACGGTAAAAACGGAATTGTCCTTATTATTCGTATCGTTTAAATACTCGTCGTTTTCACCGTGGAAAATAATTTTGTATTCGATAGGCGTCCAAGACGCATATAGCACAACGTCGCCGACACTGCCTCTTTCAATCTTTTCCGCTTTCTTTCCGTCCGCGGTATACCAACCGTCAAAGACGTAACAATCTCTCGTAAGGATAGGCAAAATTACTTCCGTTTCGATATTATAAGTCAACGTCCAACCGGTCTTATCGCAATCGTAATTATAGACGATATCGTACGTTTCGAGCGTGTATTTAATAGAAACCGTCATATCCGAAGTCACGTTTTCGAGGCTCTTATCCCACGTCGCGATACAACCCGTTCTTGCCGTAAGAGTCGGCGGATTTTCTATGCTCTTGCCGTGTTCGACTTTCTTCGTTTCGGTGCGGTCACCGTAATCGAAAGTAACGGTGTGCATAAGCGGTTCAATATTCAAAATCGCGCTGACTTCGGCAATATTCTCGTAATTTGCGCCGACGTCAAAGTGCGCAACGACCAAATGTTCACCCGCTTTGCTTACGCCGTTCCCCGTATATGTGATTTTAATCTCTTCGGGAAGTTCCGTGTTTACGAAAATGCTATGTTTTTCACCGTCCCAAACGATAGTCGCGCCCTCAAATTCAACCTTGTCAATCTTTGCTTTTTCAATGGTGAGCGTTGCGCTCTTTTTCAAATCTTTACAACCGTCTTTTGAAATAATCGCATTCACCGTATAAGTGCCCGCGTTTATAAATTCGTGCTCGCCCACGTACTCGATAGAAGCACCGCTCGGCAAATTGACCGCGATAGAATGTTTGTTTCCGTCGTATACGACGCTCGTATTTTCAAATGCGACGTCTTTGATGTCAAGCAATTCTTTCCACTTGGCATACAAAGTCATATCCGTTTTAGGGGCTTCGCCAAAATCTATTTCGGCTTTGTTTTCGCACTCGATATCGGTGCACCAGTATAAAAATTCAAATCCGTCCTTCTCGGGTGTCGGCACGGCGTCACCGTATTGCCAAATTATGTCGTCATCACCGTTGTTTAGGACAAAAGTTATAAAAGCGGACGGCTGAAATAAATTGTTTATATCGTCCGAATCGCACGCACAGAGCAAGCAAACAGTCGTTATCGACAAGCAAGTTATAGCGATAATCAAAAATATACGTTTTACGGTTTTCCCGAATGTATACTCGTTATGGCTTCTCATTGGTATGGCACTCTTCTCTTATTAGTTTGTTGCAAAATTACTTCCCGATAATTATACCACCGTCCGCGCAATTTTCAACCCTTTTAATCTTTTTATGCGAAATTTGTCGTTTTATAGATATAAAAGCACCGTGTTTTGACTTAAAATTCATAATATAAACGCTATTGGTTGAAGCGTAAATTTCCACACAATATGCAAAATGTATGCAAATATCTCGCAAATTCGCTCCATCGTCGATTGCGATTTTCGTATAACATTTGACATTGCGCGCGCACAAGACTACAATACGAGCGTAAAAAATATTAGAGGCATATTATGCAGAAAGATTTAACAGTAGGAAAGCCCGCAAGCGTTATATTCAAATTTTGCCTCCCTCTTTTCGGAAGTATTATTTTCCAACAACTCTATAATCTTGCCGACAGTTTCGTAGCCGGCAAATTCATAGGAGACGCAGCCCTTGCGTCCGTGGGAAACAGCTATGAAATTACGCTGATTTTCATTGCTTTCGCATTCGGATGCAACATAGGTTGTTCCGTCATAGTATCGAGATATTTCGGCGCAAAAAAGTACGCCGACCTCAAAACCGCGGTATATACCACGTGGATTTCGGGCGCGGTGCTTTGTGCGATATTGATGGTGATAGGTCTCACTTGTTCAGCTCAACTTCTCAAGCTCATCAACACCCCCGATCATCTTATGGCGGACTCGCAACTATACCTCAATATATACGTGTGGGGATTGCCGTTCGTATTCTTCTACAACATCTCGACGGGCATATTTGCCGCACTCGGCGACAGTAGGACGCCTTTCATATTCCTTGCGATATCCTCACTTGCCAACATCGGCGTGGATATTTGGTTCGTCGTGTCTTTCAAAATGGGTGTGGCGGGCGTTGCTTGGGCAACCTTCCTTTGCCAAGGCGTAAGTTGCGTATTGTCCGTAATCTTCGTACTCTTGCAACTGAGAAAAATCAAAGCGGATACCAAGCCAAAAATTTTCTCGTGGAAAGTGCTCGGCGATATCTCCGTCATCGCAATACCGAGCATACTCCAACAAAGTTTTATCTCCGTGGGCAACATCGTCATTCAAAGCGTCGTCAACTCGTTCGGGCAAGTGGTTATGGCAGGCTACTCCGCAAGCGTAAAGCTCAACAACTTGGTTACGACGTCTTTCCTCACCTTCGCAAACGGAATATCCAACTACACAAGCCAGAATCTCGGCGCAGGCAAAACCGACCGTATCAAACCGGGATTTATTTCGGGTCTCGTATTCGTATGGACATTGTGCTTGCCTATCGTGCTTTTCTACATGTTCGGCGGACAATATCTGCTTATGCTATTTATGAAAGATTCAACGACGGGCGCGCTTGACGTAGGTATGCAATTCTTGCGTATCGTATCTCCGTTCTACTTTGTCGTAGCGGTCAAAATCGTGTGCGACGGCGTATTGCGCGGTGGCGGAAAGATGGTCAAGTTTATGATAACGACATTCACCGATTTGATACTCCGTGTAGTGCTTGCGCTTCTTCTCAGCAAGGCACTCGGCACTGACGGAATTTGGTGGTCGTGGCCTATCGGCTGGGGCGTAGGTATGGTGGTATCGGTCATATTCTACTTCACCACCAAGTGGAAAAAACCTCTTCCCGAAGACGTCTATACACGCCTTACCGACGAAGAAACGCAAATAGAAGAAGTGCTTGAAACGCCAATGGAAGAAGTGCTTGAAGATGCCGTAGAAGCGGAAGAATAAAAGCAACCATACAAACACAAAACAGCAGGTTTTGAACATTTCAAATCAATTTTTATAAAAAATACAAAATAAAGTGCGGAAGCCCAATTATATCGGTTTCCACACTTTATTCTTTTCAAACGATGCCTTAAAGTCGTGTTTTCGTATTATTTGCGCATCACAACAAGATGCATATTACACCGCCCTTGCCCTCGTTGACGATACGTCCGAGAGTTTTGCGCAACTTCTGTTCCGCATCGGTGGGCACGGTCTGCAACTTGTTGTTGATGCCGTCCGCAACGAGCGTCGAAAGCGAACGCCCGAAAATGTTGGTATTCCAAATCGCCTGCTTGTCGTTTTCAAAATCGAGTAGCATACTGTCAACCAAGTCTTTGCTCTGTTGTTCACTGCCAACAATGGGACTTACTTCAGTCTCGACGTTGACTTTCATAATATGCAAGGACGGTGCGCTTGCTTTGAGTTTTACGCCGTATTGTTGACCTTGGTGCAAGATTTGCGGTTCTTGCAATTCGATCTCGTCCATAGTGGGCATAACGATGCCATAACCGAGCGTTTCCACTTGCTCCATTGCAGATTGAAGTTTTTGGATTTTGTCCCTACCCTTGCAAAGTGCTTTAAGCTCGGTAAGCAAATCGAAATCGTCCTCTATATCTATACCGCATTCCGTGCTTGCGACCTTGAAGAACACTCCGTCTTTGGGCTTCATATCCACTTGCACTCTTCCCTTGCCCGCATCGATACCGATTGACAAAGGTTGTTGCCAATAGTTTGCATTTTCAAAATATCCGTCGATTTTGTCGTAGTCTTTCATCTTGTCGATGTCGTCCGCCATTCTTTCGACGTTTTCGATAAGTTCTCTTACGACGTCGTTGTCGAGGGGCAACGCTTGCACCCAACGAGGCAAATCGAAGTCGATGATTTTGACGCTGAATTCAAGCAAAATCGTCTCCAAAATCTCGCTGATGTCGCTCTCTTTCATTGTGAGTGCGTTCTTGACGATAACGGGTGCGTCATACTTCTTTGCAAGTTCGTCTTTGAGTTTTTGCGCGCTTTGAGAGTTTTCGTCCGCAACGTTGAGAACGATTGCAAACGGCTTTTTGCTCTCTTTGAGTTCGCGCACCACCCTCTCTTCCGCCTTGACGTAATCTTCACGCGGAATATTGCCGAAACTTCCGTCCGTCGTCACCGCAAGCGCAATGGTGCTATGTTCTTTAATGACCTTTTGCGTGCCGATTTCCGCCGCCTTTGAAAACGGCATATCCTCGTCCGACCATGGCGTGGAAACCATACGTTCCTTGCCGTCTTCCTCCGCGCCGAGTGCTCCGTCCACGAGATACCCAACGCAATCTATAAGCCTCATATTGACGGCAATATTATCTCCCACCGACACCCTTACCGCCTCGTTCGGCACGAAGCGCGGTTGTGTAGTCATAATAGTCTTTCCGTCCGCGGATTGAGGAATTTCGTCTATCGCACGACTGCGTTCGTCGGCATTGACAATTCCGTCAACCACAAATTGTTGCATCACTTGTTTGATGAGCGTCGATTTACCCGTGCGTACGGGGCCGACCACTCCTACGTAAACGTCTCCGCCCGTTCGTGACGCTATGTCTCGATAAAGGTCAAATTTATCCATAAACTCCTCCAACTTGGTTTGCTATACTCTATGAGCGGTCGGGTGCGCTTATGCAAAAAATTGAAAATTCGCATCAAAAAACCGCTCGACTCGCAAGCGGTTTTGCTTTTTTGCTTCTTTATCGATTATTTTTTGAACAACGACGCAAAAAATCCTTTCTTTTGATACGGTTTGACCTCGACGTCGGACACGACGTAACCTTCTTTTTCGATGCCTTGCTTAATGGCGTTTACGTCAACGTCGTCCTCTGCCACCACTACCGTTGAATTTGCCACGTGCGAAGACGCAACTTTTTTGACTTTTGCGGATTTTCTCACCGCATCGTTGACGTGCGACTCGCACATACCGCACTGCATACCATCCACTTTCATACTGATTTCAATCATATCGTCTGCCTCCTTCACCAAAACTATACCACTTCTCGATTTTGCCGTCAATGAATATGAAATATTTTTCATATTTATCGGCAAAAAGTAAAGTTTAGTTTCAAAGTATTTTGCGAATTTTGCCGATATCGGCAAAATTTATAGGTTTGTTTGAAAATAATATGGCGATTTTTGCCGATAACGGCAAAAAAACACCGCAAAGCGTTTGTTTGCCTTGCGGTGAAAAGATTTTTGTTTTTGTGTTATTTGTTCATCACTTCGAGGCATTGTGCAAAGAATTGCGTTGCCTTTTCCATTGCGTCGATGCTTACGCGCTCGTTGATTGCGTGTATACGCTTTTGGTCGTCAAGCGTCATAAGGAAGGGTGTAAAACGATAGATATTGTCACATACTTCACCGTAATAACGGCTGTCGCTATTGGCGATAAACATATACGGAGCGGTGACCATCGTCGGGAAGATTTGCTTGATAGCGACGTTGAGGTCGTGCCACGGTTTGACGTCGATGGGAGATACGGCGGTTGCTTCCGTGCCTTTGCCGTGTCTTTCCACATTTACGTCTTTGCCGAGCAATTTTTGCGTGTATTCAAGCACTTCGTCACTCGTAACGCCCGTGATTATACGAGTGTTGATATTTGCCGTAACCTTGGGCGGAATGACGTTTTCGGCGTCGCTTCCGTGAAGCATGGTTTGCGCAAACGTCGTGGATATGAGCGCATTGGTGAGAGATATCTTCTTAAACACGAATTTGAGCAAAGGGCTCAAAATGTCTCTGTTTACGAGGATAAATCTAAACGGGAATTTCACGTGAGGCGCGATGAGTTTGAACGTTTGCTTGGTAGCAGGCGTCCATTTGCTAGGCATCGGGTGCTTGTCAAGTTTGACGAGTGCCTTGCCCATAATTGCCACCGCCGACGGCTTCTTGGGGTTGGAAGCGTGTCCGCCCGCCTTTTCGACTGTCAAGGTCATATTCATATTGCCTTTTTCGCACGTTGCGATAAGACCAAACAACTTATCTTCGCCTATCATCTTGCCGTCGATAATCGTACCGCCCTCGTCAATAATGTATTCGAGTTTGATATTATGCTCTTGAAACCACTTGCAAATATGCGCCGCGCCTTCTTCCGTCCACGCTTCTTCGTCGTGACCGAAGCAGAAATACACGTCTCTTTCGGGTTGCCAACCTTCCGAGAGCAGTTTTTCCATTGCTTCGAGCAAGGAAATCATCGTACCTTTCATATCTTGCGTTCCGCGTCCCCAAATAAATCCGTCGTCAATCGTACCGCCGAACGGCTCATAATCCCAACCCTCTTTGGGTGCGGGAACTACGTCTTGGTGCGCAAGAAACGCGCCCGGCAACAACTCGGGATTTTTGCCCTTGAAGCGATACACGAGGCTGTAATTGTTGATGACGGTCTTTTGTGCCGTTGAGTGAATGAGCGGATAGGTCTTTTCAAGCCACGCGTGATAGTCGCAAAAAGGCTTGTCAACTCCCTCGAACTCACCGACCATCGACACCGTGGGGATTTGCACTGCTTCGGACAAGTGTTTTGCAATGACGTCTTTGTCAAACTCTCTTGCCTTATATTCACCGACGTCGATTTCTTTGGGCTTGCACAAAAGCGTGCGGATAAGCATAGTTAAAAGCAACATAATTTTTCTTCCTTATTGTTTTTATATCGTTTTATGTTGATATTATAATATCTTTTTATAAGATTTGCAATATCGAAAAAGCATTTTCCAAACGCCGAGTTGATCGCAACCGCAATTTGACAAATCTACGAGCACAAACGCAAAAGCAGGCTTCAAGCCTGCTTTTTATATCGTTAAAATGTCGATTCCGCGTTTTTGAATTGATTCAAATCTCTCTCGTTGCTTTTTCGAGGAATTTCAAATCTTTGCCGTCGAGATATTTGCCTATGGTCTTGCGCACCGTCTTATGATATGCGTTGAGCCATGCTTTTTCACCGTCGTCAAGCAATTTCACGTCTATTGCGTCAAGGTCGAACGGCACGAGCGTTATCGTCTCAAACGCGCAGAACGTGCCGTATTCGGTCTTTTCTTTCTCCACGCAAAGCACAAGATTTTCGTGTCTTATACCAAACTTGCCTTCCTCGTAGAACCCCGGTTCGTTGGACGTAACCATACCAGGCAAAACGGCAAACTTGGACGTAAACGCTCTCGGTGAGATATTTTGCGGTCCTTCGTGAACGTTGAGCAAATATCCCACGCCGTGTCCGGTGCCATGCTTGAAGTCCATACCGTGGGCGTACATCGGTGCTCTTGAAATCATATCGAGGCGTGCGCCCGTCATTCCTTTGGGGAACGTCGCCCTTGCAAGCGCGATATGCGATTTAAGCACGATGGTAAACGCGCGCTTTTCCTCATTCGTAACCTTGCCCATCGCGAACGTACGAGTTATATCCGTCGTGCCGTAGCGATATTGCGCACCGCTGTCAACGAGGAGCAATCCCTTGTTTTCCACGACTTTGTCCGTCTCGGGAGTTGCGGAATAATGCACGATTGCGCCGTTTGAAGCGTATCCGCAAATGGTGTCAAAACTGAGGTCGAGAAAGTTTTTGCTCTCTCTTCTAAACGCTTCGAGTTTGTCCGCAAGCGAAATTTCGCTCATCACGTCTTTGCCCGCGTTCTCTTTTAGATAACGCATAAATTTGAGCACCGCAACGCCGTCCTCGACGTGCGCTTTTTTCATATTCTTTATCTCTACCGCGTTCTTGATTGCCTTTCTCACCGTCGTGGGAAAAGAATCCGTCTCTTTGACGTTCTTTATAAGAGAGAACAGCGCATAATTGGTCTTTTCTTTGTCGATAAGCACCCTTCCCTCTATTTGCGAAGCCACGCCGTAAACGTCGTTATAAGGCAACGTATTTATATCGTTTTTCGCAAGAATTTTCTTGCATTTTGCGTCGAGTTTTCTCTCGTCGATAAACAACGTCGCACCGTCCTTGGACACGATTGCGTACGCGTAATTGACAGGATTGTACTCTATATCGCTTCCGCGCATATTGAAAAGCCAGGCGATATCGTCAAGCGATGACACAAGTGCGTATTCGCAACCTTGTTTTTCAATGTCTTTTTGCAAGTTTTCAATCTTGCTTCTTACACTCTCACCCGTTGCGTTATCGGGCAAAAACCAAGCCTTCGTAGGCGCGACTTCGGGACGATCTTGCCATATACGGTCGATAACTTCACCGCAATCGACAAGCTCGACGCCTTTGACACCCTTTTTCATTATTTCAACGAATTCAACCGTAGCCGTGGTAAAATCAAACGCGATTTTGGGCGTATCGGAGAGTTTTTTCACAAACTCGAAAATAGACGGCACGCCCTCTTCACCTGCTTTCATAAGCACGGTATCGGTTGCTTTAAGTTGCTCTGCCGCTTGGATAAAATATCTTCCGTCCGTCCAAAGATACGCGCCGTCTCTCGTCACTACGAGCGTGCCCGCGCTTCCCGTAAATCCGCAAAGAAACGCACGAGTTTTGAAGTGATCCACGACGTACTCACTTCCGTGATCGTCACTCGTAAACACGATATACGCGTCGATTCCGCCGTTTCTTACGTACTCTTGCAATTGTTCAATATCTCTTTTCATATTTCGCCTGAAAACTTTTTATTTTTCTGTATTATACCACTCAGAAACTTTTATGGCAATATTTAATTTATATAAGACGGTATCCGTATAAAAAACTAAAACAACAGTTCATACTGTTGTTTTTTACGCATTTTACCGCGACCTCTACGGATTGTTTTCTATTGTGTAAATAACAATTTTAACAATTCGATGCTTCTTTCCATAAATTTGAAAGCGATAGATTCATATTCTTCAATTCAGACAATTTCGGATTGCCGAACAAAAACAACCATTTATACGCTTCTTCGGTAAAACCTGCAAATTCAACCTGTTTTGCGATTGTAAAAAACATAAACGTACTTTCGTCGACGTAGCGCATCTCTTCAAGTCGCTTGTTCACCAATTTCGCAACGAAGCATTTGTCTATTTGCTTTTCAATCGGGTTTCTTGAACACGCAAGAATATAATAATCGGTAGACGCCTCATCGTATTCAATCACCGAAAGCACGTGTTCGTTATCGTTTTCAAACAATCTTTCCACCGGTGAAAAATCGTTAGTATCGTATATGGTCAAAGCAGTATCGAACGAAGAACCGTGTCTTTCAATGTTTAACAAATATTTACCGTCCGGAGAAAAAATAAGATTATCGTCTTGCGAACCGTCTTCTTTAGAGAATCTGAATTTTTTAATAAGTTTTAATTCTTCAAGAGAATATATCGCAATCCGCCCGTCTGTACTCTTAACGACAAGCGTCTTTTGATCGGGCGAAACGAGTCCGTTATTTCCATAACTCAAATCTGCAAATTTTGCCTTTTCATTTCCGTTTTTATCAAAAATATACGTCGTCTTACTAGTCAAACCTATATCGTATTTATTCGTTTTCAAATAAGTCCAGAATTTTTTTGCCATCTTATTCCCCGTTTTATTGTTTTTCTAAACAATAACTCTCAATAAAGTAATGTCAGTATATTATACAAATTATATTGTGTCAATATCGTTATTAAGCATAAAGCCCACAGTGCGATTTTTCTCAGCGCATCTATCGTTCATTTTAATCGCAAACGTAGCGTTCCCCACTCCATAGCTACGCAATCGTGAGCAAAGCGTGCAGTGTGACCGATGTCACAGCCATACGAAGTATGGTGACGGCAAATGCCGTCAAGTTCGAGTTCAGTTGCCAAAACGAGTATAAAAAAACCAATCCACCAGTGGTGCGGATTGGTAAAGTGTGGTGGAGGCAACAGGACTCGTCAATCAGCGGAGCGAGATTGCTTGCAATCGGAAGCGGAGTGTGCAGTGTGACCGAGGTCACAGGGCGCACATCGTGCGCGGTGCGAAACGCACCTTTGAGTCCTGTTGCCGACACGAATATGAGAATATGAGGCAACAGTTCAAGTCGTTTGCTTCGCAAACGGCCGTCCTGTTCCTCCGGAGGTTCTCTCACCACACGCAAATGCTACGCATTAAATCGTTTTTTTATTTATACGGCATTTTGCGCAAGCGCAACCGCCGTATAAATAAAAAAACAACCTGAAAATTCTTTTCAGGTTGCGTGTGGTGGAGGCAACAGGACTCGAACCTGTGACCTCACGGATGTGAACCGTGTGCTCTAACCAACTGAGCCATGCCTCCGTACAATGCGTGAGAATACACGCATTGAATTTTGAATTCGATTATGATTTGTACATTCTCTTACGAGCAGCTTCTGCTTTCTTTTTGCGTTTTACGCTGGGTTTCTCGTAAGCCTCTTTCTTGCGGAGGTCACCGATGATGCCGTCACGAGCGCATTTTCTCTTAAAACGACGGATAGCGTTTTCCAAACTTTCGTTTTCGCCGACTTTAACTGTAGACATCTTATTCACCTCCTCGAAAATGGATTTTACCCTACTATTATACACAAAATATCGTCGATGTCAAACGAAAATGCAACAACGAGCGGTGCTTTTTGAAAAATGCGCAATTACACACCACCGAAGCGGATTCGGTCTATTTCGTTGACGACGTTGTCAACTTCAGCAACGAACGTTATATTGATCCTACCTTGCAACTTGGTATCGATAACCAAAAATCCGGGCATACTGCTCCCGAGGTCGAACCTTCCCTTTCTCGCACGTACGGAATCAATATCATAAACTGCTATGTATAGTACATTTTTCTTGTTTATATGGTATTCTAATGTCCTCGTTTCGTTATCGAACACCAAAACCTCTTTAGGCTTAACGAAATACATAACGAAACAGGCAATAGACCAAGCTAAAAGCGCCACGATTGCCAATGAGATGAAAACGCATTCGTAAGCTCCCTCCCACATCGCAAACTTCACCAACAACCAAACGAACAAGCCGATAAACAGTAACGGCCAAATTGCTAAAAACATAAGAAATTTTCGCGAAGTCTTTGCAATCGGTACTTTCATAATATCCTCCTATACTTTCCTTACGAATTGATTATATCATACATGTGTCTTATTTACAAGAGCGGATTTACCTTCAAACGTTGATATAAGTGGATAATTTGTGCCTTTCGGTTTTAATTTCAACGTTGCACGCCCCGTTCGGTAAAACCATTCATTAATACTACGCTTTTACGGTTTTTCTATAAGATATTGCATAAATATGCGGGAAATGCGGATTTGATATGCGAAATTTGAAAAAACGAGGTCAAAACGCTGGACTTATGCAAAAATGCGTGGTATGATTTGTCCATCAAATTGGTAGAGGCGCGAGTCTTATGACAAGCCGACGACGCGGACTACGTCGCGGTGGCAAAGGAAAACTCGCCGAAAGGTATTTCGTTCGGTCCGGAACGGTTTATCTTGGGACAACGCAGAATATGCGTTGTACTGTCACCGCAAGGTGGAGCGCTATCGACATTGACAGGTTATTTTTTATCCGCAATGTTGTTGGCATTGCGGATTTTTTATCTTCAATGCATTAGCCGTCGATTTGAATATTCTTTTCGAGGTGCATCAATCAATGAAAAAAGCAACGAAAATCATTACGATCATGCTTGTTTTGTCCGTTTTGGCGGGTTGCATAGTGGCACTTACCGCTTGCAACGATTCAAAAGACAAAGACAATCAACTTGTCGTAGGCTTGGAATGTGCGTATATTCCATTCAACTTCACGCAACAAACCGATGCCAACGACGCCGTAAAAATCAGCAACGCCGACGGTTATGCCAACGGCTACGATATCCTGTTTGCAAAACGCATAGCGGACGCATTGGGCAAGGATCTCGTAATCGTCAAGACGGATTGGGACTCTCTCGTCCCCGGCGTACAAGCGGGCACGCTCGACCTCGTAATCGCGGGTATGAGCCCGACGGCGGAACGTCGTGAATCCATCGACTTTTCACAGCCATACTATCAAAGCAATCTCGTAATAGTCGTAAGGAAGGACAGCAAATACGTAAACGCACAAAAACTCGACGATTTTTCGGGTGCAAACCTCGTGGCTCAAATAGGCACATTCCACGACGACGCCCTCCAAACGCAAGCGGGTGCGCACGGAATAATCGCGGGCACACCGATGGCCACATTCCCTGAAATGACGGTTGCGCTCAACTCGAAGTCCATTGACGGCTACGTGGCGGAAGAGCCCGGTGCGATTGCGGACTGCGCGGCAAACGGCAATCTCACCTACGTGCATCTCGTCAACAACAAAACGGGCTTCACCGCAAGCGACGAGGACACGCAAATTGCGATCGGTATGAGAAAAGGCTATGAATACGCCGACCGAATCAATGCGCTTTTGGCAGGCATATCGCAAGAGGAACGCCTCTCTATGATGGAAGACGCAGTGCGCTTTTCCACCGACAATTCGGCAAATCACTCCACCTTCTTCACGAGAGTGGGCAACATAATCAAAACCTATTATCTATCCATACTAAAAGGTGTGGGCTACACCATTTTGGTGGCTATCGTCGGCACGGTTGTGGGCTTGTTTATCGGTATTCTAATCGGCATTTATCGCACTCTCGGCACTCCAAAAAACAAATTTGTGGCAGTGCTTAAAAAGATAGGCGACTTTATCCTCTCGGCATACATAGAGATATTCCGCGGAACGCCGATGATGGTGCAAGCAATGGTCATATTCTGGGGCTTTGCGCTTATCAACGACGGTGCGACTATGGACGTTACGATTGCGGGTCTCATCATCGTATCCATCAATACGGGCGCGTATATGGCGGAAATCGTGCGCGGAGGTATAATCTCCATTGACAAAGGACAGTTCGAAGGCGCGCAAGCAATAGGTATGACGCACTCGCAAACGATGTGGAATATCGTCTTGCCACAAGTGTTGCGCAACATTATGCCGAGCGTGGCAAACGAATTCGTCATCAACATCAAAGATACGTCCGTGCTCAACGTCATTGGCTTTACCGAGCTTTTCTTTTACGCAAAATCCATTGCGTTCAACACGTACGCGATATTCGAGACGTACCTCGTCGTAGCGGTGATATACTTCATCCTCACCTTCACGATTACGAGAATACTACGCCTCATCGAAAAGAAAATGGACGGCAAGAAAGACTATCGAATTATGGGTTCGCAAAACCTCGACGCGGAATCTATTATCCGTGAAAACAACGCTATGGGAGGCAATCAATGAGCCAAGGTACACGTGATATAAATATGGAAGAAATATTCGTAGAAAAGCAAAACGACGGTTTAGATTCCGCAAATAACAGCAATGCGGAAGAAACGGAAATCTCCGCAACGAACGAAAACGACTGTGGCAATCCGCTTATCGAGATATGCCACCTCGGCAAGACTTTCGGCGACCACGAAGTGCTCAAAGATATCGACTTCACCGTAAACGCGGGAGACGTGACTTGCATTATCGGCTCGTCGGGAAGCGGAAAATCCACCCTACTGCGTTGCATTAACTTGTTTGAGACGCCGACGTCGGGTGAAATATACTTTCACGGTGAAGATATCACAAAAACCAAAAGCGCGCCCAAATATCGCGAAAAGGTGACAATGGTGTTTCAATCTTTCAACCTTTTCAACAATCTATCCGTACTTTCCAACTGCACGATAGGTCCGCGCAAGGTTCTCAAAATGAAGAAAGACGAAGCAAACGCCGTTGCAATGAAATATCTCGAACTCGTAGGCATGAGCGCGTACGTCAACGCAAAGCCTCGTCAACTCTCGGGCGGTCAAAAACAACGCGTAGCAATCGCACGCGCTCTTGCAATGTCTCCCGAAGTCATACTATTTGACGAGCCCACTTCCGCCCTCGACCCCGAAATGGTGGGAGAAGTGCTAAACGTTATGAAAGAACTTGCAGAAGCAGGACTTACTATGCTCGTAGTGACGCACGAGATGACTTTTGCGCGCGACGTTGCAAATAAAGTGGTGTTTATGGACCAAGGCGTAATCGTCGAAGAAGGCGATCCCAAAGACATCTTCACCAACCCCAAGGAAGAACGAACCAAAGCGTTCCTCTCCCGTATGCTTGCCGAAGCAAACGCATAAAAACCTCGTTATTAATGAAAAAACGCCGATTACACGGCGTTTTTCATTAATTCCGCGGAATATTAAACTATCGTTTCAACAAAATTAAATACTGCTTAAAATGGAAGATTTGTGATGCCAAAGGTTGATTTTGAGAGATTTTTGTGTACAATAAAATCAGTATCGTTAAAGAGGTGGCATTATGAACGTTAAGACGAAAAAATTCTTGATTTTGCTTTTGGTGCTTACACTTGTGCTTTGCACGTTCCTTGCGTGCTCTCAAAAGGACGACGGGGGCGTTACACCGCCCGACACCGACGACTCTGACGACGATATCCCCGATATCGACTGGGAGGCAATTTTCGGCGGTTTCTCGTCCAAAAACGAACCTCAATTTTTGGCGTACGAGGGCGTTGAATACGGTGAGGATATAGAGATAACTTATCACTCAAACGTCACAGGTGCCGACAAACACGCAATGGTCACTCTCCCCTACGGTTACGACGAAAGCAAGCAATATCCCGTGCTTTATTTGCTTCACGGTATGCTTTGCGACCACAAAGCTTGGCTTGAAAAGTGCAACGCCAAGTATATAGTGCAAAACCTCGTCCGCGACAAGGGCATAAAAGAAATGATAGTCGTATCCGTCAACAGTATCGTCACCGTAGACGAAGTTGCTCCCTCTATTTTCGACTCGACTTACACCTCCGTATTCGACAAGACGGGTGAAGACTTGGTATATTCGCTTATGCCGTATATCAACGAGCATTATTCCACCCTCACGGGCAGAGAAAACACCGCAATCGCGGGATTTTCTATGGGCGGGCGCGAGACTATGCTAACGGCATTCAAGTATTACAACCGCTTCGGATACGTAGGCGCGTTTTCATCGGCGGGATTTGCAAGCAACGTTATAAGTTTCAGCTCGGAAGTTCCGGACTTCAAGACGACGGAAGGATACGAATTCAAGTATCTAATGCTTGCAATCGGTTCAAACGACAACTCGACTGGACATATCACGCGTGCGCTTGAAAGCAAGCTCGCAAATAACGGCGTAACCTATGAAAAGAAGACGTACGACGGAGGACACGACTACTATGTATGGAAGTCCGCCTTGTACGACTTTGCTCAAAAGATATTCCAAACAGAGAGTGCGTCGTAACTCATTTAATGCAATATCACCCCTCTTTAACAATTAATTTAATGCAACTTTCCCCCTTCCTC
>ULRA01054802.1_pt1 | contig 33899 bp, 22 predicted proteins | sample 1954981 | NCBI WGS metagenome assembly ULRA01 (sample SAMEA4835669, study PRJEB28245) | human gut metagenome | biome: gut microbiome; material: fecal sample | place: Denmark | collected 2008
ATACGTGGAGCCATTCTCAACTATCGACAGCAGGAAGAAACGCACATTATGGAAAACATTATCTATAATGAACTTCGCAGTCGAGGATATAATGTGGACGTAGGATTGGTTGAACTTGGTGGCAAGGATGAGAACGGTAAGTTTGTCAGAAAACAGTTGGAGATAGACTTTGTGGTGAACCGCCCTCCATACAGAGTGTATATCCAGTCGGCTTTTCACATGCCTACGCCAGAAAAGGAACAGCAAGAACGTCGCCCATTATTGTCAATCAATGACCACTTTCGTAAGATTGTCATTGTTGGTGATGACATTCATCGCAAGGAGGACGAACTTGGAGTGTTGACAGTTGGACTGTTGGATTTCTTGACAGACAAGAAAATACTTGAACAGGGTTAAACGCATTGATACTAACTTTAATGGTATTACAAAAATAGACTTGCTACATCTGCTGTATTGCAAATGCTGCTGAAAACGGAGGATATCCACCCACCCAAAACGGGGATATCCGTTCACTTTTCTGGCTCTTTAGTCTAATGGCGTTGCAAAATTAGTCATTTCTGTGGGTTTCTGTGCAACATCATAACCTTACCGAAAGTTACTCCTTGCTTGAATAGATGTTGTTCCTTGGGAATGGAAAGCAATGGGTACATATAGGCAGACAAACGATAGTAACCGATGTGGGAAAGATAATGCTGAGCCTTTTCTTCATCGGTTATCTCCATACCTCTTGTTTTGAGTAGTTGTACTAACTCTTGAGGTGTGGAGTATGTTTTTATGAACGGAATTCTTGTTGCCATATACCCATAAAAACAAAAACGACCCGCACATTTGAGCATCGTTGAGAGGCTTGGCGGGTTCTCGTGCTGCACACGATACGGATAATCATTGATAATACAAACTTTTTGCGAGACAAATCAAGCAAAAGTGGATTTCTTTGACATATTTATATTTAACAAAGTTAAATCAGACCTTAAAATCATACTTTACCAGCCAAATAAAGTGGTTTTCAAGGTAAAAGTGTTATTTTTGTAACGTCTATACCCATACCGGAAGCCCCGATGGGCAGAGGTTGGGCAGACATATATACATACCGGAATACAAGAGATGCTGATGCAGAGTCATACTGGTATCATTCGAATTTTCCCTACTGTTCCAGCTTCATGGCAAGATATCTCTTTCCAGGATCTGCGTGCCATGGGCGTCTTCCTTGTGTCTGCTGAGCAAAAAGGTGGCAAGGTGCAGCAAATCAGCATTTATCATGAGCAGGGCGGAACTTGCCGTATTGCTTTGCCTGCGTCTATGCAAAATGGAGAACCGACGGTGACAGGCAATAAGGGCGATGTTACCCGTGAGGGTGAAGTGCTGGTGATTCCGACTCAGAAAGGTGAAAGGATTATAATCAGTTGGTCATAACATAAAGTGTTTTTAATGGTCTTTTCTTCTGATAAACATAGTTAGTGTCCACTAATTTAAAACAAGTTACTGATAATTGAGAAATTAACTTGCAAAATATTTGCTCGGTTCAGAGAAAATAATTAACTTTGGGGGTTAAAAACTCGCAAGGGCAACATGAAATACTACTCACAATACCGTATACACGACCTGTATGAGCTCCAAGAGTCTCTCTCGGGATTGAGCAAGTCAAACCGATGGGTCAAGCTTGCCGACCGCCTTCCTTGGCCCAGGATCGAGAATGAATACAACAAGCGTTTGAGGAACAGCCATTGCGGAGCAGGCAACAAGCCCGCCCGCATGATTGTTTGGGCCTTGATCATGAAGCATGTGGAGAATTTGAGCGACGAGAAACCATCCAGACCATCCAGCCCATCCAGGAGAATCCGTACATGCAATATCAGCTTGGGCTTTCCAAGTTCACGGAAAAGCCCATGTTCGTACCGGAGTTGTTTGTTCTGATCCGCAAGCGCCTTGACCAGGACTTCTTTGTCTCATTTTCGCAAAAACAGGTTTGGAGGCCCTCAAAAAGAGAGTTGTCGGCACCATCGACGGCCTCGTGGGAGTTTTGACCCGCCACAAGTCTGCTGGGGCAGGATAAATTAGCGGATCCTAATTAAAAACAAATCATTTATTTTTGCGTTTGAATCATTAAAAAGAATAGTGATGGCAAAGAAATTCAATCGCATCAAGGTGGTGCTAGTAGAGAAAGGAGTCACCAGCAAATGGCTTGCGGAGCAACTTGGCAAGAATGTCACTACGGTGTCAAAATGGTGTACTAATGACAACCAGCCCAATCTGGAGACGTTGCTTTTGATAGCGCGGCTGCTGAACGTGGAAGTGCAGGACTTGATAGCCAAGGACGCAGAGATATAACAAATTTTCATGACTTGTGCAGAAAGAATGCACTCGTCACAACTATTTTTGCGCACACTCATTTATGAATGGCATAAAGAATATTGATACATAATAATGGCAAACGACGTTGACATTAGTGGGAATGACCTTCTCCGCTCGCATCCCGAAGTGCTCAGGAAGTTGCTTCTCGATCACACCACCCACAAGAACATCTTCTGGGCTACCGACTCGTATGCGCATCTTGGCGAGGGCTTTGGCTTCGATGACGAGATTACTGTGGAGCATATCACGGGTGAGAACGGTCAGGTGATACAACCTCGTGCCGTGAAGGCTACCGAGGTGCAGACGCAGCGAGCCAAGGACATGGCGGAGGTGTTCACCCCTTCGTGGATATGCAACGCACAGAACAATTTGGTGGACAGTGAGTGGTTTGGTCGCACCGACGTGTTCAACCACGAGAACAACGACCGTTCGTGGACTCCCACCGAAGGGAAGATTGTCTTTCCCAAGGGGAAGACATGGCGAGACTACATCCTCGACAACCGTTTAGAGGTGACGTGCGGCGAGGCTCCCTACCTCGTCAGCCGCTACGACTCAGTGACGGGGTTGCCCATCAATTCGCTCAACCATCGCATCGGCATCCTTGACCGTAAGTTGCGCATCGTGAGCGAAAACACGGAGACCTCCGGCGAATGGCTCAAAGCTGCCAAGGAAGCCTTGTGCTCCACATACGGCTTTGAGTGGCAGGGCGACAACCTGCTGTTGGCTCGCGAGGCGGTGTTCTACACCTTCTGCGACTACTACGAGGCGAAGTTTCACAAGCCTGTGCCGGAGAAGTCGCTCGAAGGCATGGCATATATCATCTCGTGGAACCTTTGGCAGATGGACGGCTTGCGGCTTGTCATCCCAGGCTCGTGCGACAAGGTGTTCCAGCCCAGCATGTTCGGCGAACCCGAAAAGATAGAGTGTCCGGGCTGCAAGCGCGGTTCCATGGACGGACACATCGGCATACGCTGCCGCATACGCGACTGGCGATACAGCGGAAAGGACAAGGAAAAAGAGCGACCTTATTTCTCCACTTTCGCATTAAACAACAAGAAACAGTAACACATAATATATATAGGCTTATGGCGGCATATACTACTATTGAGGTGGTGAAGCCCAAGCTGCGCACTGGGCTCCTCGACGAAGGCGGCATCGAGCTGCGCGATGAGCAAGAGCAGGCTGTGGGCGAGGCCATGAAATACTTCAAGCGGCACAAGAAGCATGCTCGCTTCCTCTGGAACGCCAAGATGCGTTTCGGAAAGACCATCTGCGCCCTTGAACTCGCCAAGCGCATGGGGGTGCTGCAGGGCGACGACAAGGTGAGCCGCACCATTATCGTCACCCACCGCCCCGTGGTGAACGACTCGTGGAAGGAGGACTTTCAAAAGGTATTTGGCGAGGACTGCACGTCGTGCCACTATGGCACCAAGTTTGACGACACTGCCGAGGGCGATTTCTATGCCCTCGACCGAGCTGTGGCATATGGCAAGCATTTCGTGTTCTTCGCCTCCATGCAGTATCTTCGCCGCTCCAAGCTTGTGGGCGGCGACAACGACGAGCAGCTGAAGGCTGACATTCTCTCCGCCGACTGGGATCTCGTGGTGGTGGATGAGGCGCATGAAGGCACACGCACCGAACTGGGACAGCGGGTCATCGACTTGCTTACACAGCACGACCACACCCGTGCGCTCCATCTCTCGGGCACTCCGTTCAACCTTTATGAGGACTTTGCCGACGACCAGATCTACACCTGGGACTACATCAAGGAACAGACCGCCAAGCGACAATGGCCATCCCTCCATCCGCAGGAACCAGCGGAGAACAACCCCTACCGTGAACTGCCCGACATGGAGATACGCACCTATGACCTGGGCCGCCTCGTGAAGGCAGACCTCGGTGAGGATGCTACCTTCCAGTTCAAGGAGTTCTTCCGCACCAAGCAGGGCAACGACGTTCCCAAGGAGGAGCGTGGACGCTTTGTGCATGAGGATGCCGTCAGGGAGTTTCTCGACCTGATGTGTACCGAGGACAAGGATAGCCACTACCCCTTCTCCACCGACGAATACCGTACCTCGTTCAACCATACGCTTTGGGTGGTGCCTGGCGTAAAGGAGGCGAAGGCTCTGGAACGGTTGCTCCGCGACCACGAGGTGTTTGGCGGCTTCGATGCCATCGTCAATGTGGCTGGCAACAGCGAGGACGACGAGATGCGGCAGGATGCGCTCGACAGGGTGAAGAAGGCCATCGGTGCCGTGCCCGAGCAGACCTACACCATCACCATTTCCTGTGGCCGACTGACCACGGGTGTCACCGTGCGCCCATGACTGCCGTGTTCTATCTGAAAGGTTCGGAGAACACCTCCGCCGCCACCTATATGCAGACCATCTTCCGTGTGCAGTCGCCTTACACCTATAAGGATGAGAACGGTGAGACGAGGATGAAGACCAAGTGCTATGTCTTCGACTTCGCCCCCGACCGTTCGCTGAAGATGGTGGCAGAGACCGCCAAGTTTGCCACGCTCACGCAGAAGCAGAAGCAGTATGCCACGGCTGCCACTACTCGCGAGAAGGACATCGAGAACATGGAACAGTTTCTCTCCTTCTGCCCGGTAATCGCCATGCAGGGCGGCAAGATGGTGGAGTTTCGTGCCGACAGACTCTTCGAGCAGTTGGAGCATGTGTATGTGGACCGTGTGGTGCGCAATGGCTTCAACGACAACTCCCTCTATGACATACGCCAGCTGATGCAGCTCGACCCCGAGGAAATTAAGGATCTTGACACCCTCGGCGTGGAGATTGGCAAGACCACCAATATGGAAAAGCCCAAGCGGGCCAAGACCATCGACATGGCGAAGAACCAACTCTCCGACACGCAGGAGGCTGCCTTGAAGCGTGCCAAGGACAAGGAGCGCAATGGCGAACCGCTCACCAAGGAGGAGCGTGCCGCCAAGGAGGCGGAGAAGAAACGCCGTGACGAGGAACGCAAGGAGCGCGACAACCGAATCACCATTCTCCGTGGCATTTCGCTGCGCATACCGTTGATGATGTATGGTGCGAAGATTGACGATGAAGACGAGGGCATCACGCTCGAGAACTTCACTCGCATCATCGATGCCGACTCATGGGCGGAGTTCATGCCCAAGGGGGTAACCAAGGCCGACTTCAACAAGTTTCGCAAGTGCTACAACGCCACGGTGTTCGTGGCTGCCGGCAAACGCTACCGCCAGTTGGCTCGCGAGGCCGACCGTATGCATGTGGATGAGCGTGTGCGCCGCATCAGCGACATTTTTTCTTATTTCCACAACCCGGATAAGGAGACGGTGCTCACACCGTGGCGTGTGGTGAACATGCACATGAGCGACATTTTGGGCGGCTACACGTTCTTCAACGAGCGATTCGACGGACCTTGCGAGCGTGAGGTGCCAGCCACCAACGGCCAACTCTTCGAGTGGGTGACCACCGACGAGCCTCGCTTCGTGGATCGTGGCGAGGTGACACGCACGGTGTTTGCCAGCGACTCGAAAATATTGGAAATCAATTCCAAGACAGGGCTTTATCCACTCTATGTGGCTTACTCGCTCTACCGCCAGCGCAAGAAGGATTTTGAGGCGACGGGCGGTCTCATCGACGACCCCGACAACTATAGCGTGGAGGAGGAACAGGTGATTTGGGACGACATCCTCGCCAACAATGTCTATGTTATCTGCAACACCCCCATGGCGCGCCGCATCACCGAGTGCACCTTGCTCGGCTTCCGCAAGCTCAACATGCGTGAGGGCAACGAGCGACTTAACATCAAATCTGTACAACTCATCCGCCGTGCCACCGAAGACCGCGAGGCACTCATCAGCGACCTCCTCTCTGAGGGATTTTGGCGTGGCGTCAAACGAAATAAAATCATCATGAAATTTGGAGCTGTGGTGGGGAACCCGCCGTATCAAGTGGTAAACAAAGGAAATGGCAATGGTGCAGACCCTATATACCATACCTTCATAGATATTGCACGTGCTGTTAGCCCCCGTGGCACATTGATTCATCCTGCACGCTTCTTATTTAATGCAGGTAAAACTCCTAAGGATTGGAATCAGCAGTTCCTTAACGATCCTCACGTTAAGGTAATTGATTATTGGACAGATAGTTCCTTTATATTTCCAGGAGTAGAAATTAATGGTGGCATTGCAATATCATATTGGGATACAAAAACCAATTTTGGTAAAATAGGTTTCTTTACTGCTTTTGATGAATTAAGAGGTATATTAGGAAAGGTAAGAGAATATAATCCGCAATCTTTTTCCTCGATTGTCAGTCCTCGTGAACTATATAGAATAACTGATGAATTGTATAAAGACAACCCAGAAATGGAAGGAAGACAAAGTGCAGGTCATAAGTATAGTTTTGGAGCCAACATTTTTGATGTTTTTCCTGAATTATTTTTTAGAACACCCCCTTTGTCAACTGAAAATTATGCAAAAGTTTTTGGAAGAAAAAACAATCAACGTTGCTATATGTGGATAGACAAACGATATGTTTCACAACCAGAGATTTTTAATTCATATAAAATAATTATATCGAAAGCAGATGGGGCTGCTGGAAAAATCGGCAATCCAATTCCTGCACGACTACTTGGGAAAATAGAAATCGGGACTCCATTAGTTGCCTACACTGATACTTTTTTAGGAATTGGATGTTTTGGTTCTAAGTATGAAGCTGAGGCTTGTCAGAAATATGTAAAGACAAAGTTTGCAAGAACTTTACTTGGTACGATAAAAGTGACACAAGACAATTCCAGGGATTTGTGGACAAACGTCCCTCTCCAGGACTTCACCTCCTCTTCCGACATCAATTGGAGTGCCAGCGTTGCGGACATCGACCAGCAGCTCTACCGCAAGTACGGCTTGTCGGCTGACGAGATTGCCTTCATAGAGAAGATGATCAAGCCGATGGAGTAAGCGTTGGCAGAGAGTATATATAATATAAGGTGTTAGATTCATAACCGCCAATAAAGGATAGGAATGACGCAAGAAGAGATAAAAGACATGATGCTCTACGGTGAACGCATCAACGTGGAATATAAAGAGGCGTTAAACGAACTTCCCAAATCTTTTTGGGAAACCTACTCCTCGTTCGCCAATACAATTGGCGGACAGATAGTGCTTGGCATAAAAGAGCATCGCACAAAATTGACCCTGCAAGAACGTTTCGAAATACAGGGGGTAAATAATGCCGCCAAAATACTGAAGACCCTGTGGGACACCGTGAACAGTGACAAGGTGAGCCGGAACATTCTGCTCGATGAGAATGTGGAAACGATTGACTATGACGGCAAACAACTCATAGTTGTCACAATTCCTATGGCCAACTATACTGAACGCCCAATCTACATAAACCGAAACATTCTTGGAGGAGCATACAAACGCAACTACGAGGGCGACTACCATTGCACCGATGATGAAGTGAAAGCGATGTTGCGTGATGCCAACGAAAACGGCAATGACGGGGCTTTGGTGGACAACTACACCATGGACGACATTGACTTGCCGACACTTCACGCCTACAGGAACAGGTTTGAGGTGCGCAATGTGGACCATGTGTTCAACCAACTGGATGACAAGGAATTCTTGAAGAACATGGGCGGATACACTATCGACCGCAACACCAAGCGCGAAGGACTCACTGTGGCAGGACTCCTGATGTTTGGCAAGGGGCTGCCTGTGCGTGAACGTTTCGACAATCTTCGCATGGACTACATCGACCAGACCAATCTGGTAGGAGAGAGCAGATGGAGCGACCGATTGACGTATGACGGTACTTGGGAAAACAACTTGTTCAATTTCTTCACCCGCGTGATACCTAAACTCACAGCCGATCTAAAACGCCCATTCAAACTTGAAGGGATGGAACGCGTGGATGACACACCCGTACATAAAGCTGTGCGCGAGGGACTTACCAATATGATCATCCATGCCGACCTGCTCATAACAGGAGTGCTGAAGGTGGCGAAAAAGGACAACGGAATGTTGTTCTCTAATCCTGGTTCACTGAAACTTCCTATTGAAGACATCAAACGAGGTGGCAACTCAAAAGCGCGCAACTCTAGAATACAGAATATGTTGCGAATGGTTGGCTTTGGTGATAATATCGGCAGCGGATATCCTACGATATTAAAAGCTTGGAGCGAACAGAATTGGCGTTGTCCGACATTACTTGACCGCAGCGAGCTGAGGCAAGTTGACCTCACTCTGCCCATGATCAGCCTCTTGCCTGAGCAAACGCTCCTCGAAATGCAACAGACCATCGGTAAAGATGAGTATACACGGTTGTCTGCCAACGAGCAATTGACCTTGGCTTACGTGTGGAATGGTGAGGAAATAAGCAACGCCATATTGCAGCAACTCTTGTCGCTCAACTCTATTGAAGCCGGTCGACTGCTCCATAATTTGGTGGACAAAGGCTTGCTGACACAGGACAGCAAGGGCCGCTGGACCACTTATAAAGTCTGTAGAGAAAAAGACAAAGGCGAGGAAAGAAAAGACAAAGGCGAGGAAAGAAAAGATAAAAGCGAGGAAAGAAAAGATAAAAGCGAGGAAAGAAGCGACAAAAGGAATTTACTCAACCTTTCTCCTATTGAAACACAGGTTCTAAGGTTGATACAGCAAGACAAAAAGGTGACTTATGAGTCGATTGCTAAGGAATTGACAATTGGGCAAACCAAGGTGTACAAAGTGTTAGGCCATTTAAAAGAGCTGAACGTCATTGAACGAATTGGCGGACGCACCCACGGACACTGGCACATTTTGCTGGCAGACATTTCAAGTGAGAACGAAATTCTGCAAACAGATAAGCAAAGATGATACGCTCTATAAACAATAAGACATGGCACAATTCAAGATAGGAGACCCAGTGGTCAAGATAGACAGCGACGCTCACGGCACGGTGATAAATGTGAGGAGCGGCAGAGGAAGAGTGATATACACCGTAGTGTTTGGCGACGGCACACAATCAACCGTGCTGGAGCCAGACCTTCGTGCGGATTTTGATGTGAGCGACCCCTTTGAACGATGCAAGAGTGGCATATTCGGTAGTTATTCCGACTACTCGAAAATAAACACAACGTTTAAAATCAAGAACTCCAACAATTCCACTATCTCATCACTCAAAGCGTCGCGAACCTTGTTTCGGGCCTATCAGTTCAAGCCATTGTTGAAATTTCTCAATTCTCCTAATCGCCGCTTGCTTGTAGCTGACGAGGTGGGACTCGGTAAGACTATCGAGGCGGGGCATATCATGCTCGAACTGAAAGCTCGCAAAGAACTGCGCAACGTACTTATCGTATGCCCCAAGTCGCTCCAAGAGAAATGGAAAGCAGAACTATATGAGAAATTCGGACTAACATTCAAGATTGTAGATACCGCCAAGGAACTCATCAACGACCTCAATGCCAAGACAGGTACGGTGAGAGCCATCGTGAACTATGAGAAAATTCGTGGACGTAAAAGCAAGGGAAAAGAAGATGGAACGAAAAAGGACAAAATGCCCAATACGCTGATAGAATATCTCATGGAGCATCCGCAGCGTTTTAGCATGGTGCTTTGCGACGAGGCACACAAGATGCGCAACCGTGAGACGCAGACCTACAAGGGAGCAGAAGTGTTGATGAATCTTGCCGACACGGCACTCTTCCTGACAGCCACCCCTGTGATGATAAGCCAGGAGAATCTCTACAACCTTTTGCACTTGTTGGACAACTCGCGCTTCTTCCGCTACGACATCTTCGAGAACCGTATGGCAGAAAACCGTCCGTTCATCAAAGCCCTTTCGCAAGTGAACAACAATGTTCCGCTCAAAAAAATTAAGGAGCAATTGTTGATGTCGGAAGTGAAGCAGCACTATTACTCCAATGAGCAAGAAATATTTTCCGAATACACAACCATTCATGACATATTTCAGAAAGACCCTATCTTTCAGGAAATCATGGACTTGTGCGATGGTGAAGACAATACCAAGGTAAGGGCACGTTTGCAATACCTTTTCTCGTCCATGAGTATGATGAATAGCGTGTTCTCTCGCACCAGAAAGCGTGAGGTGACTACAGACTTTTCGCAAACCGAACGTAAGCCGCATCCTGTGAAAATAGACCTTACTCCCGACGAGCAAGAGGTATTTGACGAATGCATCGACCAATATGCAGACGACAATTCATATACGGATGAATGGGGAGATGACCATCTGACTCAGGGAGGAGCTTTGGGTTTAGTGCAAAAGAAGCGCATGATTGCCAGCAGCGTATGGGCATGTGTCAACGACGATAGCGATTTGGAGCGCGGTTATGATGCCTTTGCAAATTGCCGCGATGCCAAAGTGGAAAAATTACTGGATGTTATCAAAGAAGTGTTTGCCAATGGTACGCACAAGTTAATTGTGTTCGCCCTTTTCCGCAAAACACTTCGCTACCTACAGATACGCCTGAAAAAGGCAGGTTACAACGCTGTAGTGATACATGGACAGATAAACAACCGCGATGAAATACTACAACAGTTCAAGACAGATGACAATATCCAGATACTACTGTCTTCCGAGGTGGGTAGTGAAGGTCTTGATATGCAGTTCTGCAACTCTATGGTCAACTACGATCTCCCATGGAATCCCATGGTGGTGGAACAACGTATCGGCCGTATTGACCGTTTCGGACAGAAGAGTCCTGTTGTGAATATCTACAACTTCATCGTTGCAGGTTCCATTCAGGAGGAAATTTACATCCGTTTGCTGGAACGCATTGGAATTTTCCAAGGCACTGTAGGCGATATGGAAGCCATCCTTGATGCCGAAATACATTATGACGGTGAGGAGATGACCATCCAAAAGGTTTACTCCAAAATGGAAAAGGAGTTTTTCACCAAGCAACTTACGCAGCAGGAGAGGGAGAAGAAAATTGCTGAGGTGGAACAGGCCATTGCCAACGAGAAAGAACATTTGCAACACCTGCAGGAGGGGTTGAGCAACACCTTGACAAACGACGCTTATTTCAGGGATGAGATAAGTCGCATACTCAATAACAACTCGTATGTGACAAAGGAAGAGTTGCAAAATTTCATGTTGGCAGCCATCCGACAAAAACTCACCACCTGCAATATGGACAAGATAAAAAAAGATGTATGGGAGTTTAAAATACCAGTGAGTCAACCCACTTTGCTCAAGAACTTCCTAACACAATATTGCCCGTTAAATGACGAGTACAGCATTAGTCTCAACCAGTTTAAGCGCAAGATAGATGACAAGCTGAAATTTCTTATCACGTTCAGTCAAGATGTTGCCTTCGACGATCGTAGCATCTATTATCTGAACATCTATCATCCCATGATACAAGCTTGCCTGAAGTTCTTCGAGGAAAATGCCGATGAGACAAAGACATCGTTCAGTTATTCCCTGTGTGCTGACGGATTACTCCAAGAGGGTGCGCGCTATTATATGGGTATCTATGAGATAGACTCGCAGCGCATGGTGCAAGGCGTAAAGAAGAAAAATTCCGTATTGCTTCCCGTTGTGTTTAATCTCCAAACTGACAGGATTGAGGAAAACCAGGATGTCATCGACCGTATATACCGCCGTTCGCAAGTGGAAGGTGCAGAACACAATGCCACCAACGAGGACATCAAAGCAGAAACGATAGACAATATGAGCTATGATTTCGCCGAATATGTAAGCGGAAAGATTCGGTCACGTCTGGAAGAGGAGAAACGTCAGACGGAAAGCGACCGTCAGCGAAATGAGCAACAGACAAAAGAATACTATAAGTCGCGCATTGCAGGATTTGAAGCGACGATAAAAGAAGAATCGTGGAAGCTGGAATGGGACATCGATGACAAGGAGCGCCTCGCTACAACCAGACGCGTGCAACTGGCAAAAAACCAGATAGGCATTCTTGAACGAGAACGCGACGAGCGTCTTGCGCGTATCAATGAAGACAGACAGATACAAATGCAGGACAAATTAATTTCGCTAAATCTGATAACAATCATATAAGCAACATTATAACAAGGTAAGCCATGATAACAGTTGGACTGGATTTCGGAACTCACCAAAGCAAGGTGTGTATCGAACGGAAAGAAGGAGCGGAACAAAGCTATGAGTTTTTTATGTTTAAGGATAAAAGGAACAGAAAGCAGTTCACTCTTCCCAGTGTACTCTGTGTAGATGAAGAAGACCATATTCATTATGGTTATATCTTGATGAAACAGAAAGGTAGATTGGTGAAATATTTCAAGCAAGCTACCTTCACTGATAAGAATGACAAAATGTGTAAGACGAATGCCATATATTTCTCTATATGGTATATTGCCTATATCCTTTTTGACTTGGAAAATCTTCTAGGACAGGAATTTGCAATACAGATGGGTGTCCCTACAGATGGGGAACATTTGGAGGAAAAGCAACAATTGGCCGTAAGAATTCTATTGAGCGCATATAGACTGGTGGAAGAAGTTTACGAGCATGACAAGGAAAAATTCCTTGCCACAACGATGCACGAGTTATGCGAACGAACCGAACTTGTTCCTTATGATGCAGAACAAAAGCTCTTGTATTCCATTCTCGTGTTCCCAGAAGCATATGCTTGCTTGATGCCCCTTGTCAAGTCGAAGAAAATTGCCACGGGAATGTCTTTGATGCTTGACGTCGGAGGCGGTACAACGGACATTTCATTTTTTACTATCAAGGATGATCCTTTGTATCCGCGTCCCCTTATCTATGATTTCTATTCTCTGAACAAGGGCTTGAATTATCTGATAGATGCGGACAATGACACGACCCGTAAAGTTACTTCGAATGTGAAGGATGATAGTGAGATTTCTGATATAAGAAAAAGCGACTATACCAAAAACATAAGGATGCTTTGCGGAGATTTATGGAACAGGCTTGTTTGTGACTACAAGAAGACCGGAAGACCTCTACACTATTTTATGCAAGCACTCAAAGGGCGACCAATCATTTATACAGGTGGTGGAAGTACATTTGAGTTGCTAAGGACGGAGTATAATCCTTTTACAGAAATTATCCACATATCAGAAAGAGAGTGGCATAAGGAATTTGTGAAAGATATGGATATTATTTGTGAGTTGGGATTGTGTCCAATTTTATCAACGGCTTATGGTCTATCAATATCTGTGGGTGATGACATTATCGAGAATACACCTTTCAGCACTTTGTTTAGCCATTTAATCCCGGAAGAAAGAAGTCCTTATAACAACTCGGGAATGGCTAACGACAAAGCGAATTATTATGATGGTGATTATTAAATCGAAATAACGTATGGCAGACATCGACACAAAAAACAAACTGAAGACCTTCCTTCTCCGCACGAGATGGAAGACGGAGGGACAAGGCGAGGCGGTAATCCGTTTTGCAGAGGATGTCTTGCCTCTTTTCGTTCGCAAATATCTTGATACAGACTTTGTGGACATTTACTCCCAGACGAGACACGAGGTATATGCCAACTGGAGGGAGAGAGTCTTCGATATTCCTGAGGCAAACAAAGAAAATGCGGCTGCCGAGGACCAATATACTGAGACGTTGAAGTTGCTTGCCGATTTCTATGACTCTACCACATTCAAAGGCAAACAGAAAGCCGTACTGACAGAGTATGAAAAGGCTGGCAAGAAGATTGTGGCAAAGAAACAACCAAAGAAACACATACCGCAGCCTGACCCTCTGCTGCCTGAGCAAGACGGACAGGAAGAACTGACGGAAGGAAAAATAAGACAGGTGAACGTGACAAGGCACGAGCGCAACCAACGATTGCGACAACAGTGCCTGGCGCATTACGGCTATGTATGCCAAGTTTGTGGAATGGACTTCGAGTCGCGCTATGGGGCGATAGGCAAAGACTTCATAGAGGTTCACCATCTCAACCCGATAGCCGACACCGACGGCGAACATGCCCTTGACCCCGAGCAAGGTCTGGTGCCGCTCTGTAGCAACTGTCACTCCATGATACATCGTGGAGGAAAAGACGGCAAGCCCATGACCCTTCGGGAACTCAAAGAGATTTATCAAACGCATAACGACCAAAAAAATGACCGATGAACTAAGAAATATACTGGAGCGATTCAACCCCGACGAACCTTATGTCTGGCGGTTGCGCATCGGCGATGAGACCTACCAATTGTTGGAAGCCTACATCGCCGAGAAAAGTGCGTCCATGAGCAAGGACATCACGGAAAGCGACGCACGTCTTGTTATCATTTACTTGGCGGAATGGTACAGGCGCATATACAAAGGTTCAGAAACGGGACAGACCAATGCTGCCGATGATATAGATCTGAAAAGAGTGTGGGAGGCATCTGGCATCCGATCCGACCGCTATGTCTATCAAACAGAAGCCGGCACACGGCTTTGGAAATACTCCATCTATGTGTTGGGGGGGCTTGCCGTGCGCCACGAGTTGGGAAGGCATGACAACGGCTTCCTGAAAGTACTCTGCCGCCTGTTTCACGGTGAGGACTACACACTCGAAAATCTGGACGATGAAAGCCGTGCCGTGGCCTTTCGACAGTCGATAGCCAGAAAGCATAGCTTGTATGAGTATCTGAAAGAGATACTTGACAGTACGGGTGAGCAACACCGTGACAAGGAGACATTGGCTCTGATGGATGCCATCCGCACCGCCAACGATGAGGTGTTGCGCAAGAAATTGTTGCGCAAGAAATTCACTCTGGAATGGATTGTAGTATGCCAACCCGCTTCGCCCTATATGAAGCGGATGCTTCGGATAGTCCTAAAGCCCGAACAAATAGGAGGCGGACTGCATCAATATCTACGGTTCGACCGTCTTCGTGCTTGGGGAGTCTCAAACCCTGAAAGGTTGCGCAACATCTTCATTGGCATCCGATGGAGAAACGGCGATGAGTGCGTACAGGATTTGGACAAGCAGAATCCACTCCTTGTATTATCCAACACCACCAATGGCTTTGTGACCTGGGGCGCAGAGGAACGAGTTGCTACAGAACGCAACATCCCTGTAGAGACATTCACCCATCTCGATATTGTGGCATACGACAATCAGGGCAACGAGTGGATTGCACAGCCGGAAGAGGCGGCGTCGTGTATGCAATTGTGGCGCATGACTGATAGCTACGACCGCTGGACCAGCAAGCAACAATCACAGCATGCAACCGCCGTGGTGTTTACAAACGATTGGCACGGCACGACTCCTGCTGATATGCAAAAAGTATTCAAAGACAAAACAGGAAATACAGGAGCCTCATGGAACTGGTGCTACATCCAAAATGACATTACACTTACCGACAGCAAGGGGCAGTCTAAAACGCTCTACAGCAGAAACGGATACGACCAGGTGTTTGCCGTACTGCACAAAGACGCGATATGCTACAAGGAAGGTGGACTTGTGACGATATGGCAAGAGGACGAAGAGGAAGGCCAGATCGAAGAACACTATCCGCTTATATTCGGACGGGACGACCTACATGTGCGCCACTTCCGCACAAAGGATGCCATTACAGAGGCAGAGATGGATTCGGAAGAAACGTGCCACGATGTGCAGTTCAAGCATAACGGACGGTATGAGGATTGGACAGAAGTCAATCATCCGCACTACGGATTGGTACAACTTCGCATCACGGAAAAGAATATAGTCTATCGCATGACAGCCTACTATTTGAACGGTCCCATCCGCCGATGCTTCGACACCGCCACCATATTATACAAAGACTTGGACGGAAAGAAACAGGTTTACCAAGACCATATAGAAAAAGGTGGACAACCAATTGAACCTACCGTGACATTGCGCATAGGTAACTGCGAAGTGGAAGTTTACCGACCTACCTTGACAAAGGAACTCTATCTTGATGGAAAGGTTTGGAAATACATCGAAGATGGCGAAGAGTTTACGTTGCCTTGGATATACAAAGACCGCATACGGATAGCGGATTTCAGCGCACAAGGCTTCCGCAAGTATGAGTGCAGCAATATGGTTTCACCATTCGCAACCTTTGACAAATCTGAGGACAACCAAGCCTTGTATCATCTGAGCAAGCGAACCTGTTGGGATGCCATGACGTTTGATGCTGACGCACCACAATGGTTGAGGATATGCTTGGCTAAGGATTCATCTAAGCCAAGGACTGAGTTGCCCTTGTTGAAGTGGAACATCTATCAAGACAAAGACCCACAACCTTTTGTCTATGAGGATGGTTATCAGAAGCAGAAAGGCGAAGTGATATTCATGGATGCACACAAGCCAGATGCAGACCTCGACTTTTTCTATACCGAACCAGGACGACCGGATGTGTTCGGCGGAAAGAAGATAAAGGGTATCGAGCAGAAATGCTTTGAGACGGCTGTAAAGTTTCAAACGTATTTCTCCGGCTATCATCCTGTCAGGCAGATGGCACAAAGAGGAGAGACAAACCAAAAGCTCATCAGCCAACTGAAGGAGCGTTATGGTGAGACATTGTCCGAAGACCTTCGACAGGGACTGACGAGATTGGCTGACGAATTTCAGCTGGATATAGAAGAATTAGATATCAACTTATAATATGACATCAATATGAAGTTTGCAAAACTTTATCACGATAACCACGAAAGTGTGGAACGCGCCCTTGCAGCTATGTGGTGCGGAGAGACTGGCAATGCCAGTCAGGCAGAATATGCCAAGAAACTACAAGAGGAGATAAACAACGTGTTTGCTCCAGATGATGCCATGCCTGTGGTACAGTGCATGAACTCATACGAGGCTGTACACTCTGTACCGTCAGAGGAGGCGAAAGCGTTGGTGGGAGGCTTGTGGAAGGCCACCAAATATGCCCCCTACGAGCACCAGTATCAGTGTTGGAAAACATTGTTGAAAGATAAGACCGCAGACGGTCTGCCTATGTCGGTCTGTGTGACCACTGGCACTGGCTCTGGAAAGACAGAGTGCTTTATGATGCCATTGGTAAAGGATTTGATGGACAATGGGAAACAAGACCAAGTACAGGCTTTGTTCCTCTATCCGCTCAACGCCCTAATGGAAGATCAAAAGCAACGACTGGAAGAACTGTTAGACGGCACAAATCTTACCTACACCGTGTTCAACGGCGACCTGCCTGAGCAAGAGCCTGCTGCCGATGACCATTCTACTAATGCCGAACATACAAGAAAACGCATACAGCAGATACGTGGATGGGACGAAAAGACGAAGGACTACCGATTCAGGCACCTGCTCTACACCAGAGCACAGGTGAGAAAGAATCCGCCGAACATACTGCTTACCAATCCCACGATGCTGGAATACATCCTACTGCGTGCCAAGGATGCAGTACTGACCAATCCTGCATTGAAAAGTCTGAGGTGGGTGGCAATCGACGAGACGCATACCTACACAGGAGCTGGTGCAGCCGAACTTGCCATGTTGCTGCGCCGTGTGTTGCTTGCCTTTGGCGTATCGGCAAGCAACGTTCGCTTTGCTACCTCATCAGCAACATTCGGCAACGGTGCAAATCCCGAGGAGGAAATGAAACAATTGCAGAAGTTCATCGGCGGCATTACTGGTTTGCGCACCGACCAAGTGAATGTTGTCGGCGGCAAGCGAATCGGTGAAGACTTCATACCAGACAATGCCGACGGAAAGAAGTGGCGTATGCTTTTCGAAAGGGAATATGTGCCCCTGAACGAAATGATAACGGATGGCAAAACCATCGAGGATAAACTCGCCCTGCTGGATGAGCTGTGCGACCGTGTGCCCATGAACGACAGCATACCGATGCTCAAGGTAAAAGTGCATTATTTCTATCGTGTGCCCAACAATGGCTTGTATGTTCGACTGACCGAACACGAAAACGGAGCTTTCAAACTCTACACCATGAACAATGCCAAGGAGGACGAAAAGAATGATCCCTTGGTGGAGCTGAGCCGCTGCAAACATTGTGGCGAGTATGTGGCATTGGCACAAATCAACAACCAACCGGGTGATGACTTCGGCAAATACAAGGCTGTGGAACGTGAGGACAGCGATATGTTTGACCTTGCGGATGAAAGTGACGAGAAACAACAGCAGCCATTGGCCATCATCGGACTCTCGGACAAGGACAACGAGAACGGCGACAACAACGTTTCCATGGAAGTGGTGGACGGCAAATTGCTTTCCTCTGTTTCAAGACTGACTTTAAACGGTGGATGGCATCTTGTGGTGAACACCAAGTGCCGCTGCCCACACTGCAACAGCAAACTGACAAAACGCCGAAATAGTGACGAGGATCTGGACAAAGACATGGAAGAGACAGCAGATAGTGCCTATCTTATGAAATTTAGGACATCACCGGAATTTATATCCCGACTGATGGCTCCATCTGTACTCGACAACCTTGACAAAGCGAACACAGAGGACAGCGACAGGATTGTACTGCACGACGGACAGCAATATATCAGCTTTGCAGATAGCCGCCAAATGGCAGCTAAGGCTACGATGAAGCAGAACCTGGAACAGGAGCGCGATTGGGTGTATAGCCGCATCTTCCACGAACTTTGCCGCAGAGCTGAAAGACTAAAAACGGTGGATGCAGAAATCGCCAAGTTGCAGGCTAAATTGCCCAGCTGTGCAACAGATGTAACGAAGTTGATGGAGATAGCTAGCAAAATCCAGACACTCCAAAAGTCGAAGAAGCCGTATCTGACATGGATGGAAATAGCCAACTTGCTAAAGAACGACACACTCAGCAAGGTGTTCTGTGTACAGTTTGTGAAGCGAAGCGGCGACAGTGAGGAGCTTGATGTGAACGGGAACATTCGCAACGAAGTGATGGACAAATACATACAAAGCATCATGGTTATGTATCTGTCTTCACGCCCTGTATCAGCCGCTGCTCCTGAAACGTTGGGACTTTTCTGTACTTGCTATCCTCAGACGGAGCGCATCGAGTTGCCAATGGCAGTGGAACGATTCAATGCGAATATACACAACGAGGAAAACAAAATCAGCAAGGAAGATTGGCATCATCTCATACATATTTTCATGGACTACACGGTGCGTTCCAACCAATCACTGTATCTAAAGATTGCTGACACCAATCCGATAGACATCTTTGCCTGTGAACGTTTTGCTACAGAAAAGCCTCGCCGTCGTCCTGTCAAGAAACCAGTCCTCGACTCGAAAAAGATGTCGAATGCCCGTACGGTGCGTTTCATCACCGAATTGTTGAAACAGGACAAGGGCGGCAACGCCCCAGAAGCTTACCGTGAGAATTTCGGCCTTATCAATGATGTGTTGGAAGCCCTGTGGGAAGACGTAACTCGTGAAGGCAGTGAACTACTACAACTGTCGCAGTCGTGGGACAAGGATGCACAATGCTATGTAACTGACAAGCAAAAGGATGGCAATCCACCTTATCGTTTGAACTTGAAGAACTTGTGTTTCAAGCTCTACGATGACGTGTATCTGTGCGACACCAATACAGATTCTTCTCTACACCATACGGTATGCTTGCGTCCGATAGAGAAACACTTCAAGAATTTCGCTCCCTATCTTGGCGGCAACAAAGTATGCACGCTCAAAGAAGAATGGCACGAGAAATGGACGGTGTTCCCAACGGAGGGTCACTTGTCGAAAGAAGAAGTGCGCGCATGGGCCAAAGACAACAGAAAGATACTCTGGAACAACCATATTTGGGGAGAGAACGGTGTTTTTGAAAATCGCCTGACAGACATTTATGCGATGCCCAATCTTTTTATTCAGGCTGAGCATACGGCGCAAGTTGACAAGGATGTGTCACGAACCTTGCAGTTAGACTTCAAGGAGCATACCATCAACATCCTCGCTTGTTCCACTACCATGGAGATGGGTGTGGACTTGGGTAATCTGGAGGTGGTGATGCTAACCAGTGTGCCACCCATGCCGTCCAACTACAAGCAACGAGCAGGAAGAAGTGGTCGTAACAACAAGGTGAAGAGTGCCTGTATCACACTGTGTGGAAGTGATGCCATCGGATTGAGAACGTTGTTTACCCCGATACCAACCATCATCAATCGTCCTGTATCTGTGCCCATGGTCGATTTGATGAGTCCGCAGGTAGTGCAGCGTCATGTCAACTCTTATCTCATCCGCTCGTTTGGTGTGTTCAAGGACGGCGACTGCGGTGGACGACTCACGCAAGCCGTTTATAATTATTATTCCAACTTCATTGGACGAAAGGATGGCAACCATGCGATTGTGGTGCGTCCTGATGACAATGCAGAGTGTTCGCCAAACGATAAGTTGGGCGAACAGGCTGGCTCCATGTATGAGGTGTTCAACCAAAAATGCATGAATGCTCTCGATGACAACATTCGTGAAGGACTGGAACAATTACTGCGTGGAACCGTCTATGACGGAATGGTGTCAGAAGTGGTCGAAAACGCTCTGAAAGACAACAAGCGATGCTATACAGAACTAAGCAGAAAACTGGAAGACTTGAAATTTGCTTTCAAGGATGCCACAAACGACAAGTTCCGTACGTTGCTAAAAATGCAATATTATGAGGTGTTGCTTGAACGTTTGCTCAATTTTTGGGCAACCCATCGTTTCACCCCCAATGCCAATATGCCAGTTGAGGTGTTGTCTCTTGATCTCAATAGTTTGGGGTCGTCTGCCGCTTACAGAACTACGCTGTCTTCCAACCCTTCTTATGGTTTGCGAGAGGCAATAGCACAATATGCGCCTGGCAACAGTATCGTTGTGGATGGAGTAGTCTATGCGGTAAGAGGCGTGCAGTTTGCCAATATGTACCAGGGCACACGCTCGTTCAAGCAGATATATAGAAATTCCGAGAAATGCGTAATCAACGATTCGACCTCCCTCGACAACAAACAGCGGTGGAGTGTAAATGGGAAGGAAGGATTGGAACTTGTGCAGCCCGTTGGCTTTGTACCAGACATGAACGAGGATAAAAGTCGTGTGATAGACAACAATAGATATACACACGTCAATGCCCAGTTGATAGGCACCACAGACTGGGCAGATCTCGTGACCGAGCCACACTTGTTTTCAGTGCGGAGCAATCGGGATTCTGGCTATGCCAATATTCTTTATTATAACGAGGGTACTGGCTATGGATATTGTATGTGCGCCAAATGTGGGCGGACTGTCCTTGAAAATGACGTGGCAGACCCAGACGACACGCTTGGCAGTTTGCCATACGATATGAACACTCGTGTGCATAAGAAGAAAAATCCTGATGACCCAGATAAACCGCTCTATCATTTTGCTGTATCGGGCAAGGATGCAAGAAAGTACTGTGTCGGTTCGCATGATGCTACGTCCATCAGACGCAATGTGATTATCGGTGGCCTGATACAGACTGATTTCTCAGAAATAAGAATACGTCACAAAGGGCAGAAGAAATGGATGAACAGCAGAGTGGAAGACAACCTGTTGTTCACCTTGGGAATCGTACTTACACAAGCCTTGCTCGACACGTTGGGCAAGGAGCGTGGCGCCGTGGATTTCACAGTGATGCCCAACGGTCATCTTTGCTTATTCGATACCAATCCGGGTGGTGCAGGATATTCCAATCAACTGGCCAACATTCCGCTGATGAAGGACGTAATCAATGCTGCAAAGACAATGCTGCTTGAAGCCAAGAGACGAAATTCAAAAGACTTCTTGCTCAACAAGTTTACGCTCCGCTACATCGACCAAGTGGACATAGATACAGCTTTGAACTGGATAAAGGAAGAGGAGGAAGCTCGCGGTGTCCTTCCAACAGAAGTGGCTGCCGTATCAGCAGAAGCTTCGGAAACCAGCAATGTCAGTATGGCGGAAGCTTATGGAAATGAAGTGCAGGAAACAGTATTCTTTGTACGAGATGACTTCGAGAAGTGGAATTATGAAGGAAACCACGGTTGGAGAACACATTTCTTCAACAAACTGGGTATCAAGGACAAAAAGACAACACTCTGTGTGCTTCGCAACAATGACAGTTCCATACCGGAGCCTTGTATCAACATGTTGCGCTCCGTTAAGGAGGGCTGGGCAAAGTCTGTGGTCGAAATGTCCATGGCAACTTTGAATAAGTCTATTTATCCGATAGCTTACATCGGCAAGACGCTCTATTTTACAAACAACGCAGAGAACGCCAACTTAAATGACGCTTGGAGCAACCAGACTCTCTACTGCGCCAGAGTAGATAACATCTGCCAAGGGGCAGCCCCTGTGGATCTCGCCTACAAGCCAGACACAAAGATTGTCATACTGGACGATGCCGCCACTGAGCAGATTAAAACCAAAGATCTGTTCTCTATATTAAGAAATTCTTCCGACGGCATTGTGGACAAGTTTATCAGCCATTGTAAGCAACATGGTAAACCGTTGACCATCAGTTATCAGGATGAACATCTGAAGAGCGTGATGGGAATGGTGCTGACTCTCCAAACCATCGACGGTTTCGTTAAAGAGATTGGACAGGACTTTACTTTGGAGTACCTAATGGAGATGTATACCGACCCCAACTACAGAGGTACTATCACGGCCAATCTTCAGGACAATGCCCAGCGTGACACCATTCTGGCTGACTTGACAGAAGGATGGCTGAACGATCTGGAAAATAACAATGACTTGAATGGCGAGCTTGTGCCGATACACTCCCAGCAATACAACAAGCTTCCACACTGGCGTGTACTCATCATGGAATGTGCTGGTAAACGCCTTTACATCTACCCAGACGGTGGTTTTGCCAATGGATGGGACTTGTTGCGTGACTGGACTGTGAATAGCAAGCGCTTCACCATAGAGAATACTGACACGCGGGATGTTATTGTGCTGAAACGACGCCAAAACATCAAGTTTGACATCTCATTACAAGACTGTTAAGACGAGAAGACTATGCCAATCAACAAGAATGCAATGATAAGATACCAGGCCCTCGACAGATGTCTGCAAAATAGACAAAAGAGGTTTTACATCAATGACTTGATTGATGCCTGTAACCGCGCCCTTGCCGAAGTGAATGGTATTCGCGGAAGCAAGGGGGCGGAGGGCGTGCAGCGACGTCAGATATTCAACGACCTCAACTTCATGGAAGACCCTCTCGGCTTCGGAGTGGAGATAGAGCGTGTCAAGGATGGCAGGAGTACCTACTATCGCTATGCGCCTGGATCGAAGACGCTGAAAGACCAACCTATCAAGCAGGAAGAGGTGGACATGCTGCATGATGCGCTCATCCTATTAAAGCGTTTTGACGGTGTACCTCAGTTTGAGTGGATTTCAGATATAGAGTCTGGTCTTTACGCTACCAGTCGACTGGGAGAGAACAATGAGACTGTGGTGAGTTTCCAGCACAATCCGTATCTGCGTGGCATGAAGTGGTATAGGATTATCTTCGACATGATCGTAAACAAGCGTGTCATTGACATCGAGTATCATCCCTTTGGCAAAAAGGCTCGCACAATTCGCATCAGTCCGTATTATCTGAAACAATACAACAACCGTTGGTTCCTGATAGCCAAGCATAATGATTGTCCTTATTTCTCCAACTATGCCATAGACCGCATAGAAAACATAACTGAAAGGACGGATGAATATCAACCACTGTCCGAAGACTTCGATTTCGACGAGTATTTCAGCGACGTGATTGGCGTGTCGGTAACGAGCGAGCCTGTAGAGGATGTGGAGTTGCATGTGACAGACAATGCACTGGGGTATATCATCACCAAGCCCTTGCATGAATCGCAATATACACGCCCGGAACGGCTGGACAACGGCAAATGGAAGATAACGCTCAAAGTGCAACCCAACTATGAGTTCTTCTCTCTCATTCGCTCGTTTGGCGACGGCATTGAAATTGCCAAGCCAGAGACAATGAGGATTAAAATGAAAGAAATGGTGGAGAAGATAGCTGTCATGTATAAATGACTTGACTACAAGGCTTTTTACCATTCAGATTATTTTAAGGAGACTTGTGCATAAGGGTTGCACAAGTCTCCTTATAGCTTTGCAAGCAGATTGTTGAACCTCTCAAATGAATTAGGATCAACTAGTTTAAAACAAGTTGCTGATAATTAAGAAATTAACTTGCAAAATATTTGCCAGTTCAGAGAAAATGATTGATTTTGTGTGTTAATACTCGTAAGGACGATATAAAATACTACTCACAATACCGTATACACGACCTGTTTGAGCTCCAAGAGTCTCTCTCGGGATTGAGCAAGTCCAACCGCTGGGTCAAGTATGCCTCCGCGCGCCCTTCCTGCTCCTCGGTGAAACATTTCAGGGCGTAGCACTTCCCAGTCTGCTCGTCCTTCATCTTGAACACGACGGCAAACGCACCGCTGCTACGATACGGCTCGCCATGTTTGTCCAGCACGGGCACTAAATGGTTCAGCTTATCAAGATTGTCGTGAGCATCTTGAATGGCAGCGAGATATTCTGATATAAGCGGGTATTGCATAGGCTAATATTATTCCTCGTTTCTGCAACACTATATGTTTGTTGTTTATGAGCGCCTAAGCAATTGTTTGTTGCTCGGGTCCCTTTGCCATGTCAGATTTTTCACTAACCTTTGTGTCGCGACAACAGGTATAGCAGAACTCTGAACGGCATGGCAAAAATACAAATAAAAATCGAGAAACACACGCATTTAGAGGATTTTTCTGATAATCCTGCTGAAAACGGTAGATATCCACCCACCCAAAACGGTAAAACTCTCATACTTTTTGGTATAAAGAGTTGTGCCTGTCACATAAAAGCACTGTTCTTGTGACAAAAAGATGCGGTCAAGGTGTGCTGCGTCTTTATCCGAGTTTTTAGTGCATTATTCCACGCTGTCCATTTTTTCAATGACCAAGAAACTCCTCTAGACGCCAGGCTTGGATGTTCTCTATACCTTTTCTATTTTTGAAGGGTATGTCGTCCATAGTGACGAGAATCTTGGGGTAGCTATCGTCGATAGCTTCAAGCGAGGCGTATTCGCGCTCCTCCGTTTGTTTGTCTTCAAGCGTCCATGACACCTGCACATAGAGGCGTTTGTCGTGGTCTGCGCACACAAAGTCCACCTCTCGGTTTGCCATCTTGCCTGCGTAGATCTGAAATCCCGCACGCCGCAATGCCTGATAGACGTAGTTCTCCAGCAGAGCCCCTTGCCCGTAGCCATACCCTTCGTAAAGATAGTTGTGGTAGCTGTTGTCGTTGGCATAGTACTTGGCTGCTCCTTTTAGTATTTCCTTTCCCTTGACATCGTAGCGGTCGGCTCTCAAGATGACGAATGCGTCTTCCAGGAAGTTGATATAGTTAGATACCGTCTCGTAATTCTGCTTCTTGGCTTTGCCGTCCTTTTTCGACTGCTCGTAGTTCAGATAGTTGACAACGTTTGTCACGGAGACCAACGACGCGCTGTTGTTTACAAGGTAGGCGAAGATGCGGTCAAGGAGGGCTGCGCCCTTGATTTTGTGTCTTTCGACAATATCCTTCAGCAGAATGGTGTCCTTGACGGCTTCCACATAGTGGCGTTTGGTTTCCTCGCCCCTCAAGTTGACAAACTCGGGTAGTCCGCCCGAGCGCAAATAGTCGAGCATGCTCTGCCGTGAGGGGTGAACTGCTTGGTTGGCTTTCAAGTATTCTGTGTAGCTAAACGGCTGAACCTCGAACTCTACATAGCGGCCTGAAAGAAGCGTTGACAGTTCTCCCGAGAGGAGTTTGCTGTTGCTTCCAGTCAGAAAAACCTCGCAGTCGATACTAGGGTCTTGTGAGAGGGAATCTACGACGTGCTCCCATCCATGAATGTTGTGCACCTCGTCAAGAAAGACGTATGACTTCCTGTCAGGATTGATCTCGTGACAGTAAGTCTCATACAAGTCCATCAGGTCGTCAGGGGTCTGGACAAAACTATAGCGATAGAATTCTTTGTTGATATACAATATTTGTGACGGTTCCATCACTTGGCGATCGAGCATGGAGGTGATGACCTGGCGCATCAGCCAGCTTTTCCCTGCACGGCGCTGCCCCGTAACCACTTTGATAACCCTGTTGCCTGTATAAGGGAGAATCCGGTTGAGATACACGCTTCTCTCCACACCATTGTCAAATTGGTTGCCGTTCCAATAATTTAGCCTTGCTATTTTTTCCAGCCTATTGTCCATAACGTATTTCTTGATGGGTTGACTTGTGCTGCAAAGATACGAAGAAAAATTCAAGTACACTTGAAAAAATGGCCAAAGGTGGGCAAAAATTCAAGTGTACTTGAAAAAATAAGAGGGTCTCCCTTGTAAAGCAGGGCTTGGTAAGGTGCTTTTATAGGGTAGTTTTACACAAGACCTTTCCAGTAATTTGTCTGAGATCAGAAAAAGATGGTCATGGTGTTCACTTTCTATACCCTCTCAGTCCGTACCACAGCAAAACAAACTCACAGAAAAGCGCCACAACCCATGTGAACTGCCAGGAGCCTATCCAGTCGGCAAGCATTCCCTGAAGCACAGGGAATACGGCTCCACCAAACACGCCCATCATAAACACGCCCGAGGCACGCGACGTGTATTCGCCAAGACCATCAACGGCCAGGGTAAACACACAGCTCCACATGACGGAATGGAAAAGCCCTACTGAGGCAAGAAGCCAAAGGTTTTCCGTCAGCATGGCGGCAGTCATGAGCGCTATGGCGCCAAGCGTGACGGTGATGAGCATCGGACGTGGTTTTATGTTTTTCATGGAGGCAGAAACCATACGACCGACTAGGAAACCGCCCCAGTAGATTGTGGCAAGCAGGGCAGGCGACAGAGCAGCTCCGCGGGCAGTGAGTTCCATAGCGTGCAAGTTGATGTTGTTGCCAATGCTCACCTCCGTTCCCACGTAGAAGAAAATGGTTATGACCCCATACTTTAGATTGCGGAACGACCATACGCTTTTTGTTTTTTCTCCAGTAGATGTTCCTTTGTCGGTTTCAGCCGATGAAGAACGTGTGCCCTCGATGTCGGGCAGGGCAAGTCGGCGTGTGGTCATTGTGGTGACGACAATACAGAGCGTCATGAGTATGAAGGGTAGGGTGAGCTGCGATGCGGTGACGCTGTCGAGAGGCACTCCCGCGAACATGATACCAGTGACAAAGAGAGGGGCTATGGTCGTGCCAAATGAGTTGACGGCACAGGTGAAGTTCATTCGCTGTACCGCACTTGTGCCAGGCAACGGATAGGCTGCGATATATGGATTGATGACCACCTGGAGCATGGCCGCAGCTGTGCCCATAAGAAATGACCCCATGAGAAATACGAAATAGCCAAACGGCACGAAGTCGCCATTTACTACAATACCAGCTTCGCCGGCATACTCCGCGCAAAAAGCAGAGGCTGTGTAGAACAACAAGCCTCCGACCATCACGATCAGCGAGCGGATAAGTGTGCGCTTGTAGCCAATGAGGTTGAGCATTCGTCCTGTGCGCGAACTGTTGAGCAGATAGCCAAGGAAGAAGGCGAAGGATATGAGGGTGGTCAGTGAGTTGCGCATGGTGGTGGCCTCGGAGAGGAACGCTATCTTGAGTGGTCCTTGACACTGACCGTTGACAGTAGTAAGAAAACCTACTATGAAATAGATGAACGTGAGCAGCAGGAAAGGTCCTGTGGTCTTTAGGCTTAGCGTTTTCATACGGATGTTAGTTTTGGGTGAGATGGTTGCTGGGGGGAGTCCTATGAGGTGGGACGAGGGATTGCCCCACCTCATAGCAACTAACTTGTTTTTACAATATTTTCTCGAGGGTCTTCATCGCTCCCTCGTTCTTGATGCTCTCTACCATCTGCAGGTAGGGCTGTGTGAAGTTGTCGGCCTCACGCAGGTCGGTGCTTCGGAATGGAGAGAGGGCAAGGAAGTCAAGAGGCTCATTGCTTGCGATAAGCTGCTGGTCGTTGGCTGTAAGCCACGGGTCGGCTACTTCAAACTGCTCGCCATTGTCGTCCGTGTGATATTTGAGATAGTGGCGATAGGCTGCGAATAGATATGCCACGCGGATGAGCTGTTTGTCATCGCTGATCATCTTTTCAAGGTTGGGCATCACATACACAGGAAACTTCGATGCTCCGTCGAAGCAAAGACGAGCCACCTGGTCGCTGACGGAACGGTTGCCGAAACGCTCGCAGAGAGTCTGCTTGTAGAGTTCAAGGTCTGTGTCCTTGGGAGCCGGTACGTAGGGAGTGATGTCGATGTCCATAAACTGACGCACAAACTTGGCTATACGCTCGTCGTGCATGGCAGCGTCCACCTTGCGGTAGCCATAGAGGAAAGAAGGGTAGGAAAGCAATGTGTGAGAGGCGTTGAGAAGAGAGAGTTTCATGTTCTCAAAAGCAGTGACGTCGTCTGTCATCTGTGCGCCGACTTTCTCCCATGCGGGGCGACCAGCAGCAAAGTTGTCCTCGACGACCCACTGTATGAAGTCCTCACAATATACAGGCGCCTTGTCCTCTGTGCCATTCTCCTCGTTGAGTCGCTTGATGTCCTCGGGATGTGTGGCTGGAGTGATGCGATCGACCATAGAGTTGGGGAAAGTCACGTTCTCCTCCATCCATGCCGCAAGCTCCTTGTCCTGCGCCTCTACAAACGACATGAAAGCGCAGCGGGCCGTATTGCCATTGTGCTGAAGATTGTCACAAGAGAGGATGGTGATAGGGCCTGAGCCTGAGGCCACGCGGCGACGAAGTCCCTCGGCCACATAGCCGAATGCAGTCTGCGGGTCGTCTGGATGCTCCAGATCGTGGACTACCTGCGGATTGTCGAGCATAAACTCGCCAGTTTGGCGTGAGATGTTATAGCCCCCCTCGGTGATGGTGAGCGTGATGATACGGATGTCAGGGTCGGCTATCTTGTTGAGTATGGAGTTCTTCTCCTCAATGCCCCAATACAGTTCTACAAGAGCCCCAAGACGGTAAACCTCGTTGTTACCGTCGCGCCCACATACGGTAAGTGTGTATTCGCCATCCTGCGCCTTGAGTGCCTTGTACAGCGGTTCGTCTCTCTCCAGTATCATTGCCCCGCAGATGCCCCAGCCGTGCTGGGTGGGATCTTCAAGCAGATGGCTTGTCATGTATTCGAGATGAGCACGATGAAAGTTGCCTACACCGAAATGAAGGATGCCTGCCTTGACCGAGTTGCGGTCGAAGGAATACGATTTGATTGTGTTTGCTGTCATTTTTATTTCTATGCTGTTAGTTGTTATTTTTTGGCTTTTTCTCTTCTCGCTTACAAAGTTAGGGCAAAAAATAATTTGGGAAAAGAAATATTTTATGAAAAAAATGGGAACGTTTCCGCAAACGTTCCCAAAATCTGCAAACGTTTTAAATCGGGGGATCCATTGGGAAGGTAAGGTACAAAGTCTTATCTCCTACTCCCCAGTAGAACCCCGGTATTTCATAGCCGTACGCAAGACAACCTTTCTGTTCTCCGCCTCGGGATTGCGCACCTTCTCAAGCACAAGCTCAGCGGCGCATCTTCCCATCTCCATCAGAGGAGGCTCGACGGTAGTGAGTTGTGGAAATACGATGGTCGATAGTTCTGTCCCCGAGAATCCAGCCACAGCCACATCCTCTGGTACGCGACGTCCAAGCTCGCGCAGGCGGTTCATGGCGCCTATTGCAAGCGTGTCGGTGAAGGCATACACTGCATCAAAGTCCACGCCTTGTTGCACAAGACGATCTACTGCTGCCGCACCATCAGCAAACGTCATTCCTGTCTTGATGATAAGTTGAGGGTCGTATAGGCGGAACTTCTCCATGGCCTCGCGATAGCCACGACCGCGCTCCATGGTATTATACACGTTGTCAGGCCCATAGAGATAAGCTATGCGTTGGCGACCAAGGCGTATCAGGTGTTCCGTCATAAAAAAAGCGTCATTGTTGTCGTCCACCAGCACTTGCGTCATATTTTCCATCCCGTGAGGGATGCGGTCGTAGAAGACAATGGCCATGCCTTCTTTGGCAAGTCGACGATACGTATCGACATTATGCTTGTAGCTGCAGATGCTCACAATAAGTCCGTCAACCATAAAATCCTCCATCATCTTCAAATGCTCTCCCTCACGCTCGTGGTCCTCGTCCGATTCGGCCATGACCACCTTCTGATTGTTGGAGAAGAGTATGCTCTGTATGCCAGCCACTACCTGCGAGGCGTATGGCGTGTGCATCTCTGGCACGATTACGCCTATTGTGTTGGTGCGTCCTGTCTTGAGGTTCAATGCCACAGGATTGCGACGATAGCCAAGCCGATCTGCCTCGCGCAGCACAGCCTCTCGCGTTTCGCGACGTATGTTTTTGTCGTCGGTAAGCGCCCGTGATACGGTCGAAACCGATATGTGCAGCGATTGTGCGATGTCTTTTATTGTTACATGTTTCATTGCTGGTAGATAATGATGGGTAATACTTGGTGAAAGATCCTAAACTTATCTAAAGTATTAGACGAAAAACATGCGCAATCGTTTAAGGGAAAACATTCGGTGTGGTGGCAGCCCCGATCACGACGGGAGATACGGCCTTTCGGTCGGCCCGCCTGATCATCGCCCAAGCCTTCCGTCTGAGCCAACGCAAGAAGATCAACCGCATCTATATCTGCGTGCCCGTCTTTGCCGTCTCGCTCGCTCTGCTGGTCTGGCAGATTCAAAACCCCGATGGCTTCAATACGATATGGAAATATTTCGGGTGGGCCAATCAGACGCTGGCGGTCTTCACCCTGTGGACCCTCACGGTCTATCTCGCGCAGGAGAAGAAGGCATACGTCCTCACCCTTGTCCCCGCCTTGTTTATGACCGTTGTCTGTGTCTCCTTCCTCATGGTGAGCAATATTGCTTTCGCCTTGCCTCCTGCCGTGGGCTATGCTATTGGCGGAGGCGTGGGACTGGCTACCGCTCTGTGGTTCATGGTGTGGCTGAGGAAGATGCGTGCTGGGGCCAGGGAGTGATGCAGCCTATAGTGCATCGCGTAGCCTTTCGTTGCTGATGAAAATAGAGTTTTTCCTCTCTGCTACTTTTGGTCAGTCCCGATTTTTTTGATAACTTTGCCCGTCGAGATGTCCCAACGAAAGATTATCCATATCGACATGGATGCGTTCTTCGCCTCCGTGGAGCAGCACGACGATCTGTCCCTGTGCGGACTGCCGTTGGCTGTGGGGTTTGACGGGCCTCGTGGTGTGGTCTCTACCGCCAGCTATGAGGCCCGTCAGTATGGGGTCCATTCCGCCATGCCTATTGCCACGGCCAAGCGGCGCTGTCCACAACTGCGGATCGTCACGCCCCGTTTCGACCGTTACAAGGAGGTCTCGGGGCGGGTGCATAGGATCTTCCTCGACTATACCGATCTGGTGGAACCGCTATCCATTGATGAGGCTTTCCTCGATGTGACGGAAAATCGCCACGGGGTCGCGCTGGCGACGGATGTGGCGCGCGAGATCAAGCAGCGCATCGTCGAGGAGACGGGGCTGACGGCATCGGCTGGTGTGAGCTACAACAAGTTTCTGGCCAAGGTAGCCTCCGACTATCGCAAGCCCGATGGACTCTTCGTGATCCATCCGACTAAGGCACAGGGCTTTATCGATAGTCTTCGGATAGAGCAGTTTTGGGGCGTAGGACCCAAGACGGCAGTTCGGATGCACCAGATGGGCATCTTCACGGGGGCACAACTCCGTCGCGTCTCGCGCCAGCACCTCGTCCAGGTGTTTGGCAAGGCGGGCCATATCTACTACGATTTCGCCCGGGGCATCGACCTGCGTCCCGTCGTCACTGACCACGACCGCAAGTCGGTGGGCTGCGAGCAGACCTTCCTGGAGGATCTCCGCCTCTCGTCCGCTATCCTCATCGAGCTCTACCACCTCGTCTTGGAATTGGAGCGGCGTATCGCCAAGAGTGGATTTCTCGGCCATACGCTCACACTCAAGATGAAGTGGGGCGATATGACACAGGTGACGCGTAGTCTGACGCAGCCGGCTGCCATCCAGACCAAGAACGACATCCTGCCGCTTGCCAAACGCCTGCTCCGCCAGACGGAGTATAAGACGCGATCCGTGAGGCTTATGGGAGTGGCGGTCTCCAATCCACAGGGTGGGGAAGGGGAGGAGGTGCGCCCCCAGTGGGTAGAGGGTTTCCTTCCTTTCCAAGAATGGGAGATAGAGGAATATCCCTATGGTAAATAGCGAGACAGAGTAGTTAATGTCAATAAAAATCGAAGCAATGCAATATCAAGTCACGTGCAAGCAATGCCACCAACTCTATGTGGTGGATACCAATCCTGGGACCACGATCCGATCCCGTTGTCCCTATTGTGGAACGGTGGCTACCATCGCCACGCCGATTCTGGGCCAGCAGGACACGAAGTCCTCCGGTTCAGCTTCTCCGCAGCGACCAAAGACGAAGCCCGCGCCCTCGTACAGCCCTTTGTCCAGTTCTTCGCACCCATCGTCGCCCACGCCTTCTTCCCCCCACGCTTCTTCGCTCACCCGTCGGGTCGTGGTGCTGTTTTGTGTCGTTGCAATCCTCCTCCTCATTTTGGCTACTTTCCTCTATTGTGCCTTCAAGGGAATGAGTGCGTAGCAACTGTTCTTGCATATCAGCAGCCAAACAAACTTGGTTCTGCTCGTTTGGCTCCATAAAAATATGACGGTTTGGCATGGTGCGTAAAAGGGAGGAAAGCCCTCTCCTAACTGCCCCTAAAAATGAATATAACTTCATCGGCCTACGAAGTTAACTTCATTGGCCTACGAAGTTATATTCATAGGGCTACGAAGTTAACTTCATTTTTTTACCCCACTTTTGAGCCTATTCGAGTGTGGCCGTCCTGTTGCCTGGCTTGCATGAGAAATTTGCTTGTTCGCGTGCGGCTTTCCGTCCCGAACCCATCCCGAGACCATCCCGAAGGATGGGCGATGGGTTTTTGGCCTCCCCCAAGAGGGCAGGAGGGGGTGCTTCTGCCCGCAACGGCCACTTTCGCCTTTCCTGCGCTATATATATAATAAGGAGAAAATAGCCTCCAAGTCGTAAGAGACTCTTGCTTCCGTTCGTCTCGCCCCATTTCCTCAGTTCTCCTGCCCTTGTTTCGCCCCTCCAAGGCATCGTTTTCTCACGATATGGCCCCGTCTTGCCTCCCAGGCCGCCTCCATGACAAAAGGGCCGTGCTCCCAGAATATCCCCTTTTTCCTGCCTTTTCCCCAAAAACACCCTCTTTTTACCCTTGTTTTGTAAAATAACGCGAAAAACCACCAACTTTCGCAAACTTTTCTCTCGAAACATTTGGAGGGTATTAAAAAACGCCGTACCTTTGCACCTGCTTTTCCGAACAAAGCACACGCCGAGAAAGGGAGAGCGATAAAGATAAGCGATCTTTGAAGAGATTTACATAAGACAGAGAGTAGTACAAGAAGCGGGTGCTTCCTGATCATTTTTGGTTTGGTCGCATCCGGGTAAAGAAGAAGAGCCGTCCATTTTTTGGAACAGGTGCTTTGAGCCCAATCTTCGGTACATCTGGATGAGCGTCCTTGAGAACAGAGACAAAGTCTTTCCCTTTTCGTAAGGGAAGTCAAACGGATATTTTACAATGGAGAGTTTGATCCTGGCTCAGGATGAACGCTAG
>ULRA01004081.1_pt1 | contig 33681 bp, 30 predicted proteins | sample 1954981 | NCBI WGS metagenome assembly ULRA01 (sample SAMEA4835669, study PRJEB28245) | human gut metagenome | biome: gut microbiome; material: fecal sample | place: Denmark | collected 2008
ATGAATAATGGCAACAATATGGATATGGCTAAGTTAATGTCAATTTTGTCTAAAATGGATAAAAAGGATTTGGAGGCTGGCATTGCAAAAGCTAGTAAAATTTTAAACTCTAAAGATAAAGAAACTATTATAAATGAAATTAAAAATAATAATAATAGTAATCATTAAGTCTTACGGGCGATTAGCTTCGCCCTATTATTACCTATATAGAAGGAGGAGATTTTATGAGTAACGATATGTCTGATATTATGAACAAATTAAATAGTATGCTAAAAAACAATGAATTGCCTGATGATATTAAAAACATTGTAAATAATTTCTCTAACTCTGCTAAAAACGACTCAAGTACTTCTTCTAATAATGATACCTCATTTGATACTTCTGGTATAGATTTTGATACTATTTTAAAAATGAAAACAATTATGGACTCCATGAATAATCCTCAAAATGACCCTAGGTCTAATCTTTTAAAATCCTTAAAGCCTTATTTACGAGATAGCCGAAAGTCCAAAGTAGATCAGTACATAAAAATTTTTAGTATGGGCAAAGTTTTTGAAGCATTTAACCCATTAGGTGGTGACAAAAAAAATAATGTTTAATTTTCCTTTTTATCCTTTTTACAGAAGAAATTACATGTCTCCTTACGGATATGCTAATTATCCGTACAATAATCTAAAAAAGATAATGCCTACTTGTACAACGCAGAAAGAAAAGGCAACTGCAAATCAAAAAAAATCCGCAGAGCCTAAGCCTACGGATTCAAAGGACGAGGATATTCTATTTGAAATTTTTGGTATAAAATTATACTCTGATGATATACTTCTTATGGGATTACTTTTCTTTTTGTATACCGAAAAAGTTGATGACCAATATTTGTTTATTGCTTTAATTATGCTGTTACTTAGTTGATTTACTCCATTATTATTTTGTCATCTTTTTCTATGTATGCATATGTTTTTAGTATATCTACTTCATCTCTTTCTATCTCTTTAACTATATTTGCTATTCTTATTTGTAAAGTTTCTATTGAATTAGCAGCTATTATAGCTAATTTATTACCATTTGCTCCGGCATGTGCCAAGCCTCTAAGTGTTCCTAATATTACTACATTACCACCTGCTATAACTTCTGCTCCCCCATTTACATCTCCTAATATTACAATACTTCCCTCAAATTCTAGTCTTTGCCCAGATCTTAAAGAACCCCTATGGAATTTTGTTTCAGAAGTAGAAATTTCTCTACAATAGGTTTCTTGTATCCCGTATAGCCCTAGAGCTTTTGCCCCCTCAAATCTTACCTCTACATCTATTGCATCTTGTATTAATGTTTTAATTTCGTTTTTTTCTTTTGTTGATAATATTTTACCTTTTATTAATATTGGTGTTTTGTCTTCCTTATATAGCTTTTTCAACTCCGGAATCTTCTTTTTTAGATTTGCCATAACCTTTTTGTGGTCTGCTGTTACATCTATTTTTATAATTACTTCATTTTTCTTTAGTGTTACATTAATACAATCTTTAATTTCCATAATTGTTTCCTTTCTAATTTTGAATTTCTGTACTTGGCATTGCTGTTAAGTCCTCTTCAACTTTTTCCATATTCATTCCAAAATATTCTTGCAATATATCTCTTGCAACTTCTGCCGTGTATGAACCAGAACCGGCATTTTCAACTAAAACTACTACTGCAATCTCTGGTTCTTCATATGGTGCAAACCCCACGAACCATCCATTTATTTTTCCTTGTACGTCTGTTTGTGCAGAACCTGTTTTTCCACCTAGTTCTATATTAAAGTTTGCGAATGTACTATATGCTGTTCCGCCTTCTTCACTTGTAACGCCTTTCATTCCTTTTAATATTGCATCTATATTTTCCTTTTTAATATTCAAGTTTTCCTTTTTTTCTTTTGTCAGTCCAAGTTTAGCATTTACAAATTTGGTTATATCTTCTTTTGAAACTTGATTGCCATTTACATCATTTATTGATTTTACAATTGTTACATCTATTGGTTCTCCACCATTTGCCAACATACTTATATATTTTGCCATTTGTATCGGTGTATATGAATTATAGCTTTGCCCTATAGCAGCTGAAAGAGTTTCTCCAATTTGCCATTCATCCCCTCTTTCTTTTGCTTTATCTCTTGTTGCAACAATTCCTTTCTCTTCCATTGGCAATTCTACATTTGTCTTTTCTCCCAAACCATAGTATTTTGCATATTTTGCTATATTGTCTATTGTTGCTCTATATCCTACTTCATAAAAGAAATAATTACATGAATGTGTTATTGCTTCTGTAACATTTAGCCATCCATGACTCATTCCATAGCTATTCCATATCCAACATGCAGGCTCGTGTGCTTTTTTATAAACTCCTATATCGTTTATTTTTTCTGTTGGTGTTATTACACCTGTTTCTAAACCTGCTATTGCTGTAATCATTTTAAATGTTGAACCTGGTGCATATACTCCACTTATTGCTCTATTAAATATATTATCTCCTTTGTTATATTCATCCAACTTTTTCTGGCTAATTCCATTTACAAACAATTCTGGTTCATAGTCTGGGTAGCTTGCCATTGCTAATATTTCGCCTGTTTTAACGTTCATTACCACTGCAGCCCCTGCTTTTGCGTCACTTCTTTTGCTAAAACCTCCACCTGCAATTTTCTTTATATTGTTTGCTAATGCTTTTTCTGTTGCTGCTTGTAAATTTGCATCTATTGTTAATATTACATCAGAACCCGCAACCGCTTCTTGTGTAATATATTCATCTGTAATAGTTCCATCTACAGACATATCTAATTGCTTAATTCCATCTTTTCCTCTTAAATATTCCTCAAACACATATTGTATTCCAACTTTACCAATTACGTCATTAATTCCATATGTATCTTCTCTACCATCTAATTCCGTTTCCGTTATATTTCCAACATATCCTAATATGTGTGATGCCAAGCTTCCTGACGGATAAGACACCATAGGCTCGTTTGTAGCAGATATTCCTGGGAAATATATGCTCTGTTCTCCCAATTTTACTGCACTCTCTCTGCTAACATCTTTTGCTATTGTTACTGGTCTTATACTGCTATATCCATTTCTAGATATTTCATATCTTACTACCATTATTTTATATGCTTCTAAAATATTATCTTGTTCTATTTTATATTTTTCTTTTAATTCATAAAAGCATTGTTCCGGTGTAGCATCTTCTTTAATGTCATTTTCTTTTTTCCAATTAACTTGGCTTTCTTCATCATCTATTGTAAATTTAAATGGTTCTATTGATATTGGCAGATTATTTATATATTTATCATTATTGTTTTCTAAAATTTTTATAGTATTTAATATAGTTTTGTTTAATGTAGTTGTATTAATTTTTGTTTTATACAACTCAATATTAAATCCCATTTTAGTTGTTACCAACAGGTTGCCTGTCCTGTCTTTTATTGAACCTCTAGCCGCTTTAATTACAGTCTCTCTACTTAATCTTGTATTTGAGGTTTCTCTATATTCTTTCCCATTAACTATTTGCAAATTAAACAGTTGAACAATAAGAACAATTCCAACTATGTATACAAGAATTGTTATTAAATTGTATCTTAAATTAGTATTTCTGTCATCATTATACATTTATTGTTCCTTTCTTGTTAAAAATACATTCCTCTTGTTTGCGGTTTAAACGTACTTTCTAATTTTTCTCCTAGTCTCTGTATTATTGGGTACATTATTATTGTAATAATTGTGTTATATATTGTTTCTATTGCTAGTATTTTTAAAAATAATGCTAACTCTATACTTGCATTTAATTTTATAATGTTTATTATATATATCCCTACTTCATATATTATTGTTGTACTTGCCACCATAAGCATTAATGTAATTCTGCTTTCTTTCGAAAAACTTTTATCTAAATATTCTCCTAGTAGCCCTACTATTCCAAGCATTAAGGCTACTTGTCCAAATATTTTTCCATTTACAACATCTATATATAATCCCAGTACAATTCCTAAAGCTAATCCAACTTTTTTTCCAATAAAGAGCCCTATAATTAATACTAAAATTATAAACAAATTTGGAGAAACTCCGTATATATTAAACCAACTAAACAAGTTTATTTGCAAAAAATATATTACAAAAAAAGTTATTAATATAAGTATTATTGATAATGTTTTTTTCAATTAGCCCTCCTATTATTTTATTACCAAAACTGTTTCTAATTTTGAAAAGTCAACTGCTGTTTCAATTATTGCGTACCTGTCTGTTATATTTTTTGTGTTTACTATTTCTTTTATTTTTCCTATTTTTATACCCTTAGGATAAATTCCACCTATTCCAGACGTTTCTACAGTATCGCCTTGCAATAATTTTGCATCTGTTGGTATATATGTTGCCTTTAAATTATAGTTTTCATCTAATGTGCCTCTTACAATAATGCTATCTCTTGAGGTACTTATTGTTGCACTTACCGCTGTTGCTGTATCTATTATTGTTTGTACCTTAGAGGTGTTGTTAGTTGTAGATATAATATATCCAACTAAACCTTTGTCAGAAATAACCGTCATGTTTGGCTCTATTCCATCTTTTTGTCCTACATTTATTATTAGAGTATTTCCAAAATTACTTATTTCTTTATTTATTACATATCCTGGTATACTTTCATAGTCACTATATTTTTCTTTTAAGTTCATATATTCTTTTAATGTTTCATTTTCTGATTTAATAATTTCATATTCTCTTAATTTTTGCTCTAACTCGCTATTTTTTTGTTTTAGGTCATCATTTTCAGCTTTTAGCTTATCTATATTTTGAAAAAAACTATCATTTCCTTTAATTTTATTTTTTAAATATACAAGGCTATTTTGTATTGGCATAACAATAGTATCAAAGGCTTTTTCTAGCCCTGATACCTTATTTATTTCCACATTTGTTAATAAAACTATAATTATTAATATAATAATTGTTATTATTATACCTACTATTCCGCCTTTTTTATTTTTATACATGTTCTCCTCCGGTTATGTTATCTTTTCCTTCTAGAGTTTATTAAAACTGATTTTAGTCTTTCTAAATCGTCTATTGTTTTTCCAGTTCCTTTAACTACGCAGTCTAATGGGGCTTCTGTGACATATACTGGCATTTCTGTTCTTATTGATAATAATTTATCAAAATTTTTGATAAGTGCTCCACCGCCAGCTAGCACTATTCCTTTTTCCATTATATCAGATGCTAATTCTGGTGGTGTTTTTTCTAATGTTTGCTTTACTATATCTATTATTTTTTCTATTGAATCTTGCATTGCTTCCTGTATTTGTGTAGATGTTACTGTTACTGTTTCTGGTAATCCGGTTCCTAAATTTCTTCCACTTACTTGCATACTTGTTTCAGACATAAGTGGCATAGCACATCCTATTTCTATTTTTATTTGCTCCGCCGTAGTACTTCCTATGGCTAAGTTCATTTCTTTTTTTATATAATTTACTATATCTTCATCAAGTTCATCTCCCGCTACTCTTAGCGAATTGCTTACAACAATGCCACCTAAAGAAATAACAGCCACTTCTGTAGTTCCTCCGCCTATATCTACTATTATACTTCCACTTGGTTCTGCTACATCTAAGTTTGCTCCTATTGCAGCTGCCATTGGTTCTTCTATTAAATAGACTTCTTTAGCACCTGCTTGTAATACAGATTCCTCCACTGCTCTTTCTTCAACTTCTGTAATTCCAGATGGTACTCCTACTACAACTCTTGGCTTGCCCAAGTTATGTCTTTGTACTATTTTTTGCATTATATTTTTTAGCATTAATTGAGTAGCTGTAAAATCTGCTATTACTCCATCTTTCATTGGTCTAACAGCTTTTATATCTCCTGGTGTTCTTCCGTAGCATTTCTTTAGCTTCATGTCCTGTTGCTAGTATCGCCCCTGTTTTTCTATCTATTGCTACCACTGATGGTTCTTTAAGTATTATGCCTTTTCCCTTTAAGGTAACTAAAATGTTTGCCGTTCCTAAATCAATACCTATATCTTTTGAAACAAAATTAAAAAATTTCATATTTTATATTCTTCCTTTCGTGTATTAAAAGTTGACTCTTAAATAATTTTATCCAATTTTACCATTAGTAAGCATAGAAACTATACTTTTATATTTTCCATCTCCTAATACTACATGGTCTATCATTTCTATTTCTAGCATTTTTGTTACTTGAATCAGCCTTTTAGTAAGTTCTATATCCTCATCGCTTGGTGTTGGGTCTCCACTTGGATGATTATGTACTAAAATTATTTTAGGTGCACCTATTTTTATTGCCTCTTTTAACACATCTTTTATTTCAAAAACAGCAAAGCTTGTACCACCATATGCCACATCTTGTATTTTTAAAACATTATTTTTAGAATTTAGCATTAGTACCTTTACTATTTCTCTTTTTTCATATTTCAATTCATTTATTAGTAAATTTGCTACATCTTGGGGAGATTTTATTTGTATATTAAAGTTATTAATTGGTCTTGATATTCTTTTAGTTAATTCACACACTGCTAATAGCTGTATTGCCTTTACTTTACCAATTCCCTTTATACTCATAAATTCTTTTATAGATATGTCTTGTAAAAATCTCAAACTGTCTTGTGTATTTTTTTGCATAGATAGTATTTTTTGTGCTAGCACTATGCTACTTTCTTCCTTTGTTCCACTTTTGATTATTATTGCCAATAATTCTGCATTTGAAAGTGCTTGTGCACCATACATCTCCAATTTTTCATAAGGTCTTTCTGATTGGGGGATTTCTTTGATATTCATATTTCTATCCTTTCTTCCCCCGTAAAATTCTTTAGAATAAATTAAACTTTTCTATATATAAATATTGCTAATATTAGCCCAATAATAGATGAAATATTTATTTTAAACATAAATCCTATTGTAAGTTTTATAATACTTAAGTCTATTGTTACAGGTGATGAAATTCCAAATTCTTCGCCATATGACACCCACCACAAGAAGTCAACTTTTGAAGCAAGCTCTCCTAGGAATCCACCTACTACCAATCCGCATAATATGAACAATAACAATATTAATACACTTTTATTCTTGGTTGCCATTTTTCTCCCTCCCACTTTTCTTTTGTTCTACTGTATTATATATGCAATATGCTTTTTTTTCAATATGTATAGGAAAAAAAATTGCACTTTTAACGGCATATGCTGTTTGTAGCATATGCCGTGTTTTAGAATATATTTATATTTCAAATTTTTTAATTTTTATGTATATAATAACTGATATTACAGTTAAAATTGCTCCGGCAATTAGCATAATGCTATTTTCACCTGTTTGTGGTATTTTTCCGTCCACTTTATCTTCATTTTTTCCGTCGTTGGTATTATTATTGTTATTGCTATTATTGTTATTACCGTTGTTGCTGTTGTTATTATTATTGTTATTATTATTGTTATTATTACTATTATTTCCATTATTATTATTTCCACTGTTGTCATTGTCATTATTATTGTTGTTATTGTTGTTGTTATTGTCTCCTTGATTGTCTCCGCCACCGTCTTCTACAACTTCTATTTTTTGTTTAGCATATTTAGTTATTGTATCTTCTGTGTAAATTATTGTAATTTCTGTTGTTTCTTTCTCTAATTGTTCTTCTGGCATACATATATAATCTGTTACTTCTTTACTGTTTCCATCACTGTAGATTGCTTTTACCACCATTCCTGTTTTGTCAAAGTTTTCTCCAACTTTATATTTTGTTTTATCTGGTGCTTTTGCTATTTTTATTTCTGTCAATGTTGGTGCATCTTTTTTACCTTGTACATCTACATTAAATGTTGCCGTTTTTTCACCTAATTTTACTGTTACTTCTTTTTGTCCTTTTATGTTTAGTTCTTCTCCATCTTCTGGTGTAGTTTCAAAGCCACTTTTAATTATATCTTCTTCTCCGTTTTCATATTTTACTTTTATAGATAATCCTGTTAGGTCTAATTGCTCTCCTACTTGGTAGACAACCTTATCTGGCTCTGTGTTTATGCTTATGCTTTCTATTGCTATTTCTCCTACAAATACCAATGCAGTTATTGTTTTACCTTCATATTCTAATATTATAGGGTTATATCCTATCGTGTCCAAAATTGTACCGTTTGGTATACTGCTTGTATATCCAGTTTCTATTTCTTTTTCTTCTCCGTCATTATATATTGCCTTAAATTTAACTCCTGATAAGTCTAGTGCCTCTCCAACTTTATACTTAGTTTTTGTAGGTGCAGATATTCCCTTTAATTTTTCAACTTGTTTTTTTACTACATCAATATCAAAATTTGTTGTTTTTTCTTTGTATGATATTTCTATGGTTTTATTTTCCACATTGTTAAATATTGTTCCATTTTCTATACTTGATGTATATCCTGTTTCTACAATTTCTTCTGTTCCATTATCATACATAACTTTTAATTTTAATCCAGTTAAATCTAATGCTTGTCCCACTACATATTTAGTTTTTGGTAAATTCTCTATTTCTATTTCTTCAACTTGGTGTTCTCCAACATTTATGTTTAGAACGGCACTTTTACCTGCATATTTAATAGTTATTGTTTGTTGTCCTTTGGTATTTAGTTCTGTTCCTTCTGCTGGCTCACATTCGTAATTTCCCCAAATAACTTTTATGTCATTGTTTGAACCTTCTGATATTAGCACTAATCCTCTTAAATCCAATTTTTCGCCAATTTCATAATTTGTCTCAATAGAACCATCCATTATTGTTAATGCTTGTATATCATTATTTTCTTTTACATTAATATCAAATTTTACCTCTTGTCCCATGTAGTTTACTTTTACTGTTTTTGTTTCTACTTTTGTTAATACACTTCCATCTGGCAAATCTAATGTAAAGTCTTCTGTTATTTCTTCTTCTGTTTCGTCTGCATATTTTACTAGTAATATTAATCCATTTGAAAAGAATTTTTGACCTACAACATAATTCACATCATCTGGATATTGCTTTATACTAATTTTCTGAATTTCGGCTGGCAATACAGGTACATCTATTTCCTTTTCTAATGTTATATCTCCTTCTTTGTATGTAATTGTTCTAGTTTTATCTGCTCTACTTAATGAAGTTTCTGTATCGACTTCATAATTTGTTACTTGCTCTATTGAGCCATCATCATATTCTATCTCTACACACATATTTGTTTTGTCAAGTTTTTCGCCTACTATATAAACTTTTTTTACATCTTCTTTTACTCTAATATTAATAGGTTGCTTTAATGTTACTGTTATTGGTTGCTCTACTTCTTTGCTTACCCCATTTTCTGTATATACTATTTTAACAGAAGTCATCCCAACCGTTAGATTTTGTCCATTTGGTATAGAGTATTTATTAATTATTGCTGTTTTACCACTATTATATGTTGCTGTTACTTGCATTCCTGTCGAATCAAAATTTTGCCCTTGTATGTATGTAGTTTTATTTGGTTCTCTTGTTATTTCTATTTTTTCTAATTGTTTTGGAGTCACAGTTATAGGAGTTGTAGTTGTTACCGTTTTGCCATTTTCTTCATAACTAATAGTTACCGTTTTTTGACCCAATTTCAAATTATCTCCATCTACCACTGTATAGTTAAATACCTCTTCCATTGAATTATTATCATACACAGCAACTACGTGGAATAATTCTCCTGCTTCAAAGTTTTCTCCTTCTATATAGTCGCTTTTCCCTAAATTTGTTGATGCTATTCTAATTAGTGTTCTTTCATTTATAAACAAAAATACTCTTGTTTCTTTATTATTATATTTAATTTTTACTATTTCTGAACCTACTTCATTTAGTATTGTTCCATTTTTCGGCTCTATTGTAAAGCCTTCTTCTATTATTTCTGTGTCATTATTATTATATGTTACTTTTAACTTTAGCCCCTCTAAATTTAATTTGTCTCCTTTAGTATATACAAAATTAAATTTTCCCGCTGGTTGTATTTCAACTATTTCTTTTGGCGTAACACTTATACTGTAACTTGCCGTTTTACCTCCATATGTGACCTTAACGCTCTCATTTGCTTCTGTTAGTGTTGTTCCTTTTTTAGGATCTGTAGTAAATCCCGATGTTGCATAACTTGAAGTGCCGTCATTATATATTACTTTAAGTTTTAAATTCTTAGTACTTAAAGAATCTCCTACTGTGTAATTTGTCTTAGGTTTTCTTGATATTATAATTTTAGTTACTGTTTTTGTTTTTGGTAATACATTAACTTCTAAGATTCCTAAATTTTCTCCAGTGTTTGATGTCATTGTTACATTAACAGTTCCAGTTTCATTCAATTGAGTTCCATTAACAGGATTTGTCCTTATATTCTTTAAATCAAAATATAATGTTTGGCCATTTGCTGGACCACTTGTATATTTTAATCTAACACGTAATCCTGTTAAATTTAATTTATCTCCAACTTTGTATTCCATTTTTGGATAATTTACAATTTCTGTTTCATAAGTTGGTTCTTTAACCGTTACAAAAAATTTGTCTTTTAGTTCTTCATTTTGTTTATATTTTACGGTTATTTTTTGTGTTCCAGCTTTATCTAAATTTATCGGGCTACATTCATATTGTGAATCATCTAGGACAATTCTAGTGCCCTTATTATCTATTAAAACAACTACCATACCATTTGTATTTAATCTTTGACCTACTGTGTAATTTAAAATAGTTGGTTTGGTTTCTACCTCTAACTCTTGTATTGTAGTTTTTGGTCTAACAGTAATATCTATATATGTTAATCCATGCTCATAACCTGAATTCACACTTTCATCTCCAACACCAACTTGTAATGCTATATTATTATGAGTTAAACTAAGTTGATCACCATTTTTTATTGGAGAACTATATAGAAGTTTTTGATTAAAAGGATAGGTAACTGTTGTATTATCATCATATGTAACCTGAAGTTTTAATCCTTTTATATCTAATTTGTTTCCAACCTCATAAATTGTTCTTGGGTTGCCTGTTTGTATAGATTCTTTTGCATAATGTCTTTCGTATTTTGTTATGTTTTTTAAGATACTATCCCTTCTAATATATATCTTTGTATTTTTTGAAAATATTTCATTTAAATTTCCATGTGAAAAACTTTTTTTGTTATAACTACGCCATCAATTTTGGCCCCATAAAAAGCTTGATTTCCAACATTAGTCAATCCATTTCCTAAAACAAGTTCTGTTTTTCCTGTTAAGTTTCCACTTACTTTTTTTACATTGAAAAAAGCCTTGTTTCCTATTGACTCTATTTCATATGGGATTGTAACTGTTAATCGGGTGCAATCTTTAAAAGCGCTGTTGCCCACAGTTTTTACATTATTCATAGTAATTGATTCTAGTTTTATACATCCGTTTAAATGCTGATTCTCCTATATTTTCCACATAATTTGCTTGCACACTCTTCAATTTACCACAATTTATAAAGGCATTTTTTCCAATAGCATATACATCTTTACTTATTATCACTTCAAGAATGCTTAACCTGTAATCAAAATTATCCTTCTTCCATATTATGTCATCTTTTATCTTTCCTTCTCCCAAAATGTTCAAACATCCAGCTGGACTTAGCATTGCAGATACATTACTTCCTTCGGCACCAATATTCTCCCAAGTCACAAAATTACCGACTGCTGCTTCTGATGTTAATGTATAACTTGTCTCTAAAATAACGCTTAGTGCTGGTATTATAATTTGTAGCACCATTACTACTATAAACATGTATATACATGCTTTATTTCTCTTGCACATATCACATTCCTCCCATTTTTTCACATTCCTCCCATTTTTCTTTACTTCATTTTACCTTTGTTAAAAAATTTGTCAACTTTGCTTTTTGAGGCTCATTTAAACTAATTCTTTACGGAAACTTTATGCAACATTTCATTTTTAGACATTTATTTCTTTTTATTTACATTTTTATTTCAGCAATGTTACACATTTATGTTTTTTAACTCCTATCCCTACGCAAATATACTTTTTCATCATTCTGTTTTTCCATTTTTTTATCATTTAATTTTATTTATATATGTGCTATAATTATTTTAATAATTATTAATGATGTATCATATAGTTATGGCAAATTTATTAAATGCAAATGTCGAATTTGCATTTACCAATATTTTTTGTATTTACTATTCCTTTTTAGATTGTTTTGTGTTATAGTAAAAATTGTAACAATTATATGGATTTATAATATTATATGTAGTAGTGATGTTTGGAGGCTGTATAATGAAGTTTGAAAAACTTAGTGAAAATAAAATTAAAATTACCCTAACTTCTCAAGATTTAAAAGATAAAAATATTGATTTTCATTCTTTTATGTCTAACCCTTTAGAAAAACAAGATTTGTTTTTGGATATTCTAGAAGAAGCAGAAGAAGAAATTGGTTTTGAATTTAAAGATTATCCTGTACGTATAGAGGCTTTAGCTATGGCAAATGGGGAGTTTATTGTTACTGTTACAAGGGTTGTCCCCGATTCCAAAAACCTACATAAAAAAGTATCTGTAAAAAGAAAAAATACTAAAATAGATTCAAAATATGCTATTTATAAATTTGCTAGCTTTGATGATTATTGTAATTTTGTTAAATACTTAAAAAATCACAATCTTTCTTTAAGTTACAAGGTTGCAAAAAACATTTTACTATATTTGTACAAAGAAGATTACTACATTGTTTTTGATAATATTAATCTTAAATATTCTAATATTGCCAAATTCAATTCTGCTATTATTGAATTTGCAAAGTTTATTAGCAATTCAAGTCTTTTTATTTGTAAATTGCTTGAAAATGGCGAAATTATTATGAATAACAACGCTATTAAAACTGGAATTAAATATTTTAAATAATTTGCTCATATAAAAAACCTATGTATTATCTACGTATGCATAGGTTTTTATTTTATTCACAATATTTTTTATATAATTCTTTTAAATTCTTTTTATTTATCACTTTGTCTATTCCTTGTTTGCCTACCTGTACATATACTTCATCAAGCATATTAGCAATTCTTGGATTTATCTTTCTTCTGTTTTCTACATTTCTCCAATATTTTAGTTGTGTATCTTTTCTCCAATTTTTTCCATTATATGTTATTCCTGCTGCCAATTGGTCACATATCATTTCTACTGTATATTTATATGGTATAACAGGCACTTCATCTGTAGTTTCATAGTCATACCAGTATTCGTGATGATGTTTATTTCTTCCTTTGTGATGTAACCATGCTTTTGAGTATCCGCGTTCTCTTTTGCAATTTGTTATTGGACTGCTTTTACCATCTGTATAATACTTAGCCGATTCCCAAAATTCTGTAAAAGAATATTTGGAAAAGTCATGTAGAAATCCTCTTACAGGAATTCCCGCTTTTATACTTAACCTAAAAACATAATATTTATGTTTTGTTACTGTCAAAAAATGTTTGTATGCTTTTTTTAGCATTTTTTTACCTACTTTCTTTATTGTCTATTATTACATTTTACAACAATTTTGGAAAAAATCAACCGTTTCTAAGGAATTTATGGCGGGCGATTAAAATCACCTCTACAACATTCGTTATAAACATTCCCTTACAAATTATATGATAGATAATTTATAGAAGGCAAGCCTCCCTTAAATGATAAACAGAAGAGCATTTTTTGCTCTTCTGTTTTTATGTTAAATATCTACAACTATCTTTTATCTTGCATCGTCGCCTAAGGCTCCTGTAACTAATTTATTAAATTTATCTGGGGTTTTATGTGCTCCTACATGACCATTACTATAAAAACCACCATCTGGTCTATCATTTTCTCTAGTTAAAGTACTATAATATTTATATAATCTTATTCCAGCGTCAAGTATCTCACTATCTCTAGCAGGTCTACCTCCAAGATATGGATTTTGACCTTCATCCTTACTATTATAAAATCTATTATTAAACCCAACATTCATATGAGCATACCTATCTACTATTTTATGATATTGATAAGCAAGTCCTCTCAAAGGTGTATCGTTATTTTTTTCTATCTCAGCATCTATCCTTTTAAATATCATATCATTTACTTGTCGAAGAGATACATTTCTATCTCCAACTTTAGTAATTGCTATATGATCCGCTGACATTCGATCAGTCATTATTCCACTAAAACATGCCAATCTTCCGTAAGATAATATCTCTATTCCTTTTCAAAGTATTTTTTTCAGCCTCTGTTACTTCAGCCCCGTTTACCTTTGATAAAGTATCATCATATCCTTGCACCGTTCTAAATAAAGTTTCCAATTCTTCTTGAAGTGGTGTTAATTTACTTTTTTTACTCAACAACATTATTATCACCCCCTAAGATTCTTTCTAATTTTTTTTCAGCGCCGACAAATTCTTCTAGTATTTTTCTAAATTGTTCTACTAACTCTTCATTTTCTTCTTCCATATCCTAACCTCCTCCTATACTTTATATTATATTTTACCAAATTATTGCATTTTTGTCAATACATTCTTTCGTTCTTATCCCTGATATTTTGCTTTTAAAATTAAGTTTTTTATAATATATAACGCTATTTTGTTGATTTTTTTATGTGTTTAATATATAATTTGCTTAGTATAATTAATTCGTCAAAATTGTGTTTACATTTTGTCGTTTCGTGTCGAATATGCACTTTTTTTGACTTTTTACGTTAAAAGTTTTGCTTTTTTGCCTTGATTATTATACAATAGAGAAAAATTTAACAATGGGGGAAAGTTTATTATGGAAAAAAAATTATATAACCTAACAAATCCACAAAAAAATATTTGGAACATGGAACAATATTATAAAGGAACGGCTGTAAATAATGTAGGTGGAAGTGTATATTTTAAAGATCCTATAAATATCTCTATACTTCAGCAGTCTGTTGCAAATGTTATTAAAAAAAATGATATTTTTAAATTAAATTTTAAGATGAACGATGAAGAAATTGTTCAGTTTTTTAATAATTCTCAGAAACAGTACATACCTGAAATTATTGAATTAAATAGTCTATCAGATTTGTACCCTGTCGAATCACAAATGTGTCAAACGTCTTTTACACTTAATAGCAATAATCTATTCAATTGTAAAATCTTTAAATTTCCCGATAATACTGCAGCTACAGTCTTAATCGCACATCATATCATAGCTGATTCTTGGAGTGTTGGTTTATTTTGTAAACAAATTATCCGTGAATATACTAGTATTATTAACAATTCTTCTATAGATACTCCTGCTTATTCATATATAGACTTTTTTAATAGAGAACAAAATTATTTAAGTAGCCCTGCCTTTGAAAGAGATAAGGCTTATTGGAATAGCGTTTTTTCTACAATTCCAGAAGTAGCTACTATTCCAAGTATTTCAAAGAAAAATTCATCAAACTCAGATTGTATTGCTTCGAGGTATTCTTGTAGCTTGTCTTGTTCAACAGTTAATTCAATAAATAGGCTTTGTAAAAATCTAAAAATTTCTAATTATGCCTTTTTTATGGCAATTTTCTCAATTTACATCGGCAGAATTTGCAGTAAAGAAGATTTTGTAATAGGTACTCCTATTTTAAACAGACTAAATTTTGCTGAAAAAAACACCTCTGGTATGTTTGTTAGTACTGTACCTTTTCGAATAAAAATAAATCAAAGTTTCAATTTTAAATCATTCTCAAAAGGCGTTTATTCATCTAGTATGAATATGTTAAAACATCAAAAATACCCATATAATGTTTTATTAGAAGATTTGAGAAAAAAAGATTCTAGAATTCCTAATTTATACAATATTATTTTGTCATATCAAATTACTAACACAGATAATAGCTTACTTGATTGTGAGTCACATTGGGTTTTTAATGGCAATTGTGGTGATGATTTGCAAATTCACATTACAGACTATAATAGTTCTGGAAATTTAAATATATTGTATGATTATAAAACTCATAAATATTCTCAAAAAGATGTTGTTAATATGCATGCTCGTATATGTCATATTATAGAACAAATATTAACCAATAATGATATTTTACTTAAAGACATTGATATTGTTACAGAAAAAGAAAGGCACCAATTATTATATGAATTTAATAAGCCTTCTATAGAGTTTCCGAAAAATGCAACAATAGTATCATTATTTGAAAAACAAGTTAATTTGACTCCAAATAATATTGCTGTAAAATTTGAAGATAATTTTCTGACATATAAAGAACTTAATAGTAAAGCTAATCAATTAGCAAGATATATATTGAATAGTGGTGCAAAAAAAGGCGATATAATCGGCTTAAGAATTGATAGATCATTAGAAATGATTATTGGAATTCTTGCAATAATAAAGGCTGGTTGTACATATTTACCAATAAATATGTATTATCCTATAGACAGAGTCGTGTATATGCTAACTGACTCAAACGCATCAATGCTTTTAACATCTAATACAATTACTGATAGTTTACCTATAGATATTCCTGTAATCGCAATAGACTTGTCAGAAGAGTCAAGCATATATTCTTCTGATTCTACAAATTTAGGTACAATTATTTCTCCAGAAGATTTAATATATATAATATATACATCTGGCTCTACTGGTAAGCCTAAAGGATCTATGATTTGTCATAGGAATGTTGTACGTTTATTTAAAAATGATACTCCATTATATGACTTTTCTGAAAATGATGTCTGGACTATGTTCCACTCTGTTTCTTTTGACTTTTCAGTTTGGGAGATGTATGGTGCTTTACTATTTGGTGGCAAATTGGTTATTGTATCAGAAGCAGTTGCTAGAGATACAAACTTATATTTGAATTTATTAAGGAAAGAAAAAGTAACCATATTAAATCAAACTCCTACATACTTTTATAACCTGCTAAATTCAGAGTTAGATAGAGCTGACAATGATTTATGTTTAAGGTATATAATTTTTGGAGGAGAAGCTTTAAAACCGAAATCCATCCAAAAGTGGCATTTTAAATATCCTCTTACCAAACTAATAAATATGTATGGTATAACTGAAACTACAGTTCATGTAACATTTAAAGAGTTGACAGAAAAAGATTTAAAACATAATCTTTCAAATATAGGGAAACCTATTCCAACATTGCAGGTATTAATTTTAGACCAGAATCAAAATCTGTTACCTTGCGGTATAGAAGGAGAGATTTGTGTATTGGGTGATGGTGTCTTCAAAGGATATTTAAATAGACCTGATTTAAATGCTCAAAAATTAATTCACTCAAAATATAGTAATGATGTTTTATATCGTTCGGGAGATAAGGCACTTTTACACTCTAATGGAGAAATAGAGTATTTAGGCAGAATAGATAAACAAGTAAAATTAAGAGGATTTAGAGTTGAACTTGGAGAAATTGAAGAAAAAATATTGTCAAACTCTAATATAAAATCTTGTTCTGTTATTAAAAGAGTAGACAGCAATGGTAGAGATATTTTATGTGCATATTATTCTTCTAACTTTAATATTGACATAAAGAAATTAGAAGAATCTTTGCAACAAGATTTACCTTATTATATGGTTCCTCAATATTTTATTAAAATAGATAAAATTCCGACAAATATTAATGGAAAAATTGACTATGAGGCTTTACCTTTACCTTTTTTATTAGAAAAAAATAAAAAAATTGTTCCTGCAAGAAACAGTATAGATAGAGTAATAATTAGTTCCTTTAGGAAAATATTGAAGGTAAAAAAAATAAGTATAGATGACCCTTTCCTTGATATAGGTGGAGACTCACTTTCTGCTATATCTATTAGCTCTTTAATTAGTAAAAAATTAGATATCAACGTTACAGTAAAAGATATTTTGGATGCATCTACAATACGTAAGCTTTCTGATTTAATATCTCAAAGAAATGTAATTCATGATAAATCTAGCTCTATTTCAAATATTCAGATTAAAGAAAGCTACCCATTATCTTATGCACAGCGTAGAATTTATTATGCTACCAAAATGATAGGCAAAGATAGTATTGCATACAATACTCCTGGTGCATTATTAATTGATGGATTATTAGATAGTAAAAAGGTGGAACAAGCTTTTATTAAAATAATCAACACTCAAAGTAGTTTTAGAACTATCTTTGTACGTGATGGCGAAGAAATAAAACAGAAAATTTTAAATTCAGTAAATTTTAGCGTTGATATTTCTTATGATACAGAAAAAAACGTTAACAAAATAATACAACGATTTCCTAAACCTTTTGATTTAGAAATGGCACCTTTACTGAGAGTTACTTTATGCTATTTAGATAATAAAAAAACATTATTATTAGTAGATTCACATCATATCATTATGGACGGTGTTTCTATAGAAATTTTAATAAAAAATTTCTTTAGTATTTATAATGATTTTCCTATGAGCAAATCACCTATAGAATATAAAGATTATGCTGTATATGAAAAGGAATTTTTAAATAGTGATGATATGAAAAAATCCGAAAAATACTGGTTAACTAGGTTTAAAAATTATGATTTTGAATCACTAAACTTACCTTATGACAATACCATTCCTGCCAATAGAGGATACATTGGAAATAAAATATATAATACTATTGATTCTAATCTTTTCAATAGCGTAAATAATTTTGCTAAAGAGATACAAATATCGCCATATAGTGTGTTTCTAGCGTCACTATTTATAACTTTATATAAATATACTGGACAGCCTGATATTGTAATAGGCTCTCCAGTGGCTAATAGAACAATTCCGGAAACCAGAGATATTATAGGAATGTTTGTAAATAATATTGCCATTAGGGCTAAAGTTCCAACAAATAAAACAATTTATACATTTCTACAAAAAATAATGAAAATTGTAACGGAAGATTTAGAACATCAGTCTTATCCTTATGATTTATTAGTAAAAAAACTGCAAATTCCTATGGATAACTCTAAAAATCCTTTGTTTGACATTGTTTTAACTTATCAAAGTCAACAAGAAAATATCGATTATAAGATACTTCCTATTAACACTAACACTGCTAAATTTAATATTGTTTTAGAAATTGAGCCTCAAACTAATAATATCAATATTGAATATAGAACTGATATATTTAAGGAAGAAACTATCCGTAGCTTTGTAAATCATTATCTATTTGTTTTAGAACAATTACTAAATAATCCAAATAGTAAAATTGATGATGTTAATATAGTAACCCCTAAAGAACAGATGTTATTAAATAGTTTTAATGATACCAACGAACCTATTAATAGAGCTCCTGTTTCTAAGATTTTTGAAGAGCAAGCTGTATTGCATGCTAATGATGTAGCCGTTATCTGTGATGATAAATTTTTAACTTATAAGGAACTTAATGAAAGAGCAAATAGTTTAGCACATTACCTAATATCTAAAGGTGTAAAACCTAATGACATTATTGCAATAATGACTAATCGTTCTTTAGAGACTATTGTTTGTATGCTAGGAATATTAAAAGCTGGAGCTGCATTTTTAAACGTAGATCCTACCTACCCTATTGACAGAACCGAATATTATATTAACGACAGTAAGATAGAACGTGTTTTAACTCAGAAAGAACTGCGTGAAAAAGTTGCGCAAATTAAAAATTCTATAGAAATAGACTTAGATAATACCGAAATCTATGGTAAACATACTTCTAATCCAAATGTTTCTGTTAAAGAAACAGACTTATCATACATTATATATACTTCCGGTTCTACAGGAACACCAAAAGGTGTAATGCTAAATCAAATAGGAATGTCTAATATGGTACAGGCTATGACAAAAGTATTAGATTATTTAAAAGAAGGCAACAAGCATGCTATTGCTTCTGTAACTTCTACACCTTTTGATATATTTGTTTATGAAATTATCGTTTCCTTAACACATGGTTTGAAAGTTGTTATGGCTAATAATGCAGAGCACAGAAATCCAAAACTTTTAGATGCATTAATAAAAAAATACAATGTTGATGTAATGACTGTTACCCCAAGTTTAATGAAAATAAACTATGATAATAGAGAACCTGATACTGCTCTTGCAAGAGTTAAAAACATGGTTTTTGGTGGAGAGCCTTTGCCAGAAAAATTTGTTCAAGACCTAAGAGCATTAGCAGATGACATAACTATATATAACATATATGGTCCTAGTGAGATTACTATACTTTCAAATGTTCAAAACCTAAATGGAGAAAAGGAAATTACAATTGGTCCACCTATATTGAATACACAAATTTATATATTAGATAAAAATATGAAACAGGTGCCTATTGGTGTAATAGGTGAAATATATATAGGAGGAATACAAGTAGGAGATGGCTACATTGGTAAAGCAGAATTGACTGCCGAAAGATTTCTAAAAAATCCTTTTGGTTCTGGAAAGATATATAAATCTGGTGATATTGGCCGTTGGACATTTGATGGTAAAGTTCAGTGTTTAGGCAGAATAGACAATCAAGTAAAATTAAGAGGATTACGTATAGAATTAAGTGAAATTGAAAATGAAATCTTAAAAATAAATGGTGTTACTTCAGCTATAGTTAACAAAATAGTATTGGATAATCAAGAATTTTTATGTGCATATTATGTAGCAGATACTAACATTAGTGAGACTACTGTTAAAGACACTTTACGTAAATTCCTGCCTCAATATATGGTTCCAACATATGTTATGAAATTAGAAACCATGCCATATACAATAAATAGAAAAATTGATAGAAAAGCATTGCCATTGCCAGAGACTCATAAAATGGTTACCTCTTCTCATGTAAATATTGCGAAATTAGACTCAAATGAAGAAAAACTATTGCAAATTTGGAAAAATCTACTTAAAATAGATACTATTGATGTAAATGATAACTTCTTTGATATTGGTGGAGACTCTATTTTGGCAATTAACATGCAAATAGAAGCCTTAAAATATGGATTAGAGATAGAATATGCAGATATATTTAATTTTCCTACAGTTAGACAGCTTTCTAAAAAACTTCCTAGCCCAGAAGAAAGTTTTATGTGCGAATATAACTATAGTAAAATTAATAAAATTTTGGCTTTAAATAATACCGATAATTTAGACAAAATAGAAAAATACGAGGTAAAGAATATATTGTTGATTGGCGCTACTGGATATCTTGGTGCACATATATTAAATTCGTTTTTACATAACGAATCAGGTATAGCTTATTGTTTAATTAGAGATAAAAATGGAATTTCTTCTGAAGAAAGATTATTTAACAGATTACATTTCTATTTTGGAAATTCTATAGAAAAGTTTAAAAATAGAATAAAAATAATCTCTGGTGACATAGTTAAGGAAAACATAGGTCTATCTGATTCGGATTATAATGAATTAATTAACGGTATTAATGTTGTTATTAATTCTGGTGCTTTGGTTAAACACTTTGGATTAAAAAAACTTTTTGAAGACATCAATGTTACTGGTACTAAAAACATAGTGAATTTCTGTCTTCATAATGCTAAAAGACTCATTCATTGTTCTACTATCAGTGTTTCTGGTTTCGGTGATAAAAACGAATTCACAATTACACCAAATGTAGATGAATCGCGAAACTTTTCTGAGCAAGATTTATTCATTAATCAAGATTTAAAAGGAATTTATGGAATTACCAAATACAAGGCAGAAATGATTGTTCTGGAGGCAATTGAAAATGGACTTAATGCTCAAATATTGCGTATAGGAAATTTAACTAATAGATATTCAGATGGTATGTTCCAGATAAATGTCGATGAAAATGCATTTGCTAAAAGAATACAGTCCTTTGTCGAAATAGGTGCTTTTCCTAAATATTTACTACAACATGCTATTGAATTAACACCTGTTGACTTATGTGCCGAAAGCATTATAAGAATTTTAGAATATTCTTCTAATTGTAATGTTTTTCACATTTATAACCCAAATCTGGTTTCTATAAGAATGTTATATAATACACTTGTTGAAAATGGATTTGATATAATTCCTGTATCTAATAAAATGATGAATTATATTCTTAGTGGAATCTTAGAAGATGATAACGAAAAATCGGTTGTCTCTGGTATAGTTCAAGACATTGATAGTAATAAGCAATTTGCATACATCTCTAAAATACACTTACAATCTGATTTTACAGTGCATTTTCTTGAAAAAATTGGATTTGTATGGCCAATATATGATAGCTCATATATTGATAAAACATTAAAATATTTTGAAAAAATCAACTTTTTAAATAGAACTATGGAGGATTAATAAATGTTAGAAATTTTGACCTTACCTTTTTGTATGTTACTTATCTCTTTTATTATGATTCTATTCCTACTATTATATGTTTTGCATACCAAGAATAGAAATCAGTTAAAAATAGTCTTTACATTAGATTTAATCTGCGTATTTATAATATGCTTTGGTGTAATAGTACAAGTAATATGCAATAAACTTTTTAATGTTCCAGCTATATTTTTTGAAAACTTTATATATATAGGAACTTGTTTTTTACCAGTATGCGTGTATTTTACGGGATTAATATTAGAAAACACAAAATTAAAGCTTAATAAATTTCATCTGTTATTATTAATAGTACCATTGTTAACATTAATTGTTTTATGGACTAATAATATACATCATTTGTTTTACACACATTACTCATTTAATATAAACGAATGTGAATATGGTAGTTACAAAAGCATACATGATATTTATACTTATTTAATGCTATTAATTGGTATTATTCATATTATCAAAACAACAAGTAAATCATCTGGTTTTTTCTCAAAGCAAACTTTATTAATAGTTGTAGGAATTAGTATTCCTTTAATTACAAATATTTTAGGAACATTAAAAATTATTCCTATGACTGTATACATTACGCCAATATCTTTTGCATTTACAATGTTATTTTTCGCTTTTTCTATATTTAAGTTTAATTTTTTGGGAGTAGCGCCTGTTGCATTGCAAACTATTGTTAATAGAATTTCAGACAGTTATTTAATTTTAAATGAGGATTTACTTATAACAGATTTTAATAGTACTTTTTTAAAAACATTTAATTTAAGTGCAAGTGATATAAGAGAAGAAAATATATTAGAATTTCTTAGCACACATAAGCAGTATGATATGAATCTTCCAAAGTTAGAAAATTCTTTAAATAGAGTTAAGCATTCATCTGAAACCATAGTATTTGAACAACACTTTAAAAAGATAAATAAATACTTTACTGTTGAAATAAATAATATATTAGTAAAAGGAAACTCTCTTGGAATCCTTATGCTATTTAAGGATATTACTCAGCATAAATTAGACATGCAAGCTCTTAAAGACAACCAAGATATTTTAATTGAGAGGGAACGTTTGGCTTCTCTTGGTCAATTGATTGGTGGTATTGCTCATAACCTAAAATCTCCTATAATGTCAATTTCGGGAGCTACAGAGGGTCTTATAGATTTAATTAAAGAATATGAGGAGTCTATAGTTGACAAAGATGTTACTATTGATGACCATTTGGCTATTGCAAACGATATGAAGGATTGGATTTCTAAGATAAAATCATATTTAGAATATATGTCAGATATTATTACAGCTGTTAAAGGTCAAGCTGTTGCCTTATCTGAAAATACTGTTGATTCATTTACGGTTGAGGAACTTACTAAAAGAGTTGACATTCTTATGAAACATGAGTTGAAAAAAGCCTTAATTACTTTGAATTTAGACCTTAAAGTTCCTACTTCCCTTATGATTCATGGCAATATAAATGGTTTGGTTCAAGTTATAAATAATATGATATCAAATGCAATTCAGGCCTATAAAGGTAAAGAGGGGCAAACAATAGATTTAATTATAACTCAAGAAAAAAATGATGTTATTGTTTCTGTTAGAGATTATGCTGGCGGTCTTCCTAAAGAAGTTCAAGAGAAACTATTTAAAGAAATGATAACAACTAAAGGTAAAGATGGAACTGGAATTGGCTTATTTATGTCATATTCAAATATACGTGCACATTTTAATGGAGATATTACATATTCTACAGAAGAAGGAAAAGGCACAATATTTAATATTATATTACCACAATAGTTAAAATAGAACTGTAATGTAAGTAAAATTTTACTTTTATTACAGTTTTTTTCATTTTTTTCATCTTTCTTATTGATTTTTTCCCCACTTTATAATATAGTATTGTTTAATACAGAGGTGATATTATGAGAAAGCATATTCAATCTAATACCACTACAGGATATAAAATAATAGCAGTTGATGATGATAGCGGTGTATTAGATTCTTTATCTGTCCTTTTGAATAGAAATGGTTATAACTTTGTAGGAATAACTGATCCAATTCAAGCAATAGAACGTGTAAAAAAAGAACATTTTGATTTAATGCTATTAGACTTTATGATGACACCTATTCATGGAGATAAAGTTGTTGAGGAAATAAGGAAATTTAATAAAGAACTTTACATTTTATTACTAACAGGACACAAAGATTTAGCTCCACCATTAGAGACTATAAGAAAATTGGATATACAATGTTATTGTGAAAAAAGCGATAAATTTGACCAATTGCTTCTATTAGTTGAGGCTGCAATAAAATCTGTTGAACAATTAAATGAAATAAATCGTATAAATAATGAATTATCAGATGCTTATAGTGATCTGGAAAAGGCATATTTAGACATGGTTGAAACACTTAGATTTACAGTTGAAGCAAAAGACCCTTATACTAGAGGTCATTCAGATAGAGTATCTGCATACTCTGTTTTAATTGGTCAGCATCTTGGTTTATCTGACTCTGATATTAATACTTTAAAAATTGGTGGCTTATTTCATGATATCGGCAAAATAGGAATTCCAGACAGCATATTGCTTAAAGATAGCAAACTTACAGATGATGAATATTCTGAAATTAAAAATCATCCATCTATTGGTGCACATATTTTATGCAATGCAAAAGTATTTCAAGATATTATACCTATTGTAAAACATCATCACGAAAGATATGATGGAAAAGGATATCCTTCTCAACTAGCTGGTGAAGATATTCCATATTTCGCCAGAATAGCTGCTGTTGCTGATACATTTGATGCTATGACATCCAAAAGAACATATAGAGATGCTTTACCTTTAGAGGTAGTCAAAGCAGAAATAGAAAGGTGCGCCGGAACACAGTTTGACCCTAAAATTGCTAAAGTATTCTTAGATATTTTGAATAAAAATTATGAAGAAATACAAAAAATTCAAGAACAATATAGGTAAATACGGACAAATAAATGTCCGTATTTTATTTATATTATCAGTTTTTTTAGATTCTCATTGATAATTGTGCTTTTTTCCTATCTTCATCTATTCCTATTATTTTTACTTTTACTACATCTCCCACAGATACTACATCTGAAGGATTTTTTACAAAACTATTGCTTAATTGTGAGATATGTACTAATCCATCATGTTTCACTCCAACGTCTACAAATGCGCCAAAATCTGTTACATTTCTTACAGTTCCTGTTAGTATCATTCCTTCTTTTAAATCTTCAAATTTCAATACATCTGCCCTTAATACTGGTTTTGGCATATCTTCTCTTGGGTCTCGTCCTGGTTTTGAAAGCTCTTGCATAATATCTTTTAATGTTATTTCCCCCACATTTAGCTCTTCTGCTGTTTCCTGCGTTTTTATTTCTGATAATTTATTTTTTATTATAATTAACTTTTCTTTATTTAATAAATCTTCTTTTTTAAAGCCGATTATATTTAATAGTTGTTCTGCAACTTCATAGCTTTCTGGATGAACAGCTGTTATTTCTAATGGATTTTTTCCATCAAATACTCTCATAAAACCTGCACATTGTTGAAATGTTGCTTTTCCCAATTTTGGAACCTTTAGTAATTCCTTTCTTTCTTTTATCTTTCCATTTTCGTCTCTATATTTTACAATATTGCTTGCTAATGTTTTATTAATTCCAGATACATAAGACAATAAAGAAGGTGTTGCTGTGTTTACATCTACCCCAACTTTATTAACTGCGTCTTCTACTACTCCTGTTAAACTCTCTGATAATTTCTTTTGATCAACATCATGTTGATACTGACCCACACCTATTGATTTTGGATCTATTTTTACAAGCTCTGCCAGTGGATCTTGTAATCTTCTTGCTATCGAAATTGCTCCTCTTAAAGATACATTTATATCCGGATATTCTTCTGTTGCAAGTTTTGATGCAGAATATACAGATGCTCCTGCTTCACTTACTATAGCATAATGAACATTGCCTAACTCCTTTATCATATCTGACACGAAGTTTTCTGATTCTCTTGATGCTGTTCCATTTCCTATTGCAATAATGTTAACATTGTATTCTTTTATTAGTGCTATTAATTCTTTTTTAGCTCCTTCTACATCATTTTGTGGTTCTGTTGGATACACAGTTGTTGTAGCAAGTAGTTTTCCGGTTTCATCTATTACCGCAATTTTACAGCCTGTTCTATATGCTGGGTCAAACCCCATTACAGTTAGCCCCTTTAGCGGTGCTGCTAGCAATAATGGTTTTGCATTTTTTCCAAATACTTTTATAGCCTGCGTTTCTGCCTTTTCTGTTAAGTCAGAGCGTATCTCTCTTTCTATTGATGGCTCTATTAGTCTTTTAAAGCTATCTTCTATTGTTTCTTCTAACATTTTAGTATATTGAGTAGAACCTTTTATAATATCTTTATTAATCATTTCTAAAATAGTAGTTTCTGGTTTTTCCATTTTAACTTTTAAAAATTCTTCTTTTTCTCCGCGATTTATAGCCAAGATTCTGTGACTAGGTATTCTGTTTACTTTTTCATTAAAATTATAATACATATCATATGCCGATTTTTCTTCTTTTGTGCCTTTAACCATTATTATTCCTTCTCTATAGCACATTCTTTTAATTTGTTTTCTATAATTAGGATTATCTGATATATTTTCTGCAATTATATCTTTTGCGCCTTGAATTGCCTCTTCTACGTTTAAAACTCCTTTTTCTTCATCTATAAATTCTTTTGCAATTTCTTCTATATTTCTTTTATCATTTTGTTCAAATATTATTTGCGCCAATGGTTCTAGTCCTTTAGCCTTAGCTATTGTTGCTCTTGTCTTCTTTTTTTGTTTATATGGTCTATATATGTCTTCCACTTCTGAAAGTGTTTTGGCATTTTCCAATGATTGCACTATTTCATCTGTAAGTTTCCCCTGTCCATCTATTGATTTAATTACTTCTTGTTTTCTTTCTTCTAAGTTTCTTAAATATTTAAGTCGTTCATCTAAATCTCTAAGTGTCTCGTCACTTAAACCACCTGTAACTTCTTTTCTATATCGTGCTATAAATGGGATAGTATTACCATCATCTATTAATTTTATAGTATTGGTAACTTGCTCCTCTTTTACATTTAATTCATCTGCTATTATTTGAATAATTTTATTCATCTTTTTTGCTCCTTTTTACATTTTTCGAGTTTTTTCTTACTACTTTACTTGATTTTTTCATATACTTAATATATCATAATATTATAAAAAAGGAAAGGAGATTTTATATATGAATTTATCAAGTTTTAGAGCAAAAGCTCGTGAAAAACTATCTGGAAAATGGGGAAAAGCTGCTTGTATAACTCTTGCATATATGGCTATAAATTTTATTTTTAATACCATTTTAAGCTATTCATTCAACGGCCTTAATACTATACTTTCTATCGGTTTTGCTATTATAAATGTTCCTTTAGCATATGGTTTATTAATCCAATTTGTAAAGCTTTATAATGGTGAAGATACATCAGCATTTAACTTTTTTACATTAGGATTTAATAATTTTGCTAGAGCTTGGAAAGTAGCTCTTAATGTGTTTTTAAAATTATTAGTTCCTTTTATACTTTTAATAATTTCTTCAATACTTCTTACTTCATTAGGTATAGTCTTTTACTGGACTCAGCCTGCAAACCTTACTGTATTGGTCATTTGTTTAGCTATTATTTGCCCAGTTTCTTTAATATGGCTTATAGTAAAATCATACTACTATATAATGTCTGATGTGATATCTATTGAAGAAACTGAATTACAACCAAAAGATGCAGTTGCAAAATCAAAAGAACTAATGACAAATAACCGTTGGAAATTCTTTATACTTGATTTAAGCTTTATTGGTTGGGCTCTATTAGCATCTTTAACCTTTGGTATAGGTATGCTTTGGTTGTTACCATATATTCAATTAACTCATATAGCATTTTATAAACATATATCTAAAAAAGAGGATGTTATTTAATTAACATCCTTTTAATATACATAATTTTGTGGATCATATCTTACTCCATTTACTCTTACCTCTAAGTGTAAATGATTTCCTGTTGACCTTCCTGTTGTTCCAACTTTTGCAATTACTTCTCCCTGACTTACGCTTTGCCCTGTTGATACTAATATTTGACTACAATGTGCATATGCTGTTTGAACTCCATTTCCATGTGATATTACTACCAAATATCCATAATCATCTAACCAACCCGCTGTTGTTACAGTTCCAGATGCTGCTGCCATTATAGGTGTCCCTCCTGGTGCTCCAATATCAAGTCCTCCATGGTTGTTTCTTGTTCTTGGTCCAAATCTTGAGGTTATTATTCCAGATATAGGTTGTATTAAACTAATTCCTATATCAACTTTTGCATTTGAATTTCCAGAAGCATATCCTGCAACACTTGCGTATACTATCTGTGGTGGCGGCTCTACATATAATTTAGCCACACATTTTTCAACATCCGTGAATTCTTTTAATTCTGTCTCGTATTTTTCTACAATTCCTAACTCTTCTTTGTTATCACTATCTTTTTCCTTTAATTCCGCAATAACTTTTTCTGCCTCATTAAATGTCGCCACATAAGCCTTTTCCTCTTTATCATCTGTTATTGCGTAATATTTATAATATGCTGTCCCATCTTCTATAGCTTTTGCATAAATTTCTTCGTCGTTACAATTTACATTTTTCTTTAAAAGGCAAAGCTTATATTCTGGCATTTGGTCAACTTGAATAAATGCAACATTTGATTGTTCTTCTGCATTTATATATTTATTTATCTTTTTTTGCATATTACTTTTGTTATCTGTATATCCAACAAATTCCCCATTTAATGTTACTGCATATGTCGGTTTGTAGTAAAAAAACACAATACTACCAATAAAAATAACCGCTAATGCCACTAAAACAAGAATTTTTATTGTTTTTCTTGAGTATATAGCTACATTTTTTAGTATATTAATAATAAACACTCTCCTATCATTATAATCTGTATTATTTTATACCATTTTTATTTATTTTACAATAACAACTTCAACTTGAATTCTTTCTTCTACGTGCTTACATAGTGTTTTACTGTCTTTTCCTCATTTTTATACTGTTTTTCTTCCATTTTTATTCAATTTATTGTATAAAATGAATATTTAATGTTCATAATATCTTTATATTACTTATGAAAGGAAGGGTGAAAATGCCAAATTTAAGTCAAGTAGAATTACAGAATTTAAGACATTTGATAGGAGCACACGAAACATCTTATCAAAAACTAAACACATATGCTTCACAAGCAGTAGACCCACAAATTAAGCAAATTTTTACAAAATCAGCTCAAGATGCATTAAATACTAAACAAAAATTAATGTCATTTTTAAATGGATAGGAGGATTTTTTAATGGATGAAAAAACAATGGTTAACGACGTTTTAGACGGAGTAAAAGCAAGTCTTACAACATATCAAGGAGTCATTTCAGAAGCAGAAAATATGCAATTAAGACAAACTATACAACAAATACGCAATAGTGATGAAAGCTTTCAGTACGAGCTATTTAAAATAGCACAAAACAAAGGCTATTACAAACCTGCTCAACCAGCAACAATAACAGAAATACAAACAGTAAAAACAGAACTTCTCAATTAGGAACAGTCCAAAATTGTTCCATTTGCACAATTTTGGACATCCTTGTTTAAGAGCAGTCATTCTGTGTACTGAACTGCTCTTATTTACATATAACTCAATTTGTTATTCTATTATTTCTAATTCCGCAAATTTTGCCATTAACCTTTTATGTCCTACTTTATCAAACTGTATGTCTAACTTATAATCTTCGCCTTCTTGTTCTATTTTATTTATGGTTCCTTCTCCAAATTTTTTATGATAGATTCTTTGTCCTTCTTTATATTTAGTTATATCCACTTGTCTACCACTTGCCTTTTTATTTAATGAATTTAAAAAGCTCTCTGCCGTTCTAAACTGAAATGCCCCCACTTTTTCTTTAACTTCCGGTATTTTCTCTACATTGTCAAATTTATATGTTTTAACTTTTCCTGCATAATTTGTTCCATATTCCCAACCATAATTTGAGTCTTTAAATGAATTATTATCTTCATTGTCTATTTCTTCATAACCGTCTAATAAATCTTTTGGTATTTCTTTTAAAAATCTTGACATCTGGTTGTAGCTTGTAGAACCAAATATTGTTCTTCTTTTTGCACAAGTCAAATATAAATACTGCATTGCTCTGGTTATTCCAACATAGAATAATCGCCTTTCTTCTTCTAATTCTTTAATTTCTCCTATTGATTTATATCCTGGAAATATTCCTTCTTCCATTCCTACTAAAAATACCACTGGAAATTCTAGCCCTTTTGCACTGTGCAAAGTCATTAAAGTAACGGTATCTTCGCTTTCTTCCATATTATCTATGTCGCTTGTTAGACTTATACTTTCTAAAAATTCTGCCAATGTGTTTTCTGCCATTTGCTCCTCGAACTCTATTGCTACTGTTAAAAATTCCTCCAAGTTTTGTATTCTACTTTCCGCTTCAATTGTATTTTCATTTTCTAATGCTTTTACATATCCTGTTTTATTTAATGTCAATTTTATTAGCTCTGATATAGGAATTTGGTTTACTTGCTTTCTTAGATCTTCTATTACTTCCACAAATTGTATGCTATTTGCCTTTACCCTATTTAGCTCATATTGTTCTGCATATTTTATTATTTCATACATTGACTTACCTGTTTTATCAGATATATCTTGTATATTATCTAGGCTTGTTTTTCCTATGCCTCTTTTAGGTTCATTTATAATTCTTTTTAGTGATAAATTATCTGAAGTATTAAATATTAATCTTAAATATGCAATTATATCTTTTATTTCTTTTCTTTCATAGAATTTTAGTCCTCCAATAATTTTGTATGGAATATTTTCTCGTCTGAATATATCTTCTATTGCCCTTGATTGTGAATTCATTCTGTACAATATTACAAAATCAGATAATTTTAAATATTCTTCCATTTTAAGCATATTTATTTGCTTTACTATGTATGATGCTTCATCATATTCGTCTTCTGCTTTATAGATACAAGGTAGTTTTCCTTCTTCATTTTCTGTCCATAATTTTTTATCATATTTGTTTTCATTGTTTTTTATAACTGCATTTGCTGCTTTTAATATATTACCTGTACATCTATAATTTTGCTCTAGTTTTACTATTTTACTACCCGGAAAGTCTTTTTCAAAGTTTAGTATGTTTGTAATATCTGCTCCCCTAAATGAATATATCCCTTGGTCATTATCGCCTACAACTGTTATATTTCCATATTTTGAGGCTAATATAGATACTAACATAAATTGTGCTTTGTTTGTATCTTGATATTCGTCTACAAGTACATATTTAAATTTTTCTGTATAATATTCCAAAACATCCGGATTTTCTGTTAATATTTTAATTGTGTAGTTTATAATATCATCAAAATCTAGTGCATTGTTTTCTTTCAATTTTTTTTGGTATAATTCATATACTTCGCCTATTTTTTCTTTTCTAAAGTCTCCATTATATTTTACTTGATATGCTTTTGGTTCTAACATATCATTTTTTCCGTTACTTATTTCAGATAATACACTTCTATCTGTAAAAAGCTTATCATCTAATCCTATTGATTTTATACATTCTTTTACTAATGTTCTTTGATCTGTCGAATCAAAAATCAAGAATGTAGTGTCAAACCCTATTCTATCTATGAATCTTCTTAATATACGTACACAAATAGAGTGGAATGTTCCTAGCCACATTTCTTGAGATGCTTCGCCCACTAGTTTTTCTACTCTTTGTTTCATTTCGTTTGCCGCTTTATTTGTAAATGTTATTGATAATATATTCCATGGTTTAACATTTTTTTCTGACAATAGATATGCAATTTTATGTGTTAACACTTTTGTTTTTCCGCTTCCTGCTCCCGCTATAACTAGGCATGGTCCTTCTGTTGCTAAGACTGCTTCTTTTTGTTTATCATTTAATCCTTCTATTAGATTCTGCATTTTTGTTTATATTCCTTTCTTAGAATTATTGTCTATCAGCATTTCTAAACATTGCTTTATTTCTTCTGCACATTGTTTATATATTTCTATATTGCACCCCCATGGGTCTTTTATGTCCATATTTTTCCCTTCTTTTCCAATTCCAACATATTCTTTCAATGTATATACCTTACCAGTTAATTCAGGATACATATTTAGCACTAACTGCTTATGAGATACTGTTGCACATAATATTAAATCCATCTGCTCAATTTTTGTTTCTTTAATATTTGTTGCTCTATGATTATTCATATCAACACCATATTCTTTCATTACATCTATTGCACTATATGTTGCTGGTTCTCCACTATCTGCATATATTCCGCAAGAATATACTTCTACATTATCTTTTTCTTTTATCATTTTTTCAAGCATATGATGTGCCATTGCACTTCTACATGTATTTCCTGTGCACACAAACATTATTTTCAATTGTTTCACTTCCTATCTTTTTCTTTAGTATTAATATTATAACATTTATATTTTTTATTTTTCAACATATTAGGTAATATTTAATGCTATTATCCCCAATAATAATCCACAAATGTTACCAATTGCTGTCATTCTACCACTATATAACTTATTTGCTTCTGGTGTTAGCTCTCCCGAAACTACATAAATCATTGCTCCTGCTGCAAATGCTAAGCATAGCGCAATTATAGCTTGCGATATTGAACCTATTAATCCACCAAAAAAGGCACCTACTCCTGTAGTTATTCCAGATAAAATTACGTAAAAAACTACTCGTATTGGGTTCATACCACCATTTTTCATTGGTACTGCCATAGAAATTCCTTCTGGGATATCATGTAAGCATATTGCTATTGCAAGTGATAGTCCTAGTTTTATTGATGCTTCAAATCCCGAGCCAATCGCTAACCCTTCTGGGAAGTTATGCAATGCTAATCCTATACTTACTATTATTCCTGTTTTTAGCAATGTATTTTTGTTGTCTTTAAATTTAATCTTATTATTAAATTTTCTATCTACTAATATATCACATACTATCATTGTAACTATTCCAAACATTATTCCTATAAATATGTTTACTATGCCAGTTAAATTAAATGCCTCTGGTATTAAGTCAAAACATACTATCGAAATCATAAGTCCGGATGCAAATGCTAAAACAAAACTTAAAAATTTCTTTGATGTATTTTTAAAGGTGACTCCTATTATTCCTCCTATTGTAGTTCCAAATGTTCCAAAGAAAAGCCCTATTAATGTTGTTTTTAGCAGATTGTTCATTTATAATCTCCCTTCTAAAGGCATTAAATAGATAGTATTCTACTTTAACCTTTTACAAATTATTTTATTACTAATATATTGAAGAAAAATTATAAAAATTACATATAA